>Ga0302220_10001448_pt1 | contig 18572 bp, 19 predicted proteins | sample II_Palsa_E1_3_FD_194572 | JGI IMG/M metagenome (GOLD analysis project Ga0302220, IMG submission 194572) | Peat permafrost microbial communities from Stordalen Mire near Abisko, Sweden - II_Palsa_E1_3 | ecosystem: Environmental > Terrestrial > Soil > Palsa > Peat permafrost | place: Sweden...
GGGGTTCGGGGTTCGGGGTTCGGGGTTCGGGGTTCGGGGTTCGGGGTTCGGGGTTCGGGGTTCGGGGTTCGGGGTTCGGGGTTCGGGGTTCGGGGTTCGGGGTTCGGGGTTCGGGGTTCAGCCACGAACGGTCCATCGATATCGTTAGCTAGTGCGTTGACAATCTGTGCCGTATTCGACATCCTCGCGCATAGGTTAATCGCGAGGTGCCAGCGGTCCCATAAGAGTCGGTTATGCAGCCGCCAATCAATCACATGTCGCTAGAGCAACCATGCTGGCGCAAGATCAATTAGAAATCACGCATGAGACCGATTACTCGTCGAACACGGCTTCTCGTCCACCTGTCCGGATTAATGATGTCAGGCGCGTTGATCGCTTCCGTCGCCGGCCTCGCACGGGCAGCCGACGACGCGGAGCCTATCGCCACTGACCTTCACGAAACCGTCGTCAAAGTGCCAATGAACGAGCACGGATTCTTTGGCGAGCACGAACGCGACTTGGTCGCGACCACCTATATGCCCGACGGCCCCGGACCGTTTCCGTTGATCGTCTTGAGTCATGGCAGTCCGCCTGATTCCAGGGACCGCCCTAAGGTCGGCCGCTACCGCGAATTGCCGCAGATCCGAATATTTGTCCAACTCGGCTTCGCAGTCATCGTGCCGATCCGCCGGGGCTTCGGTGCCACGGGCGGCACCTACGAGGAAGACGCCGGTTCATGCAGGAATCCTGATTACACCGCCGCGGGCAAGCAGGCTGCACTTGATGTACTCGCCGCCCTCGACTACGCTGAGACATTGCCCCAGGTTGATCGGGATCACGTCGTCCTGGTGGGACAGTCCGCAGGCGGATTCGCGTCCCTGGCAGCGGCAAGCTTTGCGCCGAAGGGGCTAGTCGCGGTCGTCAATTTTTCGGGTGGTCGAGGCGGGAACCCGTCGAAACATCCGGGCATGCCCTGCGGCCCGCAGCAGATGGCCGACACGATCGGACATTTCGCGTCGACAACACGAGTTCCAGTACTCTGGCACTACGTTCAAAACGATATGTTCTTTGAGCCCGATGTCGTTGCAACATGGTTTGCGGCGTTTCAGGCGGCAGGCGGTCAAGGACAAATAATCGTTGAGCCGCCCTTCGGTAGGAACGGCCACGGCATGTTCGCCGTCAAGGATTCAATTCCTATCTGGTTGCCACACTTCGAGCAATTCCTCACTCCGCTGGTGCCGATGAAAGAGGTACGTTCGTCTGGAGATCTCTCGTGACTTGAAGGTGTACGAGGTCCGTTGCGGGACGTCCGTGCCGATGGCTCCCGCTAGCCCTCCGTCCTTTTCAGCGCTTTTTCTCCTGCCAATGACGTGACTTTTTCTCCCGGATGACTCAATTTTACGTCAGTTGAGAGGGGGTGTACCCGGCTATAGAATGTCCCCCTAAGGACGATGAAATGTACGGCTGCTACCACTCCGGCGAGCGTGCCTTAGCAGAGGGTTTTATACACCTTGGTTAATCGCCTACCCCGTGCACAATGCTTCCCGATTTCTTCATCGTTCTCTTCACCGTTTATTTCCCATCACCACATGAGGATTCGCTAAATGGATACCGCCCCGCAGGCGCCGCTAATTCTGATAACGGGTGGAGGTCGCGGTGTAGGCGCGGCGACTGCGCGGCTTGCTGCCGCCCAAGGTTACGACGTAGCAATAAGCTTCGTCTCCGACGAGTCTGCCGCCCTTGCCGTGGCGACTGATGTGGAAGCTGTCGGGCGCCGCGCTTTAGCCGTGCGCGCAGACAGCGCAGATCCAGAGCAAGTCGCTCAGCTATTCACGGCGATCGACCGGAAGTTCGGCCGGATCGATGTGCTGGTGAACAACGCCGCGATAATTGCGCAGCAGTCTCGGCTAGAGGATTTCGAATTCGAGCGGATGCAGCGTATCTTCGCGGTCAACTCGATCGGCCCTATCCTCTGTGCACAGCAGGCGGTGAAGCGGATGTCGTATCGTCACAATGGACGGGGCGGCGCCGTGATCAACATCTCATCGGCATCGGCGCGGCTCGGCAGTCCTAACGAATATGTCGACTACGCTGCGTCGAAGGGCGCCCTCGAGACATTCACTATCGGTTTTGCCAAAGAAGTCGCGCGGGATGGGATACGCGTCAACTGCGTTCGCCCTGGGCACATCTACACTGACATGCATGCTAGCGGCGGAGAGCCGGGACGGGTAGATCGCGTCAAAGACTCGATCCCCATGGGAAGAGGCGGTCAACCTGAAGAGGTTGCGCGGGCCATCCTGTGGCTGGCAAGCGCCGAGGCTTCCTTCATCACCGGCACCTTCCTCGATGTCACTGGCGGCAAGTGAGACGACCGAACGTCCTTCGATCCATCAACCGCGCAGCGGTCGCAACCCCGCGCGAACCTCTTCTGCAAATAATTGCGGCTGCTCCCACGCGGCGAAGTGGCCGCCTCTATCCAGCCGGTTGTAATAGATAAGGTCGTGATACGCACGCTCAGTCCAACTCCGCGGTGCCTGGTAATTCTCGCGAGGAAAGACGCTCACGGCTGCCGGAATGGACACATCGGCGGCCGCCAGAATGTTGAAGTGAGACTCCCAATAGAAGCGCGCGGCGGAAATTCCGGTGTTCGTCAACCAGTAGAGCGTGATGTCGTCGAGGACGTCGTTTCTTGTCAGCTCGCCCGCGGATTCTCCATTGACGGGACATCCGAATACAGCCGAAGTCAGTGCCGCCGCCGGCTGAACATACCCGTCACCGTGATCAAGAAGCCAGCTTGCCAGCGCAATGGGCGAGTCCGCCAGTCCGTAGAGCGTTTGTGGGCGTGTTCCCATTTCCAATGCATAGGCCCTCCGCTTCTTGGCCGCACTGCTCAGTTGCTCGTAAGCGTGCTTTTCGTCGTCGGAGAGGCCAGATGGTGCCGCGTCCCCTGCTTGAAGCGCCTTTGCAATCTCAGGGGGAATTGTCGCGGGGAAGTTGACGTGAATGCCCAGCAATTCCGGCGGCGCCTGCTTACCCATCACGTTCGCGACAATCCCGCCCAGATCGCCTCCTTGCGCCGCAAACTTCCCGTACCCAAGACGCTTCATTAGCACTACCCAGGCACGCGCAGTGCGCTCTGGCCCCCAACCCGTCGTGGTAGGTTTGCCCGAAAATCCGTAGCCCGGCAAAGACGGAATGACCAGATGAAAAGCATCCGACGCGCTCGCTCCATAGGCCGTGGGATTGGTTAGCGGATCGATAATCTTGAACTGCTCGATGACCGAGCCGGGCCACCCGTGCGTGACGATGAGCGGCATCGCGTTTTCATGCTTCGAACGGACATGGATGAAATAAATATCCAGCCCATCAATCTCGGTCACGAACTGCGGCAACGCGTTTAGTTTTGCCTCGCACTTGCGCCAGTCATAATCGGTCGACCAATGGCGCGCGAGTTCCTGAATCATCGCGAGCGGCACGCCTTGCGAGTCGTCGGTGACTGTTTCCCGTTCTGGCCACCTCGTCGCTTTGATGCGTCTTCGCAACTCGATAAGTTGTGACTCCGGCACATGCACACGAAGTGGACGAATAGCGGTCTTGTCGCCGCTCGCCGATTGGGCAACGTCAGTGATCGCTTGGTTAGTCTCTGCAAAAGCGAGCTGACTCAAAGAGCCTGCTGCAACGGTCGCCGCTGCCACACTAACAAAACGACGGCGAGACGGCGATGGGGGAAGGACATTGTCTACCATGAAATCTCCGGTTGTCGATGAAGCAAGGTTCCCAATCAATGGCAACGTGACTGCACGAGCCATTGAAGGTGATATCCGGCGCAGAGCGCGCTTGATATTTAAATAGTTAGATATGCGAATGTCTCTGGCTTACATCGAAAAGTGAGGCGATCGCCACGCCCCGATGCGCAGGACCAGTGCGATAAGAATCACGGGTTTTGCGCCAGCAAGGACTTGATCTTCGCCTCAGTCTGTTCGTAGTCACCTTCGCCGAAGTGCGTGTAGACCACGTGCCCTGTCTTATCGACCAGATAGAACGCGGGCCAATACTGGTTGTCGTACGCGTTCCAGGTTGCATAGCGATTGTCTTGCGCCACCGGGTACGTAATGCCAAGGCGCTTGATGGCCGTCTTGACGTTGTCCGTGTTGCGTTCGAACGGGTACTCGGGCGTGTGCACGCCGACCACCACCAGGCCCTGATCCTTATATTTCCGGTTCCAGGTCTTCACGTAGGGCAGCACGTCGATACAGTTAATACAGGTATAGGTCCAGAAGTCGACAAGCACCACTTTGCCGCGCAACTGCTGCATGGTCAGGGGATCGCTATTGAGCCATTTGTCGATGCCGGTGAATTCCGGAGCGGTATTGCGGGTGCTAACCGGACTTGCAACGGGACTTGTAACGGAACTTGCCGCAGCGCTAGCGGCTGGGCTCGCAACAAGACTTGCTATCGCCGCGGCACTGCTTGCCACGGCTGCAGCGAACAGGGCGACGATAGCGGCGGTTTTGAGTCGGGAGAGCATGTCAGAGTCCTTTCAGGGAGGGGAACAGAGCGGCGATCCGGGCGTACACCAGGACGTCGTATTGCAGATAGATCGCGAGAGCGGTGAGCATCACCAGCACGCCGAACACCTGTTGCAGGCGGTATGCATGGCGTGCCACCAGCCTCACGCGATGGGTCATGTACTGACCGCCGTAAATGATGGCGAGCATTGGAATCGCGGCGCCCACCGCATACAGGCCGAGCAGCAGGGCTGACCATCCGAGGTCCTGAGCCTTGACCACCAACACCAGAATCGATGCCAGCACAGGTCCGGCGCATGGCGTCCATACCGCGCCGAGCGACATGCCGAGCACGAAGCCGCCAGTGTTGCCGCTCGCGGCCCGAGCACCCGGAGACACCGCTGCGCCCATGCGCTGCAGTGGCTCCTGAAGCTGCGCCATCAGCCAGTCGTAGGGACGTGGCCACAGGCGCAGCAGCCCGGACAACGCCAGTAACGCAATGGCGGTGTCGCGCAGCGCTTGTTGCGCCACGTGAACCGTGCTGGATACGGCGCCCAGCAGTAGCGCGAAGGAAGCGAAAGTCAGGATGAAGCCGGCGATGATGAAGAGGGGCCGCACACGGTCGGGCCGCTCAACGGAGGTGCCGAGCAGGATCGGCATCACGGGGAGGATGCATGGCGACGCAATCGTGAGCAGCCCTGCCAGCAGGGCGATGGGTGTTTCAAGCAGGTTATGCATGACGGGCGTTCCAGTGGTTGGCATGGCTGTATTGGAACGCCCGCTCGTATCTGGCTTGTGTCGCCGAAGCAGCTTGGGTGCAATGTTTTGTGTCAGGGGAGCGCCCGGATACATTGCGATACAAAGCCTCGCGCGTACTGGTCTATAAAGCAGTCGTTCCTAACGCGGAGAGCCACATGAGTACCGAACTAATGCAAGGATCCTGTCATTGCGGGACCGTGAAATTTGAAGTCCGTACCGCCGTCGTCCCTGCTGCGCGTTGTAATTGCAGCCTGTGCCGGCGCAAGGGCGCGCTGATGACGCCGCCGTTCGCTGCGGGCGAACTGAAGATCCTGAGTGGCGAGGAGGCCCTGACGCTTTACCAGTTCAATACGCGCACGGCGAAGCACTATTTCTGCAAGCATTGCGGCATTTATCCGTTCCACCAGACGCGCAAGGATCCGCAGCTCTGGCGTGCCAACATCGGTTGCCTTGAAGGCATCGACCCGTATACGCTGGAGGCCAGCGTGGCCAATGGCGCCAGCCTGTCCGTCGTCGACGTCGTGGAGGACGCATGAGACGGCTCATGGCGATTCTCGCCTTCCTGGCGGGCGGACTTGCAGCGGAAATGGCGCACCCCGTGCACTGTTCGCTGGTTAACATGAATACGGTGAACCGGGTGCGCGTTAATCGTCGGAAGGATTGAGCCATTGATGGAAAACATCGACCACGTGCTGATCGTCGACGACGATCGCGGCATCCGTGAACTGCTTGCCACCTATCTCGAGAAGAACGGCATGCGCGTTTCGCTGGCCGCCAACGGCCGCCAGATGCGCACCGTCCTCGAGCAAGGCGCGCCCGATCTGATCGTGCTGGATCTGATGATGCCCGGCGAAGACGGCCTCGTGCTGTGCCGGGAATTGCGTGCCGGCAAGTTTCGCTCCGTGCCGGTATTGATGCTGACGGCCCGCAGCGAGGAGGCGGATCGTATCGTTGGGCTGGAAATGGGCGCCGACGATTACTTGTCCAAGCCATTTGCTGTGCGCGAACTGCTGGCGCGCATCCGCTCCGTGTTGCGCCGCGCCCGGATGCTGCCACCCGGCATGCAGGTGACGGAAACCGCGCCCATGATCGGCTTCGGCGACTGGCGGCTCGACACCACCGCGCGCCATCTGCTCGATGCCGAGGGCACCATGGTGGCCCTCAGCGGCGCGGAGTACCGCTTGCTGCGCGTGTTCCTCGATCATCCACAGCGCGTGCTCACGCGGGATCAATTGCTCAACCTGACCCAGGGCCGCCAGGCCGATCCGTTCGACCGGTCGATCGATCTGCTGGTCAGCCGCTTGCGGCAGCGCCTGCAGGATGTCGCGCGCGAGCCCCGCTACATCAAGACGCTGCGCAGCGAAGGTTATGTATTTTCGGCGGCCGTGGTCATGATCGAAGGCACGACATGAAGCTGAATGCATTGCTGCATTGGCCGCGTACGTTGTTCGCGAGGCTTGCCCTGATTCTCTTTGTCAGCCTTGCGCTGGTGCAAACGCTTTCGGTCTGGCTCACCGTGACGGAACGGGACCAGACCATGACCAACGTGATGATGGGTTACATCGAACGCGAGGTCACCAGTTCGGTCGCGTTGCTCGATCATTTGCCGCCGAACGAACGCGCCGAATGGCTGCCACGGCTGGCGCGGCGCACCTATACCTTCAATCTGGGGCCCGGGGTCGCCGGCGCGCCGCCGGATGCGCAGCTCTCAGCGAGAGTGGCGCAATCCATCGCGGATGGTATCGGCAAGCGCTATCCGCTCACGGCCAACGCCGTACCGGGTGACCCAGACCGCCTGCAGGTTCATCTGCAACTGAGTGACGGCACGCCCCTGACGATCGACTACCACCCCATGCCGGGTGCGCCGCTGTCCCCGTGGTTGTCGTGGCTGCTCATCCTGCAACTGGTGGTGCTGGCCGCCTGCTGCTGGCTAGCGGTACGGCTGGCGACGCGTCCGTTGAGTCAGTTGGCGCGAGCGGCCGATACCCTGGGTCCCGACCTGAAGGCGGAGCGTCTGCCCGAAGCCGGACCGGACGAAGTGGCGCGCGCGGCGCGCGCGTTCAACGCCATGCAAGACCGTATCAAGATGTACATGACCGAGCGCTTGCAGATCCTTGCGGCCATTTCGCATGACCTGCAAACGCCGATTACCCGCATGCGTTTGCGCCTCGACGTGATGGACGACAGCACCGAGGGAGCCAAGCTGCAGCAGGATTTGCATGAAATGGAAACGATGGTCAAGGAAGGCGTGACGTACGCGCGCACTATGCACGGCGCCAGCGAGGCGCCGTTGCGTATCGATCCGGATGCGCTGTTCGACAGCCTCGTGCTCGACTATGTCGATGCCGGCAAGGACGTCTCGCTGAATGGGCGAATCGACACTGCGCTGGTGACTCGTCCTCAGGCGTTACGCCGGATAGTGGGCAACCTCGTCGATAACGCGTTGAAGTTTGGCGGCACGGCCGAAATCACGGTCGCCGCCTCGCAAGATGGGTACGTGACGGTCCTGGTGCTCGATCGCGGGCCGGGTATTCCGGCTGAGTCGTTGGAAGCGGTGTTTGAACCCTTCTACAGGCTGGAAGGATCACGCAACCGCGGAACAGGCGGTACCGGGCTCGGCCTCGCGATTGCGCGGCAACTCGCTTTGGCGATGGACGCAACGCTGTCGCTGCATAACCGGCCCGACGGTGGCCTGGAAGCCAGGCTTGTGTTGAAAGGCGTAAGCTAGATTCGGATGACTCAATGATTACGCGGCATGCCCGTCCTTGTATCTCACTGTATCTACACAGTCAGTAAATACATAACGTTTCACTGACTCTCTTCGCAGACACAAGCCAGATACGTCCACGGGTTCCAATAGCTCCAGGCCAGATTGTCTGGCTTCGCAAGCGAGGCGAGACATGTACGGCGCTTGTGTGGCGAATCTTTAAGGAGAATCAGCAATGCCGGACCAGATAAATACTCGACGTCGTCGTCTGCTTGGAACGACCGTGGCAGGGTTCAGTTTGATGGAGTTGGGCTTGAGCGGACTTGCCAAGGCGCAGTCGAATGCACCTACGGGCGGCGCGCAGTTCGATAACATCCGTCAGGTCAATGCCGGAACGCTCAGCATGGGTTATGCGGAAGCGGGTCCGCAGAATGGACCGGTGGTCATCCTGCTGCACGGCTGGCCCTACGATATCTACAGCTTTGCTGACGTCACGCCGTTGTTGGTGGCCGCCGGCTATCGGGTCATCGTGCCGTATCTGCGAGGGTATGGTTCTACGCGGTTCCTGTCCGCGGATACCCCTCGCAACGGTCAGCAGGCTGTGGTTGCCGTCGACATCATTGCATTGATGGATGCATTGAAGATCGACAAGGCCATCTTCGGCGGCTTCGATTGGGGTGCGCGCACGGTGAATATCATTGCCGCGCTGTGGCCGCAGCGTTGCAAGGCGATGGTGTCGGTGAGCGGTTATCTGATCGGTAGCCAGGCAGCGAACCGGGCGCCGCTGCCGCCGAAGGCAGAGTTGGCGTGGTGGTATCAGTTCTATTTCGCTACGGAGCGCGGTCAAGCGGGCTATGAAGCAAACCGTCACGACTTCAACAAGCTGATCTGGCATACCGCGTCGCCTAAATGGAATTTCGACGATGCGACGTTCGACCGCTCGGCTGAGTCGTTCAACAATCCGGATCACGTCGCGGTGGTGATTCACAACTACCGCTGGCGGCTGGGGCTGGTCAAGGGCGAGCCGCAATACGACGAACTCGAAGCGCGTCTGGCGAAGGCGCCGGCCATTTCTGTTCCGACCATCACCATGGAGGGCGACGCCAACGGCGCGCCACATCCCGACCCGGCCGCCTACGCGAAGAAGTTCACCGGCAAGTATCAGCACCGGAATATCGACGGCGGCATCGGACATAACCTGCCGCAGGAAGCACCGAAAGCATTCGCCGATGCGGTTATTGATGTTGCTCGCCTTTAGGCGGACTTGAGGGTCGCGGGGTCTTTAATCGCGCACATGCGTATGGCAGTTGCGCCGACGATTGAGAAAACGTCGGCGTGTGCTACCTGCTCATCGATCCGCCAATTTCCCCGAGATAGTTCGCACCAGCAATGCACCCAGCACGAGACACGCGGCCACAAAATACAGCCCCATACGGTTGTCGTGCGTCGTCACGTTGAGCCATCCCACCGCATAGGGCGAGACAAACCCGGCGAGGTTACCCACGCAGTTGATGCCAGCGATTCCGACAGCCACTGAAGTGCCTGCAAGGAACGACGATGGAATGCTCCAGAACAACGATAGCGCCGACAATATGCCCGCAGCCGCCACGCTCAACCAGATCACCGCGAGCGTCGGATGGTGACCCACGTAGCCACTCGCCGCGAAGCCGATTGCGCCGATCACAGCCAGCACGGAAAAATGCATCCGGCGCGAGCGGAAGCGGTCCGAGCTCATTCCAGTGAGCACGATCGCGGGAATGGCGACAAGATAGGGAATGGCCGATAACCAGCCGATCGTCGAGATGTCGCTTAAGCCCGAGTCCTTGATGATCGACGGCAGCCAGAAGCTGATGCCGTACAGGCCGATGATCTGGCAAAAGTAGACGGCGCAGAGTTTCCAGATGTGGCGATCGGAAAGAATAGCGCGAAGGTTGTGATGCGTCGTCTTCTCTAAATCCTCCCGGTCGATCTCCCCTGTCACTAACGCCTTCTCATCGTCGGTCAGCCACTTCGCCTGCGTGGGACGATCGACCATCAAAGCAAGCACCGCAATGCCACACAGCAGCGCCGGAAGCGCTTCGATCAGGAACAGCCACTGCCATCCTGCCATGACGGCTGAATGGCTGAAGCTGCTGAGTACCCAGCCCGACAACGGACCGCCGACCACGCCCGACAGCGGAATCGCAATGTAATACACGCCAAGCGCGAACCCCCGCTTTCTCGCGGGGAACCAATAGGTCAGGTACAGCATGATGCCCGGCGAGAAACCGGCTTCGGCCACGCCCAGAAAAAAGCGGGCGGTGTAAAACTGCATTGGCGTTTTCACCAGCAGCGTGAGCGCGGAAATAATGGCCCACGTAATCATGATGCGCGCGATCCAGAGACGAGCGCCAACGCGATGCAGGATCAGGTTGCTGGGCACTTCGAAAATAAAATAGCCGATGAAGAAGATGCCGGCGCCCAGGCCATAGACGGCATCGCTCATGTGCAGCGCATTGAGCATCTGCAACTTGGCAAAACCGACGTTCACCCGGTCGAGATAGCCGCACAAATAACACAGCACGATGAACGGCATGATGCGCCAGCTGATCTTGCGGTACACATCGGTACGCGCCGCAGGCGCCACCAAAAGGCTTTCGCTGATATGGCTCATGTCTCCTCCGTCGTCCTTTACCGGACGTTATAGAGTGCGGCCGGGCGGACGCCCGGCCATCGATCAGTCATGCTTACGATGCAATTTTTTCAGTCGCAACCTCTACGCCGAGTTCCTTGCGGAACAGGGCCTCCATCTCAAGACGCACGCGCACGGATTCCCTGGCGGAATCGAAGGCCACGTCGCTCCAGCGAACCGGTTGCCCCGCCGCCACCGGGCGCTGCAGCACCATGTTGTGCGCAAGCCCAATGGGCAGCGCGCCCTGCAGCAGCGAGTCCACCGCGGGCATCAGCTTGCCGTAGACGGTGTGACCGCCCTCGCCGTCCAGTCGTTCGCCTGCTCGCAGGTCACGCTTGGCGGTGGCCGCAACGTCGCCGTGGAACCCTGTGGTCGCGCCCGTAGCCTCACCACGCACCGCGATGCTGGCAATCGATACCCCAAGTTCGAGACCGATCAGGTGATACGGTTTGTACATGGCAGCGAAACGCCCACTCTTGTCCGTCTTGAGACCATATTGTGAGAAGCAGTCGCGGACGTAATCGGAGGGGGCTTCAAAAACTGCATAGACGCCCCAGCGCAAGTCGCGGAACACGGGGCGGCCATCGCGTTCGAGCGACGACACCACTTCCACGCTGCCGCGATGCGGAAGAATTCCGCCCTCCGAGGCGGGGCGCAGCAACTCCGGCAAGTCGTCGACACCGCAGGCCGGAAACGCCAGGCCGTCGGCGGGTGGGCGCAGATCGCATGCGTTCGATACCGCCGCCATTTCCAGCGCCGACTTCGTGCCGTCGAGGAAGGAGTTGAACATCTGCGCGTTGAAGTCCCCGGAAGCAACTTGCTCTTCCGTGAAGCCGTAATGGCTCCAGACGGTGTCGGGGGTCGACTGGTGGTAGACCGGCAAGTACTTGGTGCCCTTGCCGGCGCAGATGACTTCAAAGCCGATGGTGCGGGCCCAGTCCACCAGCTCCGCGATGAGTGCCGGCTGATCGCCCGAGGCCATCGAATAAATGATGCCCGCCTCCGCCGCGCGCCGCGCAAGCAGCGGGCCGGCGAGCACATCAGCTTCCACGTTGACCATCACAATATGTTTCTTATACTTGCAGCACAACAGCGCGTGATGAATGCCCGCGATAGGACTCCCAGTTGCATCGATCACGATATCCACGTGGTCGCTTGCGATCATCGCATCGGCGTCGTCGGTGATGAAGGTCGAGCCGCTGCGCAACGCTTCAGCCCACGACCGCGCCGAGTAACGCGCTTCCTCCCAGCCGACGCGCTGCATGGCGCTGCGTGCCCGGTCCGGCGAGAGGTCCGCAATGCCGACCAGATGAATGCCCGGCGTACGCGGTGCCTGCGACAGATACATAGAACCAAATTTACCGGCGCCAATCAGCCCTACTCTGACGGGACGCCCTGCCTGGGCACGGGCTTCGAGCTTCGCGATAAGCGACATGCTGTCTCCTTTATTCATACGGTTGAATCGCGGTTCGACGTAGTTCTTCGTACTGGATCGAGTCGCGCGCCTTCATCGGGGAAGGACATGAAGCCAAAGATAGCAGCCCGCTTTTTGCAATAGAATGGGCAATTCCACAACCGCGCTGTGCAAAAATCCCCATGCGAAGATTTGACTGGGATTCCCTGCAAGCCTTCCTCGCTGTCGCACGCGCGGGGCGTCTCACTGTCGCGGCGCAGCAAATGGGCGTAGACCATTCCACGCTAAGCCGGCGCGTCGCCTCGCTTGAGGCAAGCATCGGCGTGCAGCTGTTCGAGCGGCGTTCGGTTGGCTTTCTGCTGACGCCTGAAGGAGAACGGTTGATGACCGATGCCGAGGCAATGGAGAGCCTGGCTCTGCGCATCAACGCGCGCTTGGGCGATCAATCAGTGGGATTGACGGGAACGGTCAGGGTCGGCACGCCTGAAGGATTCGGCACTTACTTTCTTGCGCCGAGGATTGCGAAGATCACGGCCATGCATCCCGACCTCGAGATAGAACTGGTCGCCAATCCGCGCATGTTCAGCTTGTCAAAACGGGAAGCCGATATTGCGGTCAGCATGACGCGCCCGAGTCAGGGGCGAGTGTATGCACACAAGCTCAACGACTATTCCCTTGGGCTTTATGCATCGCCTCAGTATCTGCATACGCATGCGCCCATCAGCACGTTTCAGGATATCTTCAATCATCCGTGGATCGGCTACGTTGAAGATTTGATGTGGAGTGCAGAGCTTGATTACCTGTCGCAGATCTCTACGTCGCTCACGCCGTCCGTGCGGATTTCGAATGTGATCAGTCAGGCGGCGGCCGTTAGCGGCGGCGCGGGGATCGGTGTGTTGCCGTGTTTTATCGCGCGCATCGATCCCACCCTCGTTCGTATTCTCCCCGATGAAATTTCGCTCAGCCGCTCCTACTGGCTGGTCACGCATGCGGACTCGCACGATGTCGCGCGCGTCAAGCTCATAGCCGATTTCATTCGCGCCGAGTGCAGCGCATCCGGATCGTTCTGGGCGGATTAGTGCCTCCCGGACAATCCAGTCCTGGTGATAGCGCGGCCCGTAAAGAACATCCCTTGCGTCATCTAACGCTCCCGCGATTCACCATACGTCGCGGGATTCAGGCTGCACGCCAGACCTTGCCACTCGACATCACCGGCCTCCCATCGCGCAGCATTTTCACGGGCGATACGTTGGTAAAGCTGCATCGCCCGCTGGTCGTCCAGATGATCAGTGTCCTTACCCAAATGCTCAAGTAGAAGCTGACAGCGCAGCGCTCGCGCCACTTCGTGATCCCACACCGCTGCGTTCATCTCGCTGTGGCCGTACAGGGAATTCGCATGCAGGTTGCACGAGCCGATTGTCGACCATTCGTCGTCGACCAACATGATCTTTGCATGAACGTAGACGTATCTCCGGTCACCGGATTGCGTTTGCCCGGCGATACCCGTCAGCGTGAAATGTTCGTATCGGCCAAGCGCTTCCAGCCGGTCGAAAAACGGCTTGCGCTCGGGACGTTGTCGCCACAAGCCCAGATATTCCTCCGGTTCGCCCGGCACGAGAAGGACGACATGCACGCCTCGTTTGAGCGCGTCCTCCAGCGCGTACGCAATCTCCGGCACAGGCAACGCCTGATTTTCCAGATAGATGGAGCGGGTAGCCGCGTTGATCGCCAGCAAGTATTGATCGGTGATCGACCGTTCGCCGCCGACGATGTAATACGCAGCGCTACCGGGCGCAGCATGAGGGTCGCGATAACAACCCGCATGCACGTTGCGTTGAATCTGAACGACGCTCTCGCCTCGTGCATCGGATAAGTCCGTTGGGAAGGGCAAGCGCTCATCGCTGTCATGGCCCCAAGCTCCCAATGCCAGGTTCCGCTCGCTGGCCTCGTTCCATCGCTGCACGAAATTGTGATGCACGTCTGTAGAGGACGGACCCGTGATTTCGACATAGATATCGTGGCGCTGCCCCTCACCCATGTGACCCGGTTCGACAACTGCGAAAGTCGGATTGATCCCGCCGACAAAAGCCGTTTCCGACGACTGGCCTGCGTCGATCAGCCAGGTTTTCTGATGATGACAATAGGCGAGCGGAGCACGGTCCCATCGTGCGAAAAAACGCGAGCCGCGGGCGGCAAGCAGATCGAAGTCCACGCTCGTGCCGGCGAACGTCTGCCCGTATCCGCTGCTCTCGGGGTTGGGCCGCCAGAAGATCACGCGGACATCCACGCCTCGTTCGACCGCACGGTCCAGGACATCGAAAATTGAGCCGCGGCCGTCCGGCATCTGGAAATCCGTGGCGATGAAAGTGACCGTGATCCAGACACTGTGCTGCGCCTGCTCCACGGCTTCGCAAATCCGGCGGAAAGCTGGGGCGCTATCAACCAAAGGCGAAACCCGATTCCCTCCTCGCCTCGGATAAGAACCATGCGCTACGAACGGAATGTGTTGCCCGGTTCCGGTGGTCGCCGGCGTGTCATGCTGATCCATCAGGCGCTCCTTGTCCGCGCTGTCGGCGTGGTTGGAAATAGGCAGGTCACGATACCGGAAATCAATACGGGTTGAACACGGTCATGCAGCAGCGGTCTCAGCGTCCGACCGCCGATTGCTCCACTCTGGCGAAATACCAGATGGCGATGAGAAGCGTGACGGCCACCGCAACGAGTCCAATCCCGAAGTGCCTATAAGACCCCTCTCCGTTTGTCGATGTCATGAAAAAGCCAAACACCGCCACGCCGAAAGCGCCGGATATCTGTCGAAAGAAATTCATGACGGCGGATATCATGCCGCCTCGCTCAGGTCCGATCGAAAGCATGGCCATCGCCGTGACCATGGGCGGTATGAAACCAATACCAAACGTCGTCAATGCGAACGCCGGCAGCATGAGTGCGTAGCCTGCTCGCAGTGCAGGGAGCGCCAGATAAAGCAGGCCCGGAATCATGAACGCGAACCCGATCGCGATTGTGCGGTCCGGACCCAGCGTCCTGCTGATCCTCCCGCTCAACAGGGTTGAAACGATGAGCGGCAGTGTGATGGGGATGAACGAAAGTCCTGCGCGCAATGGCGTCATTTTCAGGTGATACCTGAACAAATATCGCGTATCCGAGGATCAGGAAATTTTTGTTGCCGTAGCGATCACCGAGCACACCAGCCGACAACAAAATAATCGAGAACGACAACGTGTAGGCGTTGACGATCCACTGTAGTTCTGAAACGTTTAGCCGATAATAATCCTGTATGGCCGGTAAGCTCAGGTTAACAATGGATACATCAAGCGGAACGACAAAATAACCCAGCGACGTCGCCGCCATGAATAAAAAAACAAGTTTCCACCGATCCATCGCGTCGGTCGCGCGAGCATTCAGGAGCGCAGCAGGAGTTTCAATCATTTTTATATGCACACGTAAATGGGGGTGACGCGATTCCGCTTATCCGGTCATTCGATGGAACGGGTTATCGGCCGCTGCCGGGGAGACGGGCTGACTCAAGAATGCGATGCTCTGCGGAACGTGTCCAATATATTATTAGTCGCTTATTAGGTCGGAAAATATATTAATATGTGCGCGTGAGTACCGGATTGCATCGGCTTCAAACTCCGGAAACCGGTCGACTGTGCACCTTGTTTTCGCGCGGATTTCAATATCGGATCGGCATCACCCATACGACTAGCGTGACCCGCTTCAAAGTCGATCAGTTGCGGACAATGACCGGCAAGTCAGACGATCGTCGCTGCTTCGACCCTCCCCTCCCAGACTATGACCGCCGAGGTTTCGGTTTTGCCATCACCTTCAACGTCCAGCCGTCTCTTGCCCAACGAAGTTCCGGTTGGCGAACCGCTCGCGTGGTCTATCGTTAGTGTCGACGGCGCGCTCTTGTTCGAAGCCGGTAGCGCAGTACCGAACGAGGCCACACGAAGTTTCCTGTTCGAGAACTTCGAACCTTACAGGTTTGAAGAGGCAGGCACAGATAACGCCAATGATTCGACGCAGACCAATCACGCGAACGAGGGCTCGCCCGAGGATGAGTCCTCCGGGCATCTCACACTCGACAATATCGGCCTGAAGATCGGTGCGCGCCTGGGCTTGCGCGCGGCCCCCGGGTCCGCCATGTATTCGAGCCGTATCATTGGTTTTTCCACGCCGGGTGCGCGCCGCGCACGCGCGGTTTTCATCACGCAACCGGTCATCTCAGGTCATCAGCCGCTGGACCTCGCGCGTGGCGAGCAGGTCGAGTTGGTCGCGCTGACATCGCGGTCGGTGTTCCAGTTCGCGTGCACCGTCAACGCCGTATGTCACGAACCGTTTCACTACCTCGTGTTGTCGGAACCGGGAAATATCCGTCGCTTGCGTGCCCGCAAATTCGTGCGCATGACCACACGAATGCCGGCTCATTTTTTCAACGCGAGCAGCGAGGAGCACACGCCTCAACTCGGCCTGATTCGCGACATCAGCCCTTTCGGCATGTCGCTGGCAGTCGCTGAGCCGAATGCGAAGCTCGACGATCGGCTCCGCTTGTCGTTTCGTTTCAACACGGACGACACCGACGTCAACATCGACTGCGACGCGATAGTGCGCCACGTCCAGGACCACGACGCACGGGGTGTCAACGGCGCGTATGGCCTGGAGTTCGAGAAACTTGAACCGTCCCAGCGCATTGCGTTGAAGTCGCTCATGGCTGAACAAGTTTGATTCGACACCGTTTAAGGGCGTCCAAAAAAACAGATGGCGCTCTGGCCACGGGCGATAAGCCGTGTTTGATCACGGTGTTTTTCGTCGAGGCACAATAGAAGCTTCCAGTGGCATCACGGCATATTGCCCGATGAATGCTTCGCCTTCTCGAACTCTTTGCCGCGAGGCCGACCACATGACAGCATCCCCCGCGCTGGTCCTGTTCGACATGGAAGGCGTACTGTCTCACTACGACCGCTCCGCGCGAGTCGATCACTTGTCGGTGGTGTCAGGTCAGGCACCCGACGCCGTGCGCCACGCCATCTGGGGGTCCGGGCTCGAGGCACGTGCCGATGCCGGACAGATCAGCGACGACGAGTATCTGAGCGCATTGGGCGACCTGCTAGGCTGCCCCATCCACCGCGACGACTGGCTGGCTGCCCGACATGCGTCGATCACGCCTTACACGGAAGTGCTCACACTCGCCGCAAGAGTGGCCGAACGCTGCCGGATTGCGGTGCTGACAAATAACTGCCGCCTGGTCACTGACCATATCGGTTATCTGAATCCCCCCATCGCACAACTCTTCGGTCCTCACGTCTATGCATCCGCATCGTTCGGTGCAGCGAAGCCGGCAGCTCAGGCCTATCTTCGTTGCGTCGAACAACTCGGTGCGGGCACGGGCGAAACTCTTTTCATCGACGACACAGACGCGAACGTAACCGGAGCGATCAATGCCGGTCTGCACGGGTACAAGTTTGTCAGCGCCGAAGCGTTGGCCGAAGAACTCGAGCGTTGGCAGTTGCTTTAGCGCATGCAATGAGCCTAAGTTCAACGGAAATCAAGCCGGACAACTGAACATCCACTGAACGCCGAATCGATCGGTGAGCTTGCCGAAGTAAGTACCCCAGGGCAGGACAGCAAGCGGCGTGGTCACGTTCGCGCCCTCACCCAATCGTTCAAACAGTTGGGTTGTCTGGTCGCGGTTATCCATCATCAGGATGTGCGCCGAACCGCGCATGAGCTCGGCGTCGTCATTGTCAGACGCGTAGAAGAGCACACCCGGCCCTTCGAACCTGGCATGCATGATCTTGCCTCGCATCGACTCATTCGTGAGCGGCATGTCGCCTGCGCCGTAGCGCAAGACTTCGACCACCTTGCCCAGGCCACACCGAGTGTAGAAGTCGAGGGCTTGCTCGCACGCCGTCGTGAAGAACAGATAGTTTGATAGCTGCATAGCCGTTACTCCTGGAATGTGTCTCTGGCGCCTGACTGGCGCGTTTTAGCTGGCCCCTTGCTGTATGGCCTCGCCGATCTCGGCGTTGGAATACGCTTTCCCCCCGATGCCCCAGGCACCGTCAACCGCATACGTCACGTTGACAAACGTCCGCTCACGCGGATGTCCCCCCGCCTTGAACCGGTCGATGATGTCAGTGACCGCGCCCACAAACGCCTGCTTGACCTCAGCGTTCGGAAACGTAGCCGACGGAACCTTCACCTCGACAATTGCCAGCGACTGGGACTTGCCACCGACATAACTACCCGACTCCGGGCTCACCACCAGATGACCGATGACATTCGGGGTCATGAACCGGTTTCCAGTCAGGCCGTGTGCGCGTAGCAACGCGTCCGCGACGAGCGGAAACACGTCGCGCTCGCCTTCGCGTGTAAGAAGACCTTCGGTAACCTGGATTGAAATAGGCATTTAAGCAACTCCTTGATGACGGTGGGTCGAATCAGAGTTCCCGCACTGACATCACGACCGTTATATAACGATCGTGATGTGGCGATAGTTTCACATCAATCGTG
>Ga0302220_10001449_pt1 | contig 18570 bp, 17 predicted proteins | sample II_Palsa_E1_3_FD_194572 | JGI IMG/M metagenome (GOLD analysis project Ga0302220, IMG submission 194572) | Peat permafrost microbial communities from Stordalen Mire near Abisko, Sweden - II_Palsa_E1_3 | ecosystem: Environmental > Terrestrial > Soil > Palsa > Peat permafrost | place: Sweden...
GCCCGGCTACGGTTGGCAGTTTTCGACGATGTTGACCACGCCCGACAGCTTGCTGAAATCGTATCGCCTGCGACTGGCGCTGGAACCAGCCGCACTGCTGGAACCGGCGTACCGGCTCGATCCGCGCGTGCTGGAGCGTTGCCGGGCGGCAGAGCGACATCTGCTCGACGGCGGGATCGGAACCGATACGGTGGATCAGCTCCACGATCGTGGCGTACGCTTCCATGAGTCGCTGGTCGAAGCGTCGGGAAACGCATTCTTCATCGACACGATCAAGCGCGTGAATCGCGTGCGCCGTTTGCTTTCGTATCGCTCCATGCAGGATCGGGGGCGGTACAAGGAACACTGCAAGCAGCACCTTCACGTGCTGACGCTGCTCGAAAGAGAGCGTAATGAAGAGGCATCGGTAGCGCTACGCGAGCATTTGCAGCACACGCTGGGTGCGCTATCAAAAATTAGCGGCATCCTGGAACCCTAGCCGCGGCACAAGTCGGCGGCTCATATCAACGGCTCATCCTTCGAGTGGAAAAAAAATGAACATCGCTCCTTCCATCCTCTCCGCCTTCGCCCCGACGGGAAAATTGCGTGCCTCGATCAATCTCGGCAACCCCATTCTTGCGAACAAAGACGTGACCTCAGGCGCGCCGTTCGGTGTATCGGTAGATCTCGCGACCGAGTTCGCCGCGCGACTCGGCGTCGAGCTGGAGTTGATCGCAGTGGATGCTGCCGGAAAGTCGGTGGAAATCGTGGCCGACGAGCGCGCCGATATTGGATTTTTTGCGGTGGACCCGGTACGAGGCGCGAGCATTGCCTTCACCGCGCCTTACGTTTTGATCGAAGGCTACTATCTGGTGCGCAATGAATCGTCGATCCGAAGCAACGCGCAAGTGGACGTCGACATCAACCGCGTCGTGGTAGGCCGCGGCAGCGCCTACGACCTGTTCCTGACACGCGAGCTACATCATGCGCATATCGTTCGCGCGCCGACTTCGCCCAGCGTTGTGCAGACGTTTATCGAGCAGGGGCTGGAAGTCGCGGCGGGTGTGAAGCAACAACTGGAGGCCGATGCTGCCCGCACAACGGGCTTACGGTTGCTCGATGAACGTTTCATGGTGATCCAGCAAGCGATGGGCACGCCGAAAAGTCGTGGCGCCGAGGCGGCCGCTTTTCTCGGCGCGTTCGTCGAGCAAATGAAGGCGTCTGGCTTCGTGGCTGCGGCGCTTGCCCGCCATGGCATCGCGGGCGCATCGGTGGCGGGCGCCGCTTAAGGTACGGCCGACCGCAAGCCCTCCCTGAATGAGCCGGCAACCGCGCGGCTCGTTCCAGTCCGTCAGCCATTGGACGCTTCGAAACACAGTCAACGAATCACGCCGAGAACATGCCACCAGAGGTAGTCCAGCGGCAACAACACAAGCAAGGTCAACACGGCGAGTGTGAGACACAGGCGCGCACCGTCTCTTAGGCTGACCCCGCCCAAATGCATAGCGATGATCATCGGTGGCGCTTGATACGGTAGGAATACCGTGGAAAACACCGGCACCTGCAGCATCAGCACGGTGAGTAGCGGTAAGCCGCTTGCTTGCGAAAACTCTTGGGCCAGCGGCGTCAGTACCGCAGGGAGTCCCGGGAGCGTCGTCAGGAATCCGACGCAGGCGTCGACGGCGGCCAGCAGCGGCAGATTCGATGCGCCATGGCCGGGCGTCATGCCGACCCATAGAAGCAGCGCATGACTGACCCACGCGCCCAAGCCGCTTTGTGCGATGACCGCGCCCAATCCGAGAAAGCCCGCGACATAGATCAGCGGTGTGAGCTGCAATTGCTCCGTAAAGTCTTTCATGTCAAGGATGCCAGTTTGCGGCAGTAGGCACGCGACGCCGGCTGCGAGGGCGATCCAGGCCGGCGATATCCCATGCAGAAAGTCGGTGGCGTACAACAACACGGAGAGCAGCAGCAGAACACCCAGGCGCACTTCTGCAGGTGTCAGTTTTTTTGCCACCTCATTGGCCGCCTCATCTTGCATCTCTGGCACCCGGACCTCATCGGGAAACAGCTTGCAGATCAGCGGAATAAGCACCAGTGCCTTGAGAGCGCCGAGCACCGGAAAGTGCAGCAGCAGATATGGGCCGTACTGAAGCCTGATGCCATAAAGTGTATCGGCCGCGCCTAGCAGGACCGAGTTCGGAATGTTCGCCGGAAGGATCGAAGTCGGCGGCATATAGCTGGCTGCCGCGACCGCCAAAACAAGCCCGGTTCGACCGGCACGACCGGGCTCGAACCCCAGCCTGTCGGCAAGAGCCAGAACAATCGGCGCCAATAAAAAAATACGTCCGGTGGTCGACGGCATGATGAATGCCAAACCCACTGATCCGATCACCACCGCCGACACATAGCCCCGGTAAGTTCCGGAAGAACATGCGAACACACGGCGTCCGAGGCGGCTGCCCAGGCCGGTCGTACGAATCGCGATGCCGGTAACGGATCCACCGAAAACGAGCCACCATGCCGGCGATTCGAAACCTGAGAAGACGGTCGCCGCAGGCGCGACATGGAAAAGCATTGCGAAAAGAAAGAACAGCAGCGTGGTAATCGGCTCCTTGAAAAGCCCCAGTGCCCACGACGCGATCGTAAAAACCACGAGAACCGCGGCCCTCGATGCCGCTATCGACATCCCGTCGATTGGCGGCATATAGTTGACCAGTGTCATTGCGGCTACGAGGCCGCCGAGCACTAGCCCTGTCCCGATTCGCTTTGCACGACTACCGGAGTCGGCGCGATCGGGCCCAATGCGCGTTTGCGCTGAAGGGGCTGTCGAACTCGATAGGGGCTGGTCGTCGGCTTCCATGTAATCGTCCTTCCTTCGCTGGCGCAATACAGCGAGAATAGGAGCAATTGGGATGGCTGACATTCATCTCCCAGCCATAAATTGACGAAATCATGCCAAAACGCCTAGCGTACGACCCTCAGCCCAAGCGTGCTCCCGGGCTGGATGAGCCCATCATGGTGCATTTGCGGGCCCCGCCGGTGGATGGCGTGGTTCATCGTCATCGGCACACGTGGGGTCAACTCGCGTGTCCGAGGCTCGGGAGTATTCGCGTCAGTGCTCTGGGTATGACTTGGACCGTCCCGATGTTTCGCGCCGTATGGATTCCACCGAACGTCGAGCACGAAGTCGTCATGCTGGGGCACGTCGAGTTTCATGCGCTTTATTTTGAGCCGACGACTTCGCCGCTCTCACCGACGAATTGCTCGGTGATCGAAGTTTCCGCGTTAATACGAACCTTGATCGACTCGCTGGCCGCTGATTCGCAGAGCGCTGATTCACGGACTGCCCACTCGCTGACCATCACCGCGCGTCGGCCAAGCAAACGCCGGCGCTTGATGACCGATTTACTGATGGAAGAAATCAGTGCCGCCCCGGCGCTCCCCTTCGGCTTACCGCTGCCGTCGGACCGACGATTAAAGGCGTTGTGTGACGCCATGCTGGACGACCCCGGTTCATCGCGCTCCCTGCGGGAATGGGCGCCGCTCGTCGGCGCCAGCGAGAGGACGCTTGCGCGGCTGTTTGAAAGCGACTTGCGGATCAGCTTCGGTAGTTGGCGCAGACAGCTACGGCTCGCCAGAGCCGTCGACTTGATCTGCAGAGGGACGCCCGTACTCGCCGTGGCGGAAGAGCTGGGTTATGCAAACGCCGGTGCATTTTCGACCATGTTTAAGCGGGCGTTGGGCTTCCCTCCGTCTCAGCTTCTCTTCGACTCAGCTTGAATCCTCAGGCCTAAAGCTCTTGAATCGGCGCGCCGTTCAGCCAAGCCCGAATCGCATCGACGATTTGCGGGTAGGCCGCACGATAGGTTTTTTCCGTGACGTAGCCGATGTGCGGCGTGGCCAGCACGTTGGGGAGATATCGGAATGGGTGCCCAGGCGCCAAGGGCTCCTCGTCGAACACATCGAGCGCGGCACCGGCAATACGCTGTGCCTTCAACGCTTCGATCATTGCCGCTTGCGAGACGATCGGCCCGCGCGACGTATTCACCAGATACGCGGTCGGCTTCATCAGGTCTAGTTCGCGCGCCCCGACGAGATCGCGGGTACGGTCGCTGAGCTTCAGATGTATGGTGAGCACGTCAGCCTGCTTAAAGAGTTCGTCTTTCTCGACACGTTCAACACCGAATTCAGCGGCCTTTTCGGCCGTGAGGTTCTGACTCCACGCGATGATGCGCATGCCGAACACGGTACCGAAACGCGCAACCGCCTGACCGATCTTACCCAGCCCGAGCACCCCGAGTGTCTTGCCGCTCACATCCATTCCTAAGCCGATCTGCCAGCCACCTGCCCTGACCGAATTCGCTTCGATATGGAGATTGCGTGTGATGGCCAGTATCAGGCCCCAGGTCAATGCCGGCGTCGCCGCGGGGTCGCCGCCGGTCGTGCCGGACACAACGATGCCACGCGCCTTGGCCGCCGCCAGGTCGATCGCGGCGTTCCACATGCCGACGGTCGCGATCAACTTGAGTTGCGGCAGGCGCGCAATCAGATCGGCGTCCAAGGCGGTTCGCTCGCGCATCAACACAACGATGTCGAACGGCGCGAGCCGCGCGGCAAGCGCATCGATGTCGGCCACGTGGTCGTGAAAAAATACGCACTCCGCCTGCGGTTGCAGGCTTGCCCAATCGCCCAGGGAATGAGCGACGTGCTGGTAGTCGTCGAGGATGGCGATGCGAACGGTTGACGAAGTGGCGGCTGAGGCGCTGGGCATTCAACTTCTCCTAATGGGTAGAGGGATGCATTATCGTATCGGCAATCGGCGCCGCGCGTAGTGTATGGGGTCAACAGCGGGGGCCAACAGCGGGGGTCAAAATCGGCGACCAAAAACGACATCGCTACACATAACACCCCACCCTTACAAACGCCCAATATTTACATAACGTCTAATTATAGATATAATGTATAGATGACAAATCCATCCAAAGAACAGCGCGTGCTGGTCGAGCAACTGAAGCAGATAGCAAAAGGCCTAGGCGAGACCTTTGCGCCATTCTGCGAGGTGCTGGTTCATGATCTGCTCAACGCCGAACACGCGATTGTTTCGATCCACAACAACCTTTCGGGCCGAGAGGTGGGCGATCCCGCAACGGAGCTGGGTCTGGCGCGGCTTGCGGACGAAACCTATCCGCAAGTCATCGCAAACTACGCCAACCAGTTTGCTGACGGACGGCAAGCCAAGAGCACGTCGATCGGCATCAAGGATTCCAATGGCAGTTACGTCGCGGCACTGTGCATCAACGTCGATTTAACGCTTTTCGGCACGTTCCAAAACATGATCGGCCGGTTTGTCGGTACCGATGACATGGACGGCGTGAAGGAGTCCCTCGACCCGCCGGGAGCCGATGGCATCAGACAACGGATCGACCAGTTCGCCGCTCGGCTGGCAACCACGCCGCGGGCGTTGAAGGCGACCGACCGGCATGCGCTAATGAGAGAACTTCGGGAGTCAGGCATGATGGAAGTACGTCGAGCTATGGAAATAGTCGCACTTCATTTGGGCGTATCGCGCGCTACGGTGTACAACGATGCCAAATGACGCGCGTTTGCTACTGCTCGACAAGGATGTCGTCGAATCCATGTTGCTTCCCGACCCCGTGCTCGATGCGGTACGGGAAGCCTTCGTGCTACACAGCCACCGCGAAGGACGTGTTTTCCCGGTGGTTCGGGAATCGCTCGCCACGGGTGGGATATTCGGCATCAAATCGGGCGACGTACCGACTCAAAACTTGCTGGGCTTTAAAGCCGCAGGTTTTTGGCCCAGCAACCGACAACTCGGTGGAGAACCTCACCAGGCCACCATTGTTTTGATCGACCCGGCGACTGGGCGTCCCGTTTGCATCGTCGACGGTAATGCAGTCACGACCATGCGCACCGGCGCTGCAGGCGGTTTGGGCCTACTGCAACTGGCGCGCCCTGATAGCGTCAATGTCTGCCTGTTCGGTACCGGCGTACAAGCTCGCGTACAGTTGACCTTTGCTTTGCGCCTGATGCCGATGCTGAAGAAAGTCCGCTACGTGAGTGTGACCGGTCAACCGGATTCGAATTTCGAGGCGCATTTCTCCGCGCATTGCGACATCTCGCTGGCACGCGATCGCAACGCCGCGGTTGCAGAAAGTGACGTGGTGATCACCGCCACGCCCGGTGTCGGAGCGATGTTCGACCTGGACGCGGTGCGACCCGGAACCCACTTGAACTGCGTGGGTGCCGATACCAAAGGAAAACGCGAGCTTCCCGATGGCTTCTTGTCTCGCTCCGGAGTGCAACTCTTCGTCGACGATCGCACGCAAGCCAGCCAGATCGGCGAGACGCAGTGGGCACCCGAGACGCCCTGCACGGAAATCGGCGATCTGTTGACGGGCAAAGCCCAATTCCGTCGCGAGCCCGACGACATCACCGTCTTCGATATGACCGGTCTGGCGCTTCAAGACCTGACCGTTGCTCGCATGCTCTTTGACCGCGCTTGCCAATCCGGTGTTGGCACGGCGCTCGCGTGGCCGTGGTAAGCGAGTAAGCGGCCTGAATTAACGCGTCGTCCGACGCACCGAACTAGGGATAGACACATCATGCTGACACTGCCAACTTACGCGGACGTTGCTGCCGCTGCACAGCGTATCGAGGGCCTTGCGAACAAGACCCCTGTCATGACTTCGCGTACGGCCAACGAAGAGATGGGTGCGGAAGTTTTCTTCAAGTGCGAAAACTACCAGCGCATGGGCGCATTCAAATTCCGCGGTGCGATGAACGCCTTGTCTAAATTCGCCGCGCGTCAGCGCGCCGCCGGTGTCGTTGCGTTCTCCTCGGGCAACCACGCGCAAGGCGTCGCACTGTCGGCCAAGCTGCTGGGCATTCCTGCGACCATCATCATGCCTCTGGATGCGCCCGCCGCCAAAGTCGCGGCAACCAAGGGTTATGGCGCAAACGTCGTGACCTATGATCGCTATACGGAAGATCGCGAAGCGATCGGCCGCAGCCTCGCCGACAAACACGGAATGACGTTGATCCCACCGTATGATCATCCGGATGTCATCGCGGGCCAAGGCACGGCGGCCAAAGAGCTCATCGGAGAAGTCGGCGCTCTCGATGCGTTATTCGTCTGTCTCGGTGGTGGTGGACTGCTGTCGGGGTCGGCGCTCGCGGCGCGCGAACTTGCACCGAATTGCAAGATCTATGGTGTCGAGCCAGAAGCCGGTAATGACGGACAGCAGTCGTTCAGATCCGGCACTATCGTTCATATCGAGACGCCGAGGACAATCGCGGATGGCGCGCAAACTCAGCATTTAGGCCAATATACATTCCCGATTATCAAACGAGACGTCGATGACATCCTCACCGCTACTGACGATCAATTAGTAGCCTGCATGCGATTTTTCGCCGAGCGCATGAAAATGGTGGTTGAGCCGACCGGTTGCCTGGGTTTTGCAGCAGCGCGCGAAATGAAGGCGCAATTGAAGGGCAAACGAATCGGCGTGATCATTAGCGGCGGCAATGTCGATATCGAGCGATATGTGAGTCTCCTGGCCGGCTAACCCTGGCTCGCTGACAGGTTGACAGACTGACACGATGCACTGCGTCCAAAGCGCACTGCATCGTTTGTCCAGCACGCCAGATATCTAGACTGCGATCAGACCGCGCACGCCTTTTTCGTCCATTTCGCTGCCCGTGCCGCCATCGACCACTTCGCCACGACTCATCACCCAATACTGATCTGCCAATTCACGCGCAAAATCGTAATACTGCTCGACTAGCAGCACGGTGAGGCCGAATTCCTCGACGAGCTGCCGCAGGGTGCGACCGATATCGCGAATGATGGAGGGCTGGATGCCTTCCGTGGGTTCATCGAGGATCAGCAACTGCGGCTCGCTCATCAGTGCGCGACCGATCGCCAACTGCTGTTGCTGCCCCCCGGACAAATCGCCTCCACGTCTTGCTCGCATGTCGCGCAGCACAGGGAACAATTCGTAAATGCGGTCTGGCACATTTTTCGGCGCTTTGCGACTCGCCGCTCCCACCAGCAAATTTTCCTCGACCGTCAAACGCGGAAAGATATCGCGTCCTTGCGGCACGTAGGCCAAGCCGCGAGACACCCGCGCGTGAGGCGGCAGAGATGACAGCGCCTGCCCTTGCCATTTGATCGTGCCGCTTTTGGTCGGCACGACTCCCATCAAACAGCGCAGCAAGGTGGTCTTCCCCACGCCATTGCGTCCTAGCAAGACGGTCAACTTCTTTTCGGGCGCGACCAGCGACACGCCCCGCAAAATGTGGCTGCCACCGTAGTATTGATTCAGCGATTCGATTTCGAGCATCGTAGGATTCTCGTGGGGTGTGGGTCGGAGACTATAAGTCGTGGCCTATAAGTCGGGGCTATAAGCCGTGGTCGATGAGCCGGTCATGATCATCGACCGAGATACGATTCAATGACTTTGTCATCGCGCTTGACGGCATCGAGAGTCCCCTCTGCGAGTACGCTGCCTTCGGCCATCACGGTCACGACGCCGGTTTCTCCCGCCAAGGCGGCCACGAAATCCATATCGTGTTCGACCACCATCATCGAGCAGGTGCCGCGCAAGCTGTTGAGCAACTGCGCGAGCTCCATGGTTTCATGATCGGTCATGCCCGCAGCCGGTTCATCGAGCAACAATAGCGCGGGTTTCTGCATCAGCAGCATGCCGATTTCGAGTCGTTGCTTTTGCCCATGACCCAGTTCGCCGGCCAGCCGGTGCGCTTGATCTTCCAGGTGTATCAGCGAGAGTGTTTCTTCGATACGCGCCTGTGCAGACCTGTCGAGCCGTGCCCGCAGCGAGGCCAACCAGCTCTTGTCCGTTTTCATCGCCAGCTCGAGGTTCTCCCACACCGGGTGATTCTCGAACACGGTCGGTTTCTGGAATTTTCGACCAATGCCGGCCATCGCAATCGCCGGCTCTTTCAGGCGTGTCAGGTCGATGTGCTGGCCCAGGAAGACCCTGCCTGCGTCGGGGCGTGTCTTGCCGGTGATGATGTCCATCATGGTGGTTTTTCCGGCGCCGTTTGGACCGATCACGCAACGCAGCTCGCCGACATTGATGGTCAGCGTCAGCGCATTCAGTGCACGAAAACCGTCGAATCTGACCGTCACGTCCTCAAGATACAAGATGGTGCCGTGCGACACGTCGATTTCGCCGGGGACCAGAAAATGGCTCAGACCGCTGGTCACGCCGCTTAAGTGCGGGCCGGTGTCCTCGGACGCAACCGTATCGAGTGCCTCGTTTGCCGCGATTTGCACGGCAGGCAGCGCAAGGTTTGTGCTCGCATTCATTCACGTTTCTCCTTGCGGGAAAAAACTGTCGCTATCAATCCCACAATGCCTTGGGGCATCAACAATGGCACCAGCAAAAAAATCGCGCCCAGGAAAAACAGCCAGTACTCGGCAAAATTAGCCGTCAAGAAACTCTTGGCCCCATTCACGGCGATTGCGCCGATGATCGGTCCGATCAACGTGCCCCGGCCGCCCACCGCGACCCAAATCGCCATTTCAATCGAGTTCACGGGCGCCATCTCGCCAGGATTGATAATGCCCACCTGCGGCACGTAGAGCGCGCCGGCAATACCGCAGAGCACGGCTGATAGCGTCCAGATAAACAGCTTGTAGGAAAGCGGGCTGAACCCAAGGAACATCAAGCGCGTTTCGCCATCGCGAATCGCAGTGACGACTCGACCGAGTTTGGAAGTAACAATCGCTCGCGCGCCGAGAAATGACACGACCAACACAGCGAACGTCAGCAGAAACAGCACCGTGCGTGTGCCGGGGTGAGTAATCGGAAAGCCTGCGATGCGCTTGAAATCGGTAAAGCCATTATTGCCGCCAAAGCCCGTTTCATTGCGAAAGAACAGCAGCATGGCCGCAAAGGTCATCGCCTGAGTGATGATCGACAGGTACACGCCCTTGACCCGGGAGCGAAACGTGAAAAAGCCGAACACCCACGCGACGACGGCCGGCGCCAACACCACGAGCAATAGCGCGTAGGCGAGATGCTCGGTGCCGCGCCAGTACCAAGGTAACGAGTGCCAGTCGAGGAACACCATGAAGTCGGGCAGATCGCTTTGATACTTGCCCTCGTGGCCGATTTCGCGCATCAGGTACATGCCCATCGCGTAGCCGCCGAGTGCGAAGAACAGGCCATGCCCGAGGCTAAGCACGCCGCAATAGCCCCATACAAGATCGAGTGCGAGCGCGGCCAGCGCATAGCACATCAACTTGCCGACAAGCGTCATGGCGTAGGCTGACAGATGCAAGGGATTGGTGTCCGGCAGCACCAGCGCGCAGACCGGCACCCCGATGCCGACCACCACGCACAGCACAAGCAGCGCCAGCCAGGCACGGCCAGACAACAACGCCGGCCGCGCCGGCAACCCAAGCGCGAAGCCCGCGGTACGAGCCTCGGGAGTGGACACCATCCCCTCGGTCGGCGACCCTGGCATGTTCGCCGAGTCGACATCGAGCAAGGTACCTCCCGCATCGCCCCCGCTTCCGCCGATCTGCAAGTCAGTCTCAGCCGCCAGCTCGGCGCTCGGCTTCTCGACCGGCGTCTCGGCCAAATGAGCCTTGGGATTAGTACCGGTCATTCAAACCTCCGCGCTGCGGCCCTTCAAGGCGAAAATACCCTGAGGCCGCTTCTGGATAAACAGAACGATCAGCACAAGTACCGCGATTTTCGCAAGCACCGCTCCCCAGAACGGCTCTATCCCCTTGCTGATAAGCCCAAGGCCGAAGCTGCCGATGACCGTGCCGGCCAGTTGACCGACACCCCCGAGCACTACCGCCATGAACGAGTCGATGATGTAGCTCTGCCCCAGATCCGGCCCGACGTTGCCGATCTGTGAAAGGGCGCAGCCGCCAAGCCCGGCTATGCCGGCACCAAATGCGAATGCATAAGAATCGATCTGACCGGTTTTTATCCCTACGCACGCGGCCATTCGGCGGTTCTGCGTCACCGCTCGCACGAACAATCCCAGCCGCGTCTTGTTCAGCACCACCCAGGCGATCGCCACGACAAACATCGAGAACGCCAGGATGGTGATCCGGTTATACGGAAGCGTCAGGTTTTGCATCACCGTTACACCACCCGACATCCATGACGGGTTGGACACTTGCACGTTCTGCGCGCCAAAAATAGTCCGCGTCGCCTGCATCATCAACAGGCTGACGCCAAACGTCGTCAACAAGGTTTCGAGCGGCCGGCCATACAAATGGCGTAGCACCAGGCGTTCCAACAAAATCCCAGCCAGTGCCGCGACCACGAACGCGACCGGTACTGCCAGCAACGGATACCAGTCGAACCACCCCGGGGCCATTTTCTGCACCCAGTTCTGCACGACATAAGTCGCATAAGCGCCGACCATCAGAAACTCGCCGTGCGCCATGTTGATCACGCCGATCAAGCCATAGGTGATCGCTAATCCGAGTGCGGCGAGTAATAGAACGCTACCCAGCGATAACCCCGCAAAGATGTTGCCGATCAGCTCGTTACGTGTCTGGATCGAATCAAGCCTGCTCAAGCCCTGTTGCGCCACGGCGCGCACGGCGGGATCGCTCTCGTTATAGCTGCCGTCGGGCTTCTTCGCAACCAGTGGACGCAGCAATTCGCGCATCTCGAGCTCACCGCGCGCCGCCACCAGCTTGACCGCTTCGAGCCGCGTGTTCGGATCGGGATCGCGCAAGGCCGTCATGGCCCAAAGCGTATCGAGGCGTTTCTTCAGGAGCGGGTCGGTTTCTTTTGAGCGCGCGGCATCGATGCGCGTCTTCAATGAGGGGTCGGGGCTGTTCAACAACGCCGAGATCGCGGCGGCCCGGGTTGCCCGATCCGACGAACTCAGTTGTAGGACATTGATGGCGCCTGCGACTTTCGAGCGCAGCGTAATGGGCTGTGCGTCAGCGGGCGCCGGGAAGCTCTTTCCGGTCAGCGGATCCTGCACGTTATCGCCTTGCTGTAGGAGGACCTGCCCAGCGGCTGTTGCGACCACACTGTCGTCGCCTAAGGCCTTGAGGATCGTGAGGGATAGCTCGTCGCCGGTCGCGATCAAATGGTCGATCGCAGCGGCTTTGGCGTCGAAGTCGTCTCCGGCGAGCGGCGCGATATCGGCTGTGCTCAACGCGTGCGCCAGTGGGCTGACGAGTGCGAGGGTGCTCGACAGCAGAACCACCAGCATCCGTATCCGGAAAAAATGGAGGATGTTCATAGCACCTTGCTCATGCAGGCAATCGTGGTGGTATCCAAACAGCGCGGCGGCCACGTCGCCGCCACGCCACTTCCTATCGTGCTTAGGCGACGCGACGGCGGCGCAGGAAGTCGGGAATAGAACTGACCACGTCGGGCTTGCCCTCATTACCCGGCACGTAAGGGCTCCAAGGCTGAGCGCGGATGGTGGTCTTGGTGCGCCATACGACATTGAACTGGCCGTCCGCGCGCACTTCGCCGATCATCACCGGTTTCCACAGATGATGGTTGCCGTCCATTTTGAGCGTGTAGCCGCTCGGGGCAGCGAATTCCTGACCGATCATCGCAATGCGCACCTTGTCGACATCGGTGCTCTTCGCCTTTTCCACAGCCTGCTTCCACATATGCATGCCGACAAACGTCGCTTCCATCGGATCGTTGGTAACGCGCTTGGTGCCGCCCGGCAGATTGTTTTTCTTGACCCAGTCCGCGAACATCGCTTTGAATTTGGTGTTCTCCGGGTTTTTCAACGACATGAAGTAGTTCCATGCCGCGAGATTGCCGACCAAGGGCTTGGTATCGATACCGCGCAATTCTTCCTCGCCGACCGAGAACGCCACCACTGGCACATCGGTGGCTTTTAGGCCTTGATTGCCGAGCTCCTTGTAGAACGGCACGTTCGAGTCGCCATTGACGGTCGAGATCACGCAGGTCTTGCCGCTTTGCGAAAAGGTCTTGATGTTCGCAACGATGGTCTGGTAGTCGGCGTGGCCGAACGGCGTGTACACCTCTTGAATATCGGAATCCTGAACACCTTTCGAATGCAAAAATGAACGCAGAATCTTATTGGTGGTACGCGGATAGACGTAGTCGGTGCCGAGCAGGAAGAAGCGTTTCGCGCCGCCGCCTTCCGGGCTGATCAGGTATTCGGTTGCCGGGATCGCCTGCTGGTTGGGCGCCGCGCCGGTATAAAACACGTTGCGCGACATTTCTTCGCCTTCGTATTGCACCGGGTAAAACAGTAGCGCGTTGAGCTCCTCGTAGACCGGCAGGACCGATTTGCGCGAGACCGATGTCCAGCAGCCAAAGGTGACGGCAACCTTATCCTGGGAGATCAACTGGCGGGCCTTCTCCGCGAACAAAGGCCAGTTCGAAGCCGGATCGACAACCACGGGCTCAAGCTTACGGCCCAACACCCCACCGCTCGCGTTGATTTGCGCGATGGTCATCAGCGCCGTGTCTTTCAGAGACGTCTCCGAAATCGCCATCGTGCCGGATAAGGAATGCAGGACACCTATCTTGATCGGGCCTTTGTCGTTACTCTGGGCAAAAGCCGACGGAATCTTGCCAGCCACTCCCGATATCCCCGCTGCCGATGCGACCTTCAGGAACTCGCGCTTGTTCATTTGATCGTCCTTTATGTATTAAGGTTGAATTTCGTCTTGTATCCAAGACAAAATGATCCAAGCAACTTCCAGGCCATATGCCCGACCGGTCGGTCGGTTTGTAGCGAAGCCTTAGTGATACTGACGAACAGCCCGATGCTGCCGCAAGGTGCGGATCGCGCGCACTTATGGTGCGGCATGCACAAACACGGGCCACTCTCAAACGCGTTCTTGCTTTCCGAAGTGGGTGCGCGCCGTCTGCAGCGTGTACAGCGTGATGCGTTTGACCTCCGCCCGACTCTGCGCAATGTGGGCAAAAATCAACCTTTGAGCCTGCGCCGCGTCCCCCGCGGAAATCGCGTCGAGAATCTCGGCGTGCTCCCGGTACGTCGCGTCAATGCGTGACGCCTTGGCGAAATCCAGTCGTCGTATGATGCGAATTCGCTCAGTCAGATCCTCGTGAATACGAACCATCTCATCGTTGCCTACGGCGGCGACGATGTGTGCATGGAACGCTTCATCGAGCGACACCACAACCGCCGCTTCCTCAAGGTATTCGGACCGCGGCACGCACCACGTCTGCCGCAGGCAGTCCAATCGCGAGGCGAGATCCAGTCGGATCAGCTGCTCAATGGCAGAGGTTTCCATCATGACCCGTACTTCGAAGAGGTCCTCGAAATACTTGTAGTCGAATGCACGTATCTGCCACCCGCTGCGAAAATGCACGTCCACGTAGCCTTCGTGTTGAAGCCAGAAAAGCGCTTGCCGAACGGGTGTCCGGCTTACGTTCATGCGCGCGGCTATGTCGCCTTCGCTAAATTTGTCACCGGGTAGTAACTGGAAATCGAAGATATCCGCTTTGAGTTGCGCGTAGATTTGTGCCGCCAGATTGTCGGCCTTTTTACGAGTAGCGATTGGCGATTTGATGTCAGCCATTAGAGGTTCCATTGTGAATGGTTCATTCCGGCATCTCGTATTTCTTCTTGTGTACAAGGCTGGATTTACCTGAGCAAATTCCGCGCCAACTTCGGATAGCGGGAAGGGTGTGGGTTTTCAGACGCACCGTCGCCGTAATCCGCGCACCGATAACGAGTGGCGTACTTGCCTTTTGGTGCAAACCAGTTGCGCGTGGAAAGACGAAAATTTCCCAGCATGCAATTGATCGAATTTGTGCGAATGTGCGCTCACGCACAGCATCTTTAATCTCGACCAATAAATATAATAAGAATACCTAATTATTTTTGAGAAAGAATTTTCATCGCTTAAGCCACATGATCATGGATTACACCAGTATTCAAATAGTCACGTAAAACATTAAATTTTTCATTACTGAGTCGTTGAAGTGATGTGGAAATCTATCTCATGAAAACCTTCGCCGCCTTGCGTCAATTCGAGTTGGTGAGTCTGTTGATAGCCGCGCTCGGTACCGTCACAGCGTGGCCGGCCAACGCCGGCGATCTGGCAGCAGATACCCAACCCGCGCAAGCGCCGCTAATGACGCTGCCCAGCAGCCCCGTCCCACCCAGTGCCAAGCCAGGGCCTGACGCCACCACTACGCTGAACCATACCGCCACGCTGCACGCCCCCGCCGATGCCACCGCCGACGCCACCACCGACGCCACCGTTAGGCACGGCAGCCGAGCAACCGACATCACCGGCAAACGCACGCTCGACGATACGCTCGGGGGCATCGTGACCAATCAGACGATGACACTTGCAGGGGAAGATTTCTACACGTCCTTTGCCCAGGCATGGCGCGATATGCCACTGGGCGACCGATACGTCGTTTCGATCCACGAACGGCCATCGGCTCGCTGGGGCAGCCTGATCTGGGTTGAATTTGAACAACGACGCGTATTCGATACGTTCTTGCCGGCGGCACGCGCCAATATCGCCAACGTCGCGATGCGTGCGGCAAGCACCGCTTATCAGAACGTCGTGCAGGCCGATATTGCGCGTTTGCTATTCCATGATGTGGACCTGGCTGGCGACGAACTTTAAGGGAGCAACCTATCATGCTTGATCTCAGAATCAACCTCGTTTGCCTCGGTGCGGCTGCGCTCTTGGGCATGAGCGCAACCAGCCAGGCCGCTGGCCTGGTCTACCAACCGGTCGATCCGTCCTTCGGCGGCAATCCGGCCAATGGCCAGGTCCTGCTCGATCTCGCCAACGCGCAGAACAAGTACACCGCGCCCAGCGCCGCCACTGCGGGCGCCGCGGCGGCGCAGACACCTCTGGAACAGTTCAACAGTGAATTGCAGGAGGCTATCCTCTCGCGCGTGGCGTCCTCGGCCACCAATTCGATCATAGGCGCGAATGGCCAGCTCGTTCCCGGGACGGTCCAGACGGGCAATTTCTCCATCACGATTTCCAATCTGAGCAATGGTCTGCTGCAAGTTTCCACGACGGATACCAGCACCGGCGCCACCACGACTTTTCAGGTGAGTCAATGAAGACGGTACGCGCTTTGGGCTCCCCTCTTTCGCTCCTGCTCGATGGGCGGACCACGTGGTTGCTAGCCTGTGCAGCAGGCGCCTTGCTCACGGCATGCGCGACCACACCCGCCACGGTCGACGGTCATGTGGAACTGACGCCGCCCACCGAGGTCACGCGTGACCTCACCCATCTGCCGCCGCCCAAGGGAAAGATCGTCGCAGCCGTCTACAGCTTTCGGGATCAGACCGGCCAGTACAGGGCTGCGCCGGATAGTTCATTTTCCTCACAGGTCACGCAAGGCGGTGCTTCATTTCTGGTCAAGGCGCTTGCGGATTCAGGCTGGTTCATCCCGGTTGAACGGGACAATCTCCAGGATCTGCTGACCGAGCGAAAAATCCTGCGTGCCCTGGAGACGCCCGAGGACAAGAGCAAACCCATTCCGGCAATCGGTATGTTGCTGCCCGCGAACGTGATCGCCGAAGGCGGCGTGATCGCTTACGACTCCAACGTGCGCACGGGCGGTGTCGGGGTCGCCTACCTGGGGCTTCGAGCCTCGCAGCAATACAGCGTCGACCAGGTCACCGTCAATTTGCGAACTGTCGATATTCACACCGGCCAGATCCTCAATAGCGTCTCGACGACCAAGACCGTCTATTCGTATGAAGTATCGAGCGGTGTATTCCGTTACATCGGATACCAGGATCTGCTGCAAGCCGAGACGGGATTGACCCGGAATGAACCGCAACAACTCTGCGTGAAAGCAGCGATCGAAGCTGCAGTGGCGCATTTGATCGTGCAGGGCTTGCAGAGCGGAAACTGGGCGCTGAAAAATTCCAAGGACTGGAACGACCCGACACTACAAAAGTACGTACAAGAAAATAAGGACTACCAACATACCATGGACGCCTTGCAGACGTCATCACCTGTCCCAGCGGCCGGCCGTCCTTACGTCACGACGCTTTCGTCGGGCCATTGAACCCCATCGACCATCTACAGGCGGTGACGACCATGAACTCATGTCAACCGGGCGGTACGACATCATGACTGCGCACCTTGCGCGACCGGCACGGCGCTGGCCCCGCCACCTGCTCGCCATCATGGCAACGCTCGCAGGCGTGAACTGCGCACATGCGAGCGGCGACCTATCGGACGTTTCAGATTTGGGGCCGCCTGAGCCCGCTTTCAGCACCGATGTTCAATCTGCCCGCGTCACGCAAAGCGGCAACGGCAATGCGGCGCACCTCGACCAGTCAGGCCTCAATGCCATCGAGGTTCTGCAGCAAGGCGTCGCGAATACGGCGCTGGCTGCGCAGGCCGGTCAGCTCAACTGGACCGCGTTGTCGCAATCCGGCGTGGCCAACCAATTCAATGAAAACCAGTCCGGCACGCGCAACAGTGTGAGCGCTGCACAGACCGGCAATAACAACGCAGTGACTGTTGCGCAGGCCGGCACCGGCAACCAGGCGAAGGTTGTGCAAACTGGAAATGCCGATACGGCCTACGTGCAACAGATCGGCACCAACTTGGGCGTGACCGTTCGCCAAACCGGCAGCGGCATGAGTGCAAGCGTCGTCCAGCGTTAGGGCCCGCTGGTGTAGTCGGTTGTCCTGGCCCATTACCTTGTGGAGTCCATCATGAAACGGAACGCCTTTGTTATTGCACTAAGTTTGTCGGCGCTCGCCTGTTCGCAGGCGTATGCACAATCGACCAGCGAAACGGCCACTATCAACCAGTACGACCACGCGCAAACCGCCACGATCGACCAGACTGGCGGCCAAAAGGATACGGTCTACATCGAACAGCACGACTTGAACAATACAGCAACGATCCTGCAGACAAACACCACCAGCAATACCGTGAACGCGTATCAGAACGGCGTGCAAAACAGCAGCTCGGTCACTCAAACCACTGAGACAGGCGACACGGACAACATCACCCAGCTTGGCAACAACAACAACGCCGGTATGCAGCAACAAAGTGGCCAGTCGAATGCGGCCTCGATTTACCAGTCCGGCTCGCAGAACACGGCGGGTATCACGCAAAATACGGCTTTCTCCGACACGAACTCGATTTACCAGGCCGGCAGCAGCAACGCCGCAAGCATCCAGCAATCAGTCAGTGAGGGCGGGGACACGGATGCGGTCAGCCAGACGGGCATTGCCAATAACGCGGTCGTGCAGCAACAGGCCGGCGTCGGCAACACCCTCACCATTGACCAAAGTGGCTCGCTTAACGTTGCGGGAATTACGTCACAGAACGGCTCGTCCTTCAACACGACGTACATCAACCAGTCAGGCAGCAGCAACTCCACAAGCGTTCAACAAAACGGCAGCGCTGCCGACATGTCGAGCGTCACTCAGACCGGCTTGCAGAACACAACGGGCATTACGCAAAACGCTGCGGACGGTCAGATAGACACTGTGAACCAGAACGGCGTCAATAATCTGGCAAGTGTGCTGCAAGAAAATAGCGGCACCGACACGGTCAATATCGATCAGCAGAGCGCCGCGGCCGGC
>Ga0302220_10001454_pt1 | contig 18519 bp, 16 predicted proteins | sample II_Palsa_E1_3_FD_194572 | JGI IMG/M metagenome (GOLD analysis project Ga0302220, IMG submission 194572) | Peat permafrost microbial communities from Stordalen Mire near Abisko, Sweden - II_Palsa_E1_3 | ecosystem: Environmental > Terrestrial > Soil > Palsa > Peat permafrost | place: Sweden...
AGGGCTGCTATATCGTGAACGTCCATGCGGATCAGGACAAGCGTACGCCAGGGCTGCAAAGCTGCCCGATGCGACTCGCGAAGCCATTCGCGGGTGCGGGCCAGACCGGTTTCCATTTCGGTCTGGTCGAGGGGACCATCGTGACCGTGGGCTTTCTGTGGGGTTGCCCGGACCTTCCCTTTATCAGCCAGGTACTGCATACCGCGCAGCATACCGACCCGGTCAATTCAACCTACCCCTGGGGCACGCGCAACACGCTGCGCACTCGCTCCAACAATACCCTCCAGATGGAGGACGGGCATGGCCGTGAGCACATCAAGCTCGCGACCGAACATAGCAAGAGCCAACTGAACCTCGGGCATAGCGTTGACCGCAGCCAGAACGACCGCGGTCACGGTGCCGAGCTGCGCACCGACACGCAGGCGATTGTCCGGGGTGGCGCAGGTGCGATGGTGACGGCTTACGGCCGCCAGGGTGGTCGCGGACATCAGCTCGACATGCAGGAGACCATTGCGCAGCTCAAGGACATGCTGGCGCTGGCCCAGACGCTGGCGCAGTCCGCTGAGGCCTCCAAGGCATCTCCAGCAGATACTGGCGCGCAGAAAGCGATCAACGACGCCCTGGACAAGCTGAAGCAGCCCAGCGCGCTTATTACAGCACCGGGGCCGGTCGGTATCGTGTCGGGCGACGGCGTGCAGCTCGCCGCCGATGGTTCGATCATCGCGACGGCGAAGAAGGGCGTGCACTTCAGCACGCTCAAGCGCTTCACCGTGGCGGCGCGCGAGTTCGTGTCGGTGTTCTCGCAGAAGGGCATGAGCTTGATCGCAGCGGCGGGTCCGGTTGCCGTGCAGGCGCAGCGCGGGTCAATGCAACTCGCGTCGCAGGAGGATATGACGGTCGAGACGGTGGAGGGTGTGGTGCACGTGAAATCTCCGAAGGAGATCGTGCTGAACGTGGGCGGTTCGTATTTGCGCTTGACGCCGGATGGTATCGAAGCGGGCACGCGGGGAGCTGTCTTGTTCAGGACAAGCGGGCTGAAGAAGGTGGGTCCCGCGCAGATGGACTTAGGCGGCGCGGCGTTCGCGCCGAAGTTCGTGCCGTTCACGACGGGGTGTGAGGTGTGGCGGACTAATCCCAACTTTGTGACGCGGGCAGCACCCGCACCCGCTCCGGTGGCTAATACCGGGGCACAGCTCCCAGCACCCGCACCTTCGCTGCTGACGGATCTGTTGCCTCAAGGCGGGCAATCGAACACAACGTCAAACCTAAGCTCAGGCTCAGACGAAGGCTCAACGGCAAAAGCAGTATTAACGCTCAGTGATAACTTCAATGATCCAAAAACGAACATTCCCGCCCCGATCAAGCTGTCAACGGCTGCGTCGTGTGACTGGAAGATTACGGACTTGAAGGCCGATATAACGCGGCGTATCGAAGCCAAGTCGTATTGGGGCGTGTTGAATGATCGAACGCCGTGGATGAGCAAGGATGGTAAGACGCAGTATAAGGGCGGCGGTTCGCGGGATTCACTGTTTGAATTTGCGTACAGTGAAGAGGACAAGACGATTACGTGCGCAGTTCGGGTGCTGCTGACTCCGATGGATCTGTTTCCGGTCGATGCAGCGGGAAAGCGGGATTTGACTGCGGAGCAACAGACGATCCCATATCGTTATGAAGACCATTGGAAGATGAGACCCGGAAACATATTAAATGGCGTGAAAATGGATTATCGCGATTCAGTCGGGGATCAATACGACGTCGGGGCGCTAAAAAGCCGTATCGAAGCCGTGCTAAACCAAGGGGGCTACAAGCTAATCCTGGATGGTTGCTCTAAAGGAACTGCGTGCGGGTGCCGGGTAAAAATCAAGTTCAAAGTTGATCTTCGCGTATCGATAAAGGGCAAACTTATTGCCGGATTCAAGGAGCACGTTCCGCTGCACCTGTTCCCGTTTGTACTTCGGGCTGATACAGGGTCATGGGGTGAACGGCATAAATGGGAGGACGACCAAAAGGTCATCCACGACTTTCCGATGGCGAACGTCGAGGCGCATGAATGTGGACACTATTTCGCCTTTCCTGACGAATATTACGATCAGGGCGGCTGGCTTCACGAGTCTTATATCAAGGATGACGAACGGATCGATTTTTCGCTAGTCGATGCGAAAGCTGGAACGATGGTGTGGCAGGGTTATTCAAAGGCGAACCTGATGGGTGGTGGTGCTAACGCGCCGCTTCAGGAGGGCCGCGTTACGGCAAGTATCAAACCCTATTACCTGGAATATGTGCGGCTGCAATTCTCGAAGGCAACGGATAGATCGTGGAGGATTGGCTATGAATCGTAGCTCGTGGATGAAATATATCGGCTACGCAGCCCTCTTCTTATTCGTACTGGGAAGCAATGCCAATGCTGACATTAAGAAAGCGGAGAATAGAATAATGCAATTTAGCTATACGACAAATGGTGGCGGGGATGGCAGTATCAATTCTTATGGAAACAACGAAATATCCGTTTCCGGAGATGTGTTAAGCGTGCAAATTGGCGATTCCGATAATGATCGAAATGTAGCCGGGGTTGGCATATACGAGATGAAATTGTTTGATGTAAATCTTGAGTCTGCTAAGAGACTTGCGGAATTGTTGTGTTCCCCGAAAGATCCGAACAGTGATGTGCCAATTCCCGATCTTTACACTGCAAAATGTGGCGACGAGATGAGAAGCAGTTTTGTTAGAGACTTTAGTCGCGACGTTGCAATCAAGATATCTGATTTAGTAAACTCTCTGAAAAATTTAGGGATTCAAGATGGGCGAAAAATTGTAAAGTTAGATGCTTCACTCGTGTCAATTGACCGTGCCGAGGACGGGATTTCAGTATCAGTAAAGTTTATAAACAACGGTGATTATCTGATTAAATTCAAAACGCCTGACAAGTGGGATGGCGGAATAGGAAAAGACATTTTGGGTGTAAATGGCTATCGTGTGGACTCAAAAACGGAGCCGCAAATTGGATTTGGACTGGCGACGCAGTTGCTCGAAAATTCTGACCAGTTTCCTGACGGAGAGGTCAGTCTTGCGCCGCATAGTTCTGTGACCGTCAAAATGAGGACGAAGTCCATTAGTAAATTTTCCGCTGGCACCTACAATCTCAATGTCGGTGTATATATGAACATGAAAGTCATTGGAATCCAGTCCAGCCTGGTCCGTGTCGATTTCCACTCAGACTACAAAAAACCGACTCGCATAACCTTCGACCGAGACTACCCCTCGACGCCGCATGAACGCGAGCAGTGGGAAACGTGGCATCGCGCGCGCATGTCGTACTGGCCGGTCAAGCCGGGGCAAACCTTTGCCGAGGACGGCCTGTACCGTGCTGTGCGTACCAGCGGTGGCTATCGTGGCCTGAACCTGAAGACGTTCGAGAAGGGCGACGTTGCGACCACCGAGAACGTGCGCATGCCCATGGAGTCTTCCGTTGATATTAACCTCGACGGCCCGGTTCAGTGGGTGTGGGAAGCGAGCGCACCGACGCCCATCAAACAGTGGTCACCTGGCGTCATCGACGGCACACAGCAATTCTGCAAACCCGGCGTGGAATGCCCTCGCAGCGGACGCTGGGTCGCGCGCATCGACACCACTACGGGTTACGCATCTTCGGACTACCGGTATGACCTATCACGCGTGGTCGCCCTGCGTCGTGGACAGCAGATGCCGCCGGTTCAGGGACAGGGCAACGGCGACTGGGAATGGGTAGGAGCCTGACATGACGGAGCGTGCCTGCATTCTTCGCCTTGATCGGACTACGTCAGGTGGGACCGTGCTTGACGGCATCGAGAATACGGGCGTCGGTGAGCGCGGCATGAGCTACATCGGCGCGCGCGTGCAGTGTCCCGTGTGCGGCACCGTGGGGTGCATCGAGGCGAACGGGCTGCGTGCCGAGGATGACGCCATCGACGGCAAACTGCCCGCGCTGGAAAACGATCTTTGCCGATGCAGGTGTGCGCCGCCGCCCCGGCTGATCGCCTCGCAGCGCGACTGGACTTACGAAAGTTGACGAGGCAGACATACTGATGAAATTCCGATGGGATCAAGTCATACCGGACGAACAACCGGAGGTGCCTCCGTTGCCCGTGTGGCCATTTGTTGTTCTGTTTCTCATCATCGAATGCGTGGCCCTTGCCATCACGGTGCTCTCATGGCCCAAGGGCGTCCCCATCGCATCGGACAAGTTCCTCCGAGAGGCATTGGCAATCCCATTTGCCATCTGGTTGGCTTTAAGTGCTTTGTTTTACAGAGCGGCCTATGAGAGTCAAGCATTCGCCACTGCGGTCAAGAACGGTGCGCGCTGGCATATGCTCAGGGACTGGCAGTGGCGTAGCCGCGCGGGGCTCGCTATCCTCGACAGCGTGATTCTCACACCCGAGCCTGATCTGGCCGTGCGTATGCTGGGACTGGAGGGAACGGCGCCGGAAAATCCAGGCCGCGTCATGGCACTTGGTGAGGTAGCCGCGACGCAAGGCATATCCCGAGCGTCGGCACTTGCCGAGAAGCTGATGGCCCCCCTCGCCGCCGTACTTGCGAAGGCGATGCGTGAAGATGAGTTCGATATTGTCGTGCAATGCGACCGGGAAGAAAACACGGGTGAGGTTCAAGCGGCGTGGGAGCGGCTGGAGTTGCCCAAGAAGCCGCGTATCCGCTGGATACCCAGTAGCCGCGAGATTGACTTCGCGGAGGTCTGGTTCGAGAACGACCACCGCACCCGGTCGTTCAGCAGTTACTCCAACGATGAAACGCCCAAATACAGGCTTCTGCTTGCGTGGCATCTAAACGACGTCGAACAGGACGAACCGGCCAAGTCGGAGGCGGCAGCGGCATTGCTGGTCGGATCGCCCACGCTAATGACCGAGAAGAACAGGCCGCGTCCGCAGGCCTGGTTGGTGCGCCAGATCGTCGGAGACGCCGATCAGGTGGACAAGTCACTTGCCCTGCTGTTGAACGCCAAGCAGGTGCCGGGGGAGCGCATTCACCACTTTTGGCATAGCAGACTCAAGGGGCTGGCGCAGCACGCCACTATGGGTGCAGTCAGGGACAGCGGCCTGACACTCGCCACTCACGAACTGGAGCAGGCAGTAGGGCCGCAGGCCCCAGTTGCGCGCTGGGTGTTGCAGGCGTTGGCGGCGAAGATGGCGCACTACGGACAGGGGGCGCAGCTCATTGCGTTGCCCCATGAACGCGGCGTTGTGCTGAATTTCGCTGCAAAGGAACCTTCTGCAGTTAGTGTGCCGTGGAAGGACGAATACGAAGCTAATCTGTTTCCCGGTGCCGAACTCATTGCGTGCGTTGCGCTAAGGCTGCTGGCCGTGCTGGCCTCGTCTAACAAGGAGTGGGGTACCTTTGAAACGGTTTGCACGTGCGGGGCTGTTGTCATGATCGTTATATTTTTTGTTTTCCGTTTCTGGGAGCACCGGCTTCTGGTGGACGACTTCTGGCGCAAGCACGGATAGGTCCTTATGAAGCGCCTGCACTTGATTCCTACTAGTCTCGTTTCGCTCTGGCTCGGCATGCTGGCGATAGCCGCTTACACGATCGTAGTCGGATGGTTCGCTTCACTGGACCTGGGTGAACCGACCTTTCTTCGAATGGGGCTGGTTATGCTGGGTGCCACGCTGGGTCTGATCGTGGATGACTTATGCCGCTTTCAGCGTTGGAAAGTAGCCTGTCGGCTGCATTATGAGGATGTGATCGAGGGTGTTTGCCCGGATCTCGATAATGACATCTCGGATGCCGCAGTCTGGCGCTGGTATGTGAAACAGGGCAAACCCTGGCGGATCGACCCGAAGCGGGCGCGACCACATGTGCGCTTTAGCGATAAGTGGGATCGCATGGAGAATTACAACCGCGCGCTTGCGCGTCTGCGGGAGCGCCAGCGCTCACCGCGAAAGTAACGATCTGCAGTCGCAAAAAATTAGGGGTGTGATTAATGACGCTGCGTTTTCGGCCGGGCATTGACAGTAAGATTGTTCGTGCCCACCAGCATGCCGCTAGCGCGGCGAAGAAAAAGCGAACAGGCGATTGCGCGCTCGCGAGGCGCATTGAGCACTAAGATTCACGCTTTGGTCCACAGCTTGGGTATGCGCGCTCGCCGCCGTCTGACCGGCGGACAGGCTGGAGACAGTCCCGAGGCTATGCCCTTTCTCGGCGCACTGAAACCCGCCAGTCTGGCTGACAACTAGGCTTGCGATACAACGCGATCGTGCAATGTCTGGAGTCGGCAGGCATTCAGGCTGTCATCCGCAATAGCGCTATTTGTGTTAAGCACCGTCTTTTGGAGTCTGGGCCGCTATTTAGCAGGCGTGGGAAGCATATTTGACCACGTGAAGACCGAGAGGCATGCTAAGCACATACGACGAAAACAACCAGAAATTCGCGATATGCGCGGTCCCGCGCACGTCAGCCGATGTTCTTATGAGTCGGATATTTCTAACTCCGTGGCTGCCGGCGGATTCATCTGTCGGGCTTGATGATGAAAATCGCCCGTCGTATCGGCAGATTGGTTTTTCGCCTGCTTGTGGCATCCAAACCGGGGCCAACTCAGATGATCTCGGTTACTAAGCACGCGGACGCATGAGACACGCCGCCAAGCGATTAAATATCGACCCGCACGCTCGCCTGTTCGTCAGTAACGGTGTGGCAGGGCGTACGCCGCGTTAGTGACGCTGTTGTCGTTAGTGGGCGACTTCTCAAAGCGTTGTTCCCGCGCTTCAGTGCTGCACGGAGTTTTCAACAGTGTTTCCATCCTAGATTCTCCCCGCGTCTTTACACTTTCTTTATATCCCCGGCAGTTCTCTTTTCCGGTCGTTTACGCGCGATCAACTAACCTTCAGCACGTCCAAATCCGCTACGGGAGATCAAAACAATGGACCTGCTATATATCGCCGGCATCATCGCCTTCTGGGCAGTGTGCGCGGCCCTGACCATCGGTTGCGACAAATTGCGTCGCGCCCCGGGAGGTCGTCCATGACCACCTGGATGCTGTTGCTGGCAGGTGCTTCGACTCTGCTCTTGTTCGTGTACCTCGTGTACGCACTATTGCGTGCGGAGGATCTGGAATGAACGCCAATACCGTATTTCAAACGGGCCTTTATATCGTCGTGCTGATCGCGCTTGCGATTCCGCTCGGTCGATACATGACCTCCGTCCTCGATGGCTCGTCTGTCGTTGTTCGACGCATCGGCCGTCCAGTCGAAGCGCTGCTTTACAAGCTTGCCGGCGTAGACGAAAAGTCGGAAATGTCGTGGAAGCACTACGCATTCGCCGTGCTTGCGTTCAACGCACTCGGCGTGCTCGTCGTGTACGGATTCATGCGCTTGCAACAGTGGTTGCCGTCCAACCCGCAGGCCTTCGGTGCCATGACCCCGGACGCCGCGTTCAACACGGCGGTCAGCTTCGTGACCAACACGAACTGGCAAGACTACACGCCTGAGTCGACCGCGAGCTATCTCTCGCAGATGGTCGGCCTGACCGTGCAGAACTTCTTCTCGGCCGCGACCGGCATTGCCGTTGTCGTCGCGCTGATTCGCGGCTTCGCACGTCATACGGCAACGACAATCGGCAACTTCTGGGTCGACCTGACGCGTATCACGCTGTACATCCTCGCGCCGCTGGCGACGGTGATCGCGCTGGTGTTCGTGAGCCAGGGCGCGATCCAGAACTTCGAGTCGTACCAGGACGTCGCCACGCTTCAAGTGACGACTTACCAGACGCCGAAGACAGATGCGCAGGGCAATCCGGTCAAGGATGCCAAGGGCAATCCGGTGATGGTGGACAACAAGGCCGACAAGCAGACGATCGCGATGGGCCCGGTTGCCTCGCAAGAAGCGATCAAGATGCTCGGCACGAATGGCGGCGGGTTCTTTAACGCCAACTCCGCGCATCCGTACGAAAACCCGACGCCGTTCTCCAACTTCGTCCAGATGATCGCCATGCTCGTCATTCCGGCGGCGCTGTGCGTGGTGTTCGGACGCATGGTGGGCGACAGGCGGCAGGGCTACGCCATCCTCGCTGCGATGACCATCGCGTTCACCATCGCATGCTGGGGTGAAATCTCATTCGAGCAGGCCGGCAATCCGCTGTTCACGTCACTGCATGTGGATCAAAGCGCATCAGCGATGCAGTCAGGCGGCAACACCGAAGGCAAGGAAACACGCTTTGGTATTGCGCAGTCGGGCATCTTCACGGTCGCCACCACGGCGGCTTCCTGCGGTGCTGTGAACAACGCGCATGACTCGCTGACGCCGATGGGCGGCTTCGTACCCCTGTTGTTGATCCAGCTTGGTGAAGTGATCTTCGGCGGCGTGGGGTCGGGCTTATACGGAATGCTGGTCTTCGCCATGCTCGCGGTATTCGTCGCCGGCCTGATGATTGGCCGAACGCCTGAATACATCGGCAAGAAGATTGAGTCGTACGAGATGAAGATGGTGGCGATCGTCGTGTTGCTGACGCCGTTCCTGGTGCTGCTTGGTGCGTCGATTGGCGTGCTGACGGCAGCGGGGCAAGCGGGTATATCGAACCCCGGGCCGCACGGATTCTCCGAGATTCTCTACGCCTATAGCTCCGCCGCCAACAATAATGGCAGCGCCTTCGCGGGCCTCACGGTAAGCACGCCGTTCTACAACATCTCGACCGGCATTGCCATGTGGTTCGGCCGCTTCGGTTCGATCATCCCGGTGCTGGCCATTGCCGGTGCGCTTGCCGCTAAAAAGCGTATTGCCACTACGGCCGGCAGCTTGCCGACCCACGGTCCGCTGTTCGTCGTGTTGCTGCTCGGCACAGTCGTGCTGGTTGGTGCACTGACGTATGTACCCGCGCTTGCGCTGGGTCCCGTGGTCGAGCATCTGATGATGCTCTCGGGCAAATAAGCGGTCACTGATACAGAGGAAAGTATGAACACAATTGTCAAACCGCCAGTGAAAACGCCGAACAAGGCACCGGAGAAGGCGCCGGAGTCGAGTGGCAATTCACGCTCGGCAGCCCGTTCGATGTTCGACCCCGCCATCGTCATGCCGGCGATTGTGGACTCGTTCAGGAAACTGGGCCCGCGTACGCAGTTGCGTAACCCGGTGATGTTCTGCGTCTACATCGGCAGTATCCTGACCTCGGTGTTATGGGTCGCGGCCCTCTCGGGCCAGGCTGAAGCGCCGGCAGGATTTATTCTCGCGGTCTCGCTGTGGCTGTGGTTCACGGTGCTGTTCGCCAACTTCGCCGAAGCATTGGCCGAGGGTCGCTCGAAAGCGCAGGCGGCGTCGCTGCGCAGCGCCAAGCGCGACGTGATGGCGAAGAAGCTCGAGTCGGCGAATCCGAAGTCGTCGTTGCGCATTACAACGGCAACGGAGCTGCGCAAGGGCGATATCGTGCTGGTCGAAACGGGTGACGTCATCCCGGCGGACGGCGAGGTAATCGACGGCGTGGCCTCAGTCGACGAGTCCGCGATCACGGGCGAATCCGCTCCGGTGATCCGCGAATCGGGCGGCGACTTTACCGCCGTCACGGGGGGGACCCGTGTACTGTCGGACTGGATCGTGGTGCGCGTGACGGTCAATCCCGGCGAGGCGTTCCTCGACCGCATGATTGCGATGGTGGAAGGCGCCAAGCGTCAAAAAACGCCTAACGAAATCGCGTTGACCATCTTGCTCGTCGCACTGAGCCTGGTGCTGCTGTTCGCGACTGCCACGCTGCTGCCGTTCTCTATGTTCTCGGTCGGCGCAGTGAAGGCCGGTCACGTGGTGACGATCACCGCGCTGGCCGCCTTGCTGGTCTGCCTGATTCCGACCACCATCGGCGGACTGTTGTCTGCCATCGGTGTGGCCGGTATGAGCCGGATGATGCAGGCGAACGTGATCGCGACTTCCGGCCGTGCAGTGGAAGCAGCGGGTGACGTCGACGTGCTGTTGCTCGACAAGACCGGCACGATCACGCTGGGCAACCGTCAGGCATCCAGCTTCGTACCCGCTCCAGGTCTCTCGGAGCAGGATCTGGCCGACGCTGCCCAGCTGTCGTCGTTGGCTGACGAAACGCCTGAAGGGCGCAGTATCGTCGTGCTCGCCAAGCAGCGCTTCAACATTCGCCAACGCGAGATGGCAACGCTCCATGCGACCTTCCTGGGCTTCACGGCACAGACGCGCATGAGCGGCGTCGACCTGCCCGATCGTGAGATCCGCAAGGGCGCAGCCGACGCGGTCAAGACGTATGTCGAGCGTCATGGCGGCCGTTATCCGCAGGAAGTATCGAATGCGGTCGATGAAATCGCGCGTCGCGGCAGCACGCCGCTGGTCGTCGCCGACCGGCGCGAAGAAGAAGGTGCGCGTGTCCTCGGTGTGATCGAGCTGAAGGACATCGTCAAGGGCGGCATCAAGGAGCGCTTTGCCGAGCTCCGCAAGATGGGTATCAAGACCGTGATGGTGACGGGTGATAACCGTCTGACTGCTGCGGCGATTGCGGCCGAAGCGGGTGTTGACGATTTCCTCGCGGAAGCTACGCCCGAAGCGAAGCTGGCGACCATCCGTGGTTACCAGGCAGAAGGGCGGCTGGTTGCGATGACGGGCGACGGCACCAACGACGCACCGGCGCTGGCGCAGGCCGACGTGGCCGTGGCAATGAACACCGGCACGCAGGCGGCGAAGGAAGCCGGCAACATGGTCGATCTCGATTCGAATCCGACCAAGCTGATCGAGATTGTCGAGATCGGCAAGCAGATGCTGATGACGCGCGGCTCGCTGACGACGTTTTCTATCGCCAATGACGTGGCCAAGTACTTCGCCATTATCCCGGCCGCGTTTGCATCGACGTACCCGCAATTGCGTGTGCTCGACATCATGCATTTGACGTCGCCTTCGTCCGCCATCTTGTCCGCCGTGATCTTCAACGCGCTGATCATCGTGTTCCTGATCCCGCTGGCACTGAAGGGCGTGAAGTACCGGCCGCTCGGTGCCGCGGCATTGCTGCGCCGCAATTTGCTGGTGTATGGCCTCGGCGGGATCTTGCTGCCGTTCCCGTTCATCAAGATCATCGACATGATTCTGACGGCGTGTGGCTGGGCCTGACCGACCAAGCAGCGTGAGCCGGGTTTGCCTGAGGCATACCCGGCGGCTGCCACCTTCGGTCTTATAACAATCTAACTGGATTGAATCATCATGAAAAATATCCTTCGTCCTGTGCTCGTGTTGTTCGCGGCATTGACCGTGGTGACCGGGCTGGTGTATCCGATCGTGGTTACTGCAGTCTCGCATGCCGCCTTTCCGAGCGAGGCAAATGGTAGCCTGATCGAGAAGAACGGCAAGCTGGTCGGCTCGGAACTGCTGGGTCAGCAATTCGATGCACCTGGCTATTTCTGGGGCCGCCTCTCGGCAACCTCGCCGAACCCCTATAACCCGCAGGGTTCGAGTGCTTCGAACCTTGGCCCGACGAACCCGGCGCTCGCCGATGAAGTGAAAGGACGCATCAGCGCGTTGCACGATGCGGACCCAACGAATACGGCGCCGGTACCGGTTGACCTCGTCACGTCCTCAGGCAGTGGCCTCGATCCCGAGATCAGCCCGGCCGCTGCCGCCTATCAGATCGACCGCGTCGCCAAGGCCCGCAAGCTGTCGCACAACGACGTCGATGCACTGGTTCAACGCGCAACGAGCGGCCGTCAGTTCGGCATTCTTGGCGAGGCCCGCGTGAACGTGCTGAAGCTGAACCTGGCGCTTGACGAACTGAAGCCCGCAAGCTGATGGACCGCCCCGATCCCGACGAGCTGCTCGACAAGATCCAGCGTGACGAAGAGAAAAAGCAGCGCGGCAGGCTGAAGATTTTCTTCGGTGCTTCGGCTGGTGTGGGGAAGACCTATGCCATGTTGCAAGCCGGGCACCGTCGCCGTGAGGAAGGGGTCGACACGGTCGTCGGGATTGTCGAGACACACGGCCGCAAGGAGACGCTTGCGCTCGTGGAGGGGCTGGATGCCGTACCGCTGACGCTGTACGAATATCGCGACCGGAAGCTGCCCGAATTCGATCTCGACGCCGCGCTTGCACGCAAGCCGCAACTGATTCTTGTCGACGAACTCGCGCATTCGAACGTGCAGGGTGCCCGTCACCTTAAGCGGTGGCAGGACGTGTATGAGTTGCTCGACGCCGGTATCGACGTGTACACCACCGTCAACGTCCAGCACCTTGAGAGCCTGAACGATATCGTTGGGCAGATCACGGGTATCCGGGTATGGGAAACCGTGCCGGATCGCGTGTTCGATCTCGCCGATGAAGTCACGCTCGTGGACCTGCCAGCCGAGGAATTGCTCGACCGGTTGAGGGACGGAAAAGTCTATATGCCGCAGCAAGCGGCAAACGCGGTCAAGAATTTCTTCCGCAAGGGCAACCTGATTGCATTGCGCGAATTGGCGCTGCGTCGAACGGCCGACCGCGTGGACGCGCAGATGCGCGAGTATCGCGCCGATCAGTCCATTAGCCGGATCTGGCAGGCCCGTGAGCGACTCATCGCGTGCATCGGGCCGGGGCCAGAAAGCGCCACGCTGGTTCGCTCGGCCGCGCGTCTCGCTGCGAGCCTCAAGGCGGACTGGCTCGCGGTTTATGTTGAAACACCCAAGCTGCAGCGCCTGCCTGACGTATGGCGCAAACGCACGCTGGATGCGCTCAAGCTGGCGTCCGAGCTGGGCGCCGAGACGGTAACCCTTGACGGCGCCGACGCGGCCGCCACGCTGGTTGCCTACGCGCGCATGCGCAATGTGTCCAAGATCGTGGCGGGAGCGTCGGACGCGCCCGGCTGGCGCCGCCTGCTTGATCGACCCGTTGCCGAGGCGTTGGTGCACCACGCACACGATATTGACGTGACGCTGGTGAGCGTGAAAGCAGCAAAGGAAGGCCGCGAGCGCGATGCCAGCACCCCGGTATTCGCCGCTGTGCGCAACGAAGCCCGTTCCTCGCCCAACGCCTATTTTTTTGCGGCTGCTATTGGCGTCGCGATCACGGCGTTGGCGAGCCTGCTGTCGCGCCATATCGACCTCACGAACCTCGTGATGTTGTACCTGCTGGGCGTGGTCTTTGCAGCGGTCCGACTTGGACGGGGTCCCGGCGTTCTTCTGTCATTCCTGAGCGTGGCGGCGTTTGATTTCTTCTTTGTTCCGCCACAACTTTCCTTTTCTGTTTCAGATACGCAGTACCTGCTCACCTTCTTCGTGATGTTGCTGACTTCGCTCACGATCAGCCACCTGACTTCGAACCTTCGGCGCCAGGCTCGCGTAGCCTCGTTACGCGAGCGGCGCACGGGCGCCATGTACGCGATGACGCGCGAACTGGGCGGCGCGTTGATGACCGAACAGATCATCGAAATCGGGACGCGCCACGTAGGCGAAATCTTCCAGGCGAAGGTCGCCATTCTTCTGCCCGACAGCGCTGAAAAAATCCGTCAGAAGGTCGACGATCCCAATCCCCAATTCACGCTCGATGCCGCCGATCTCGACCTCGATATCGGGCAATGGGTATACGACCAACAAAAACCTGCGGGACGCGGCACGGACACGCTGCCGGCCAGCAATGCGCTTTACCTGCCGCTCAAGGCGCCGATGCGTACACGCGGTGTAATGGCGCTTATCACCGGTCATGCAGCCGAGCTTGCGGTCCCTGAACAGCAACGCATGATTGACACCTTCGCCTCCCAGATCGCGCTCGCGCTCGAACGTGTCCACTACGTCGAGATCGCGCAGGATGCGTTGGTCAACATGGAGTCGGAGCGCATGCGCAACTCGCTGCTGTCGGCCATCTCGCATGACCTGCGCACGCCGCTGACCTCGATCGTCGGATTCGCTTCGGTGCTGGAAGAGCAGCAGCGCGTTTCCAACGTTTCGGCCGACAGCGCACGTGAACTGGTTCACGCAATCCACGAAGAAGCACTGCGCATGAGCGGGCTGGTGACCAATCTGCTCGACATGGCGCGGCTCCAGGCGGGCAGCATCCGGCTGAACCGGCAGTGGTTGATGTTGGAAGAGGTGGTCGGCGCGGCGCTTGCCGTATGCCGCCGCACGCTCGCCGGGCACGCGGTGCAGGTTCGCGTTCCAGCTGACCTTCCGCTGATACAACTGGACGCGGTCCTGATGGAACGTCTGCTCGCCAACCTGTTTGAGAATGCAGCCAAATACACGCCGCGTGATTCATCGCTGTCTATCCACGCAGCGGCCGAACAGCACTCGGGCGAGCGCTACGTGAGGGTTTGCGTCGACGATAACGGCCCGGGCCTGCCGCCCGGCATACAACAAACGCTCTTCGATAAATTTACCCGCGGGGAGAAGGAGTCCGCGAAGCCTGGGATCGGTCTGGGCCTGGCAATCTGCCGGGCGATCGTGGAGGCGCATGGCGGAAAGATCGGCGCTGAGAACAGGGTGGATGGTGAAGGGAAGATGCTGGGCGCAAGGTTCTGGTTCACGTTGCCGGCCGATCAGGCGCCGCCCTTCGAGGCGCTTCCTGAGGAAGAGGGCGACGGGCCGGACGCTGCCGTGCATACGGATACTCCATGAGCGAGCCTACGTTGACCATTGTCGTCATAGAAGACGACAAGCAGATTCGCCGTTTCGTAAGAAGCACGCTTGAAGCGCAGGGTATGACCGTATTCGAAGCTGAAACGGGACAGCAGGGTTTGCGCGAAGCCGCTTTTCGGCTGCCGGATCTCATTGTCATTGACCTTGGCTTGCCGGATACCGACGGTATCGATGTGATTCGTGAACTACGTACCTGGACCGAACAGCCATTGATCGTGCTTTCGGCACGCACTCACGAAGATGCCAAGGTTGCAGCGCTGGATGCGGGAGCGGACGACTATCTGACGAAGCCATTCGGCGTGTCGGAGTTACTCGCGCGAATCCGTGCGCAGCTAAGACGGCGTAACCGCGGCGGGCAGCAGGAGACACCGCAGGTTCGGTTTGGGCCGGTATCGGTGGATCTATCTGAAAGGCGTGTCACGCGTGACGGTGAACTGATTCATCTCACGCCAATCGAATACAGGCTGTTGACTACGCTGGTACGCCACGCCGGGCGAGTCATCACGCATCAGCAACTGCTGCGCGAAGTCTGGGGACCCGCTTATGTGGAGAACCAGCATTATCTGCGTGTCTATATGGGACACCTTCGCCACAAGCTGGAGCTCGATCCGGCGCAGCCGGTTCATATAGTCACGGAGACCGGGGTCGGCTATCGGCTTGTGGGTGCGCAGTAGCCCTTGGCTTAAGCGTTGTTTGACGGCGTTCCCATGCGCGTCTGATGGCGCGCTAGCGCCGTTCACTATTCGCGGCCCAATCGCGGCTTATGGAAAAAGCGCAAACGGCAGCGTGGCAGCAATATAAACCGCCAGACCGGTCGCAGGCAGCCCCAAGGTTATTGCGATCGCAGCAACCACCGTACCGCCCAGCGATACAGCAAGCAGCGTGCGCCGACGCGTTTGCCGTCCAGCGATGTTCGATCGTGTGCCTTCATCGTCCGGCTCGGTTTGTCTGGCCGCGCGTTTCCAGAACGTTAGGGCGTGCATGTTATTGACTCTCTTGATGGAGACCGAAAGTGTCGCTCTGCTTGCGCAATGACGGCGTTTAAATCGCGCAGGAGAGCGTATAGCTTTTATCAATTCGGCGCTGAGCGCTCACGTCTTGACGCGTTCTTGATACGGCATGGTCCGCTTTTATTCCGATCGATACGCCGGGCGGCGTAGCCTTCCCGGAGGCAAACGAGAAGGGACCGTGATGCATGAGAACCAGTCAAAAGAGTCAAGGCGATGGTTGCGCACGAAACTTGCCCTCTGCGTGTTTTCGTTCATGGTCGCAAGCGCGGCATATGCGACCGATGCAAGCGATGCAACCAATGAGCGGTCGGTGCCGGACGGAGAAATTTCGGTACGCGTCGAATCTCCGCCCAGCGAATCGCCACAGGTTGCAAATGTAGCTGCAGTGTTATGGCGGCAGTTTCGAGTGGCCCGGCAGGAGGCCACGCTGATTGCGCGTGCGGTCATCAGCGCGGCAAACGAATATGCAATGTCACCCGAGCTATTGCTGGCGGTCATTGCAACCGAGTCAGGGTTCGACCGGCAGGCGGTCAGCGTTGCCGGCGCGCAGGGGCTGATGCAGATACTCCCAGCTGCTCATCCGCAGGTATTTGCATCGGGCAACGATCTGACCGAGCCCACCGAAAACGTGCGGATCGGTTCTTCGATCTTGCGTGAGTATCTCGATGCGTCGGGCGGTGACCTGGGTGTCGCGCTCAAACGATACAGCGGCGGCGGCAAGGGATATGCCCAACGCGTGGCTTTTCGCATGCGGCAGTTCTCGGCCAGCCTGCACACGCCGCCGGACGATGCAGCCAAGGTTGCGCTTGTAAGGTCGCCTTGACACAAATTTTACGCGCCAGGTTCAAAAATCTGCTTACGTTTAACACTGGACCTGCTGTAATCAAGTTGTAGTGATAGCTGAAACAAGGATGCTTATGTTACGGGTACTGATACCGGTGATAAACAAGGAAGGCGCACTTCAGGCCGCCCGGCACGCCGCATTTCTTTTCGCCGAGCACTGCGTGTCCGAGGTCGAGTTGATGGAGGTGCTTGAGCCTCCGGACCAGGGGCGCGCCAGTGCGTTTCATTCCCGTGGCACATTGCGCTTGCAGGAAAAGCGCGCGATGCTGAGCGCGCTCAACCAGACACGCGCCATTCTGGACGACGCGGGGGTTCCGTATCACTGGTCTCGTGTGTTTGGGCCAGTGGCTGGAGCCATTGCAGCGCGCGTGGCTGAAAAACACTCGGACATTGTCCTGGTCGATGCCAGCCACCTGGGCTTTCTTACCCGATGGTGGGTGATGAACAAGCTGTGGCGGAGCATGCAAACACCGGTGACGATGGTTCACTAGGCAAGCATGCAATAAGCAGGCAATAAGCCCGTTGATCAACGAACCAACATTTATCAGCGTTCAGACAAGAGTACACAATCGTGTTAAAGCTTCATACGGCCATGCGGATCAGGGGCATGGCGAAGGTGGTGTGCGTCGCTATCGTGGCGAACCAGGTTCTGACCATGGCATTCGCGTATGCGGTGCAACAGCTTGATCCGGGTGCGCCGAGTCTTATCACGACCATTTTCAGTTTCCTGACGTGCGGTCTCGTGAGCATATGGCTTCAGTCAGACGCACGGCGCGCGTATTTGCTGGCGCGCGAGAAGGGCTGTATCACCCCTGTTGACAAGACCAACCCGGCGCTCAAGATCGCGCCCGATTGCCCGAAGTTGTGGCTGGTGGTTTTGCACATCGAAATGAATCCGGCTGCGGTGGGACTTTAAGCGGCTGGGCCGACAGCACCGGCCCTGGGGCGCGAACTCTTCGGCGCCCTCTGGCTCGCACATGACGACCCCGCCTGGACGCTGAGCACCGCGTACGAGCCGAGCGGAGTGCGCGAAAATTGTTCGAGTTCAACGCCGTGAAACGCTGAAAACGGGACGGTCGACGCCACTTCGGCGGCCCAAAAAAGCCGGATTCATTATCCTGGCCTCGCTCAGTCGCGCGTTAGAAGAGCGCCGAAGTGAACGTGTAAGTGAGCGCCTAAGTGAGCGCCTAAGTGAACGCGGACAGGCACACACCGGTCATACCTGCTCCAGCCTATCAGAGCAGACGCCTTACTCCCTCTCTGGCGTCCCGCCGGAGCTTATCCAGATCCAGCCCGGGGATCTCTCCGTCGTCGACCACCACGCGGCCATTCGCGATGCTGTATCGAACCTTGCTCGGCTCGCCGGCCGCCACCGGCGCGATCGCCATATCGTGAAAGCCGTTGAAACGCAGCGCGTCGACGTCGTAGAGCACCAGGTCTGCCGCCTTGCCCACTTCCAGCGTACCGACCGCATCCAGACCAAGCACGCCTGCGCCGCCGGCCGTCCCCCAGTGAATGGTTTCTTCCACGGTAGTGGCGGATACCTGTTGCGCCGCACGGTGCAATAACCACGCGAAATGCGCTTCGTGGGTCATGCTGCCGGACTCGTTCGAGGCCACGCCGTCCACGCCCAGTGACATGGGCACGCCTGCTGCCGCCATCTGCGGCGCCGGCGCAATACCGCTGCCAAGCCGCGCATTGCTGACCGGGCAATGCGAGCAGCCAGACCCCGTCTCCGCGAGCATCGCGATCTCGGCGGGTTCCAGATGAACCAGATGGGCGAACCATACATCTGGTCCGAGCCATTCATGCTCAGCGACAAACTCGACGGGCAACATGCCGAATTTCTCCTGGCAGAAGTCGACATAGCGACGCGTCTCGGACAGGTGCGTATGCAGACGCAAACCCATGCCGCGCGCTGCGCGTGCGATTTCCGGCAACAGCGCGGGCGGCAACGAAAAGGTCGGCGTGGTGGGCGCGACCACGACCCGGCGCATGGAGTCGGGGCGGGCATCGTGATAGCGGGACTTCAGGCGCTCGATGTCGCCGAGCATCTGGTCAAGTGACTCCGGCTGTAACACGCTGTTCGCA
>Ga0302220_10001456_pt1 | contig 18512 bp, 17 predicted proteins | sample II_Palsa_E1_3_FD_194572 | JGI IMG/M metagenome (GOLD analysis project Ga0302220, IMG submission 194572) | Peat permafrost microbial communities from Stordalen Mire near Abisko, Sweden - II_Palsa_E1_3 | ecosystem: Environmental > Terrestrial > Soil > Palsa > Peat permafrost | place: Sweden...
GCCGGCCATCTTGACCGCGCACCCCAGGGATAGACCGATCGTCTCGGCTTTAGCCGAGACGCGCCAGGCCTGAACATAGTCAATGTGATCTTGCAGGTTTTGCCCCACGCCCGGCAAGTCATGAATCACCGGAATGCCCTGTTTTTGCAGCGCGGCAACGGCGCCGATACCCGATAACTGCAGCAGCTGAGGTGAACCGAAAGCACCCGCTGCCAAAATCACTTCTCGACGCGCGCTGACTTCTTTGCGCTGGTTGCCATGCAAATAGACCACCCCCTTGGCGCAGCCCTGCTCGACACGTACCCGCTGCGAGACCGCATGGGTCAAGACTTGCAGATTGGGACGCGTCAAATGAGGCGTCAAATAAGCCTTGGCCGCGCTACAGCGCTCGCCGTTGCGCTGTGTCACTTGGTACAGAAAAGCCCCCTCCTGTTCAGCGCCGTTGTAATCGGGGTTATAAGAAATATTGTGCAGCGATGCGGCGCGCAAGAACAGCGGGGTCAAGGCACTCTCAAAGCGCTGATAAGTCACGTTGAGCGGCCCACCCTGCCCATGGAATACGTTGGCAAACTGTTCATTGTGCTCAGCACGCCTGAAGAACGGCAGCACCTCGTCGTAACTCCACCCCGGATTGCCCAGCGCTGCCCAGTTGTCGTAGTCCCATCGGTTGCCGCGCACATAGAGCATGGCATTGATGGAGCTTGAGCCGCCCAGCGTTTTGCCCCGCGGCTGGTAGCCTCGTCGCCCGTTGAGACCCGGTTGCGGCACCGTCTGATACGCGTAGTTGTGCATTTTTGTAGGCGCCATGGCGGCCACACCTGCGGGAGCATGGATCAGCACGCTCTTATCCGATCCGCCGGCTTCAAGCAGGCAGACCGTAACGCCGGGATCTTCGGTGAGCCGCGCGGCCAAAACGCAACCGGCCGATCCGGCACCCACGATGACATAATCAAATTCCTGCTGTTCCATATCGTCTCCATTTGCGCTCAAGTATTTTGCGTTATTGAGCGTCACCTCCCCCCATTCCATGACCCAGTCCAGCTGGGTCGCAGTGAACTCGATCTTGCCCTCAAAACGCCGGCCGGCAATCATCCCGCGTTCGACTCGGACAAAAAGAAGATCCAAAATCATTGCCAAGTCGCTGACGCGAAGTGGTGGCACTGTCGCCCAAGCTATGCTGCGCTATCGCGAATTGCGGCGCAAAATACACCAAGCACCTCGCGCCGAAGGTAACGCCGACGCGTGTGGCATAAGCCATCTTTGGAGTACACCATGGAAGCAAGACACCCTATCAAAGTAGCCATCCTCGACGACTATCAGAACGTTGCGCTGAGCATGGCAGACTGGTCGCCGCTGGATAACCGCGCGGACATTACGGTATTCAACGACTCTATCGCGGATAGGGGAGCACTGATACAGCGTCTGCTGCCCTTCGATGTCGTATGCGTGATGCGAGAGCGCACGCCGCTGTCCCGTGCCGTCATAGAAAGCTTGCCGAACCTCAAATTGATTGCTTCTACGGGCGCTCGGAATGCGGCGATCGATCAAGATGCCGCCACTGAACGCGGCATCGAAGTGCTTCATACGGGATATTCTTCAACGCCGACCATTGAATTCACCTGGGCGCTGATCCTGGCCATGGCCCGCAATATTCCGCTTGAGAGTCAGTCGCTACGACAAGGCGGATGGCAAGTTTCACTAGGCGAGGAACTCGCGGGCAAGACGCTCGGATTGCTGGGGCTTGGCCGTGTTGGATCGGCTGTCGGCATTATCGGTCAGGCATTCGGGATGAACGTGATCGCGTGGAGTCAGAATCTCACCGCCGAGCGCGCCGAGGAAAAAGGTGTGCAGTTGGTCAGCAAGGATGTGCTGTTTTCGACGGCTGATTTTATGTCGATTCATGTACAACTGAGCGAGCGCACCCGGGGTTTGGTCGGCGCCGCGGAACTTGCGCGGATGAAACCCACCAGCCGGCTGATCAATACCTCCCGAGGGCCAATCGTCGACGCAGCGGCGCTGCTGAATGCGCTAACCACCGGCCAGATAGCCGGCGCCGCACTGGACGTCTACGACGTCGAACCGCTGGACCATCCACACCCGCTACGCGCCTTACCCAACGTGCTCGCGACGCCTCATATCGGCTATGTGTCGAAGGAGTTGTATCGCACCTTCTATGGCGATACCGTAGAGAACATCGTTCGGTGGCTCGATAAAACCGGCGATTCGGTGAAAAGCTAGCGGCGCGGAAATGCAGGGTGCGGGGATGCGACAGGTCAATCCCAAAATTTGGCCTTAGTTCCACGCGCCTCTTTTCTTACCACTCAAGTTCGTCACGGCGCAAATGCACGCGCAAAAATCCGCCACCGCGGTCTGTTGATTGCCGGTACGTCGCTCGACCAGCCCGACTTCGCGAACGAAGGTGGCGTCGCCCAAAGACAACACCGCCACGGCCTTCGGCATATGTAATCCAGCGGCTTGCGGCGCAATCGCGATGCCCACGCCTTGCGCCACCAGGCCGATAATCCCCTGCAGTTCGTCGAGTTCGACCACGTCATGCACCGTCGCTTGCGTTTTTCTGAGAAAACGGTCGACCAGCCGGCCACCGAAGGAATGACGATCATATCGGATGAAAGGTTCGGATTCGAGTAAGGTGCGCCACGGGCGCTCAGCCAGCGCACGCGGCACCAACAGCACGAAAGGTTCCGTTCTCAAGGTGCGCCAGGTCAGTTCGGCCGGCAAGGCAAAAGGTGGCTTGATGATCACTGCAGCGTCGACCTCGCCGGAATCGACCTGTGCAAGCAAATTCAGCGACACGCCCGGGATAACCCGAATGCGCCAACCGGGCGAGCCCTCACGAAAGCGTTGAATCGCGCTGACGAGAAATGATCCTTGTGCCGAAGCAATAGAGCCTACGCGCAGCAGGCCTGATTTTTCCGCAGCCCCGCCGCGATCGCTTAGCCTGGCATAGACGGACAGTAATTCTTCAGCAACCTCAACCGTCTGCTTACCGGCAGCGTTGAGTGTCGCCGAGCGCCCGGTTCGATCAAACAAAGGAAATCCAAGCGCCACTTCCAGGCGCTGCATTTGGGCGCTGACCGCCGACTGCGTCAAGCCGATATGCGAGCCGGCGCTCGCGAAGGTGCCATAACGCACGACAGCCAGAAAAGTTTTAAGCTCGCGCATCATGACGTGACTGATCGATTTTATTGTCGTTGAGAGCAAGAATTTATCGCTATGCGATTATTACACTGCCAACGGCACTAAAAACGCTCTGCGTGCTGATTTTTTCGACGCTGACGCAAGTCGCGTTTGCCTCAAACAGCACGGTTCAAATCGGCATCAACAGGCCCGCACGCTGCGCAGTACGGCATGCGCTTCCGATTGCGAACCCACGGACGGCGGCGAGCCCTCTAGCGGCTGCCTTGCGGTCTCATGGAGCGCGAGCACCGAGATAATGCCGATCACCGATGCGCCCATCAGATAATACGCCGGCATCATCAGATTTCCCGTCGATGAAACCAGCCATGCGGTGACCAGCGGCGTCGTACCGCCGAACAGCGAAACCGATACGTTAAAGCCGATCGCCAGTGCGCTATAGCGTATCTTGGTGGGAAATAGCGCGGGCAATGCCGACGGCATGGCGCCGGTGAAACTGGACAGCAACACGCCCAGAATCAGCATGCCGCCGAAAATGGGTAGCGCGGTGCCCATGCGAATCAGCGTCAGCGCGGGCATCGACAACACCAGCAAACCGACACAGCCAAACATCATGACAGGCTTGCGCCCGATCTTGTCGGACAGGTAACCGGCGCCCAGTGTCATCGGCATCATCAACACCATCACGATCAGGACGACGAAGAGTCCATACGTTTCGTTGAATTTCAGTGTCGCGGACAGATAGCTCGGCAGATACGACAGCGCCATGTAATCGGTCACATTGAATATCAACACCAGCCCGACGCATTGCAGCATGGCTCTCCAGTGTTTGATCAAAATATCGTGAAATTGCACCTTGGGCATGCTGCCCGCATCGTTCTCGCGCTTGTCGGCTTGATACTGGAAGGCCGGCGTCTCTTCAAGTTTCAGCCGTATATACAGGCCGATCAAGCCAAGCGGGCCGGCGATCAGGAAGGGAATACGCCATCCCCAAGAAAGCAGCGATTCAGTGGACATCGTCGCCGTCAGCACCGCAACACAGCCGGCGCCGAGGACATACCCCACGAGCGTGCCGAACTCAAGAAAACTGCCCATAAAGCCGCGCTTCTTGTCGGTCGCGAATTCGGCGATGAATGTCGCCGCGCCACCATACTCGCCGCCTGTCGAAAAGCCCTGCACCAAGCGGGCAACGAGCAACAGGATTGGCGCAAAAATACCGATCCGTCCGTAATTCGGAATCAGGCCGATACAGAAAGTACCGACGGCCATCATGATCATCGTCACGGCGAGCACACGCTTGCGGCCGAGGCGATCCCCCAGCGGCCCAAACACCATGCCGCCAAGCGGGCGCACGAGAAACGCCGCGGCGAAAGTCCCGAACGTAGCGATCAATTGCGCGCCCGGATTGCTCGATGGGAAGAACACTTTGCCCAGCGTCACCGCGATGTAACTATAGACGCCGAAATCGAACCATTCCATCGCATTGCCGATCGCCATTGCGCCGACTGCCCGCTTGAGTAGCGATTTATCGACGATGGTGATGTCGTCAAACGACAAATCCATTTCGGGTTGGATCTCGGGTTGGAGTTGTCGCCTGCGGCTGATGTTCGGTGTTGCCATGAGAGAAGCTCCAGGTGTGTTGCCGATCCGCCCATGGGACGGTTCGGCGTGCGCAAAGGCGCACGTTGCCGGGAAAGTGCGGTTTCGCGACGCGGCGAGTTACGGCGCGTGCGTCGAAAGCAGTTGCCCGCACGTCGGCCCTATAGGAGACGCGCAGACAGTGCGATAACCATGCCCAAGACATCGCGGCGATGTCGCGAAATGGCACTTCGTGGGTACTACGGGGATAGAACGCTGGTACGCAGAGCTACAGTTGCAACGGAGGCGGGGTAAGGGAGGCGCAAGACGCGCGGCAATCCGATTGCATGCTGCGTCACGCACGGGTTGAGAAGGCTTGAGAGCAACTTATCCACGGGCAAATCCAGATCCGCAGAAGCCTTTCACAACGATTTGCCGATAACTCGAATTAGCACTTGAACGAATGTTTCAGGCGCGTCATTGCTCAGAAATTGACTTTAAATTGCGTTTGCTGATGGCAAGACTGTAGCACGGTACAAGGTGATGCGCAAACCGGATCCTTAAATTTAAAAGGTGCACGATCATTATTAATATCGCATTCCTAATCAATTAATTTTTAGAAACGCGAATGATTCCGCCCACCCGCATGACCCTTTAAAAACAGCACGGCGTGAACCGCGCCGACATCCCGCCCGCCGACCTGGCGGTCCGTTAGGGACCCATTATGGGACCATTGCCGCCCTCTTCATCGGCTCAAAATCCGCGCTTCACAACCGGTGTTACCGCGCCATACAAGGAGCCCCACAGCAACCAAAGCGCCTCGTAAGTAAGAAACTTGGTCGACGACGCCATCAGGCTGCCCACTTTCGAGGCCGCTGGAAATGCGCCACTTACTGCCGCCGCGGCGGCCGGAGGCACTGCCAAACCCGCTGTCAGCGAAACGATTGAGGTCAGCGCCTGGCGACTGCGCAACGCCTTAATGCCGCTGAGTTTTTTTGTCTCAGTCACCACGTTGCCGAGATAGCTCTCCACACTGGGTTTAATTTTTCCGCTCCAGTGGCTAAACCCGCTCCCCTGCGCATCCGCCACGCACGCCGCGAGATCGCTTCTTGCAAAGAAATAGGGAATGCCTGTACGTCCGGCGTTTTCATCGTAGCGCTGCCGATTGAAGCGGGCACGCACCTGCCCTCCAAAAGTAAAAAAGCTCTCCGCAATGGGGTTATCTGCAGCGGCGCCAAGGGTAGGCCCCCCATACAAAACAGTGCCCAGCTGCACCACGGCGCGCGCCCCGTAAGCGTACGCAAATCCCTCGACCCAGGCTGTCGCTATTTCTTTTACATTATCGACACGCGATGGAGGATGCAAATTTCGCAGATTTTCTGGGAGCACGTCATCGTGAGGGCGCAAGTTGTAGGACTCGGCCCATGTGCTGGCTGGGACCGGCCCGTAATGCACATCGGCAACGGCGACAATCGATCCACCTGCACTCCCGGACGCAGCCGCTGAGTAGATGGGGTTCTTCAGGGTAAATTTTTCCGAAAGCGGTGGATAGTCAACGGAGAGACCGGGAAGATTAAACGCCAAAGCGCCGGCAAACCCATGCGCATATCCCGTTAAGGTGTCCCGAAAGACAACCGTCGTCAACAAAGTACACACGTCGTCTTTGTTCATGATTGCGGCGCCCTCCAGCACACGCGACTGTCGCTCAATCAATTGTTCGCGTTCCTGCAAACATAAATGTTGCGTAATGGACTGGGTCACATACCCGACGCATCCGCGAAGATCCTGCGGCGCGTTTTTTTTCAGTAAGGCTATATGGTTTAGTTCCGCATGACTGGGGATCGGCCCGGATTCGAGCGGAATATCGGCGCGGCTGGGCGGAGACAATTCGACGATAAGTGATTGGCCGAGTCGCCGGTCAATTTCGTCCAAGAAGGACTCATTTCGGCCTGGGTCGGCGCCCGCTAAAACCGGGGGCTGCCCCACCACCGATGGGTCGGTGCTTTCTGGCTTGTGAGAAAGACTGATGATAGTCGGCGAACCGTTCAAACCCCTGATCGGCGCGCCTTTCGGCACTCCGGCGGACGATTGTGAGGACTTGTGGCGCGACTCGGGGGAGCGACCGGCAAGCCCCGCCAGCGCGCCAAGAGGAGACGTCGGTACAGCGGGCGCTGGAGCATGTCGGGTGGGGTCTACTAAAGCAAGCGGATCTGGAGTTCCACCAAAAACGTCAGAAATCTTTTCTCGAATACTATTAGCCAAAAACTCCTCCATGGGCAAACCTGAAAATCACGTATGCAGTCGTTGCGTTACGTTAAAAATTGCTGGTCATTCGTACTACGTACAGTTAAGCAAGGGAATGCGGAGGTCGCCGGAGACTATCCATTTTGGAGTACTTATTATGAAATGAATATCTCTCCCCCCGTGGTTCATTCTGAGGCGGATCGGCTGATTTTCAAGGAAAAAACGCGAAGCCAGTGCGATCCAGGCGAGAGTCAATCTACATGCCTGTCCATTTTTGCTTCGATAGGTCGCCCGCTGAATAAGTTGGGTATGGCGAGACCCTGAGTACAATTCGTAGTGATGAAGCCGCCCTAAGCTGTGTTCGATATTCGGGCGGATCGATGCCGCATCACAGCAATCCTCTTATTCGATGCTTTCATGAACCAAGATATCCCCGACCGCTTTGTCCCTCACGCGCGTACTGCGAACTCGCCGCGCTTCCTATTGTTTTTGATCTGTCTGTTCGCCTCTGCCCACCAGCTCGCGAAGGCAATCATCACCGATTCATTCTCGGGGCAAGCACTGATCCATGCGTTCACCTACGGCCCCGCGCGGCAACGGCAGGCCGCGTAAGCGCGTAGGCTGCGGCGGGGCGTACCGCTTACGGTGCCGGATTCGGCTGCAGTTCGTGCAAGGCATCGATTTCCGCCAGCACCTCCGGCGACAACTTAACGTCCACGCTGGCGATGTTCTCCTTAAGTTGCGCGAGCGAGGTCGCACCGATCAAGTTACTCGTGATAAACGGCCGGCTATTGACGAACGCCAGCGCGAATTGCGCGGGTGACAGACCGTGCCGCTTCGCGAGCTCAACATAACGACTGGTCGCCTGCACGGCTTGCGGTTTGCTGTAGCGCTGAAAACGTTCGAACAACGTGATACGGGCGCCCTCAGGACGCGCACCGCCCTCGTATTTGCCCGACAGCCAGCCGAACCCAAGCGGAGAATAAGCCAACAGACCAATGCCGTCACGATGGGCGAACTCAGACAGCCCCGCTTCGTAGGTGCGGTTCAGCAAACTGTAGGGGTTCTGGATGCTGACAATGCGCGGTAAGCCGAGTTTCTGCGCCGCATGCAGAAATTGTGCGACACCCCACGGCGTTTCGTTCGATACGCCGATATGCCGAATTTTGCCTTCCTTGACGAATTCGGCAAGCACCGACAGGGTTTCTTCGATCGGCACCGTGTAGGTGTCCTCTACCCACGGATAAGCGTTACGGCCAAACGTCATGGTGCTGCGATCGGGCCAGTGCAACTGATACAGATCAACGTATTCGGTTTGCAAGCGTTTAAGGCTGTCGTTGAGCGCTTCGGTCAGATTCTTGCGGTCGAACTGATTGCCGGCTCCCCGGATATGGCGCGGATTATGCGGCTGGCGCGCCGGGCCGGCGATCTTGGTGGTAAGCACGATGTTCTCGCGCTGGCTGCGATGCTGTGCCAGCCAAGTGCCGATGCAACGCTCGGTGGCGCCCTGGGTCTCTGGGCGCGGCGGCACCGGGTACATTTCGGCGGCATCGACCAGATTGACACCATGGTCGAGGGCGTAGTCGATCTGCTCGTGCGCTTCGCGTTCGGTGTTCTGCTCGCCCCAGGTCATCGTCCCTAGACCGATCAGGCTAACCTCGACGTCAGAGTTGCCTAATCTGCGGTATTCCATCGCACTACTCCTGTTGTTTGGGTCAACGAAAACGTCAAACTTACCATGGCCGCGCAATACGTGCAGCGCAGCTAAAAAGACAAACCCGGCCTTCAGCCGGGTTCGGTCATTAAAAAAAACGATCAAAACACCGGGTGGCCATTGATCAAACTAGGCAACCAAGTCGAAAACATCGGTACATAAGTCACAATATTGATCGCGCTGAAAATCGCCAGATAATAAGGCCATGCCACCTTAGTGGTCTCACCTATCGAGACATTCCCGATCGCACAGCCAATAAACTGCACCGATCCGATCGGCGGGTGCACCAGGCCCAAGGAACAGTTCAATAAAATCATGATCCCGAACTGCACCGGCCCCACGCCGGCATGCATTGCCATCGGCAGGAACAAGGGCGTGGTGATCAGAATATGCGCGGCCATGTCAACAAACGTGCCAAGGAAAATCTGCAGGACGTTGATATAAAGCAGCATCAACCAAGGCAGGCTGGTCGCACCGTCAAGCATGTGCTCGATCGCGTCGGGAATCTCCAGATAGGCCATCTGAAAACGCAGCATGTTCGAAACACCGATCAGCAACAGCACTACGCCCGTGGTTTTAGCCGCCTTTGACAGTGCATGAGAGAGCTTTTTCATCGTCATCGTGCGATAAACGACGATGGTCAACACCAGTGAATAAGCCACCGCAATGGCCGCGGCTTCAGTCGCTGTGGCAATCCCTCTCGCCACGCAGACCAAAATGATCGCGATCACCATCAAGCCGGGCAAGGCGCCGAGGAAGGTGCGGGCTACCGCAAACCAGCCGGGAAAGCGCTGCAATTCGGTCGAGCCGTCGGCACGGCGCGGATAACCGAACTTGACGGCTTGCCAATACGCGGCAATCAGCACAAAGCCCATCACCCACAGCACCGGCAACAGACCGGAAAACAATAGATCGCCGATCGACACGCCGCTCAAGTGCTGGCCATTCAAGGTTCCGGTGATGCCCTGTGCGGCGAACGCATAAATAATCATATTCGTCGAAGTAGGCATCAGCGCGCCCGCCAGCGAGGAATGCGTCGTCACGTTAACCGCATAAGCCGCACTGTAGCCTTCACGCTTCATCATCGGAATCACCACGCCGCCCATGGCCGAGGTGTCGGCCGTCGGCGAACCGGATACGCCGCCGAACAAGGTGCATGCGACCACGTTGGCCATGCCGAGCCCACCGCGAAAATGACCGACGGTGGCCTGTGCGAAACGCAGGATGCGGTCGGCGATACCGCCGTGCAACATCAACTCGCCGGAAAAAATAAAGAATGGCACCGCGAGGAAGGAAAACGCGTTCATCCCCGAAATCATCGACTGCATGGCGGTGGCCGCCGGCAAGCCTTCATACAAATAAGTTAGAACGCATGAGAGCCCCAGTGCGAACGAAACAGGAACCCCGAGCACGAGGAAAACGAGAAAGCTAACTGAGAGGATGGCAAGTTCCATGATTCTTCTATTTCTGTTTCTGTGCGAAAAGCCCCAGCAGGTTCTCAAATGAGAACAGGGCAATGCAGACACTGGCAATGATTGGAATGAGGTAACGAAGCGCTTCCGGAAGACCTAGAATCGGAATTTTGTCGTCCAGGGTCGTCTGCGCCATCTGCCAGCAGCCGAAGAAAATTGCCGTGGCCAGCACAATCATGCAGAGATGCTGGAACGCATGCGCAATCAGCTGACCTTTCGGCGGCAATGTCTTGACCAGCGAATCAAGCCCGATATGACCGCCTTCACGGACCTTGAGCGCGGCGCCGAACATAGCGATCACAATCACCAGCAAGAGCGCAATCGGCTCGACGAAATCCGGCGCATCATCGAAGGCATAGCGCATCACGACGCTATAAATCACCAGTAGGCACAGTACGGCAAGACTCGCCGACGCCACCACGGCCATCGCGCGGAACAGAAAATCGTTTGGACGCTTCATGAAGCTCATTGATCCCATCCTTGCATACAACAGGCTTATTTTTAATCTTCAGGAATCCTGCTAACCGGCGCCGGATCTGGAAGCCTCACGGCGGGAAAGACCGGCAGTTCATCGTGCCGGATCTTTCGACGCCGCACTACGACAGAATTACTTAACTGCCTCGATATCGTTGACGATCTGCTTCATTTCCGGCGTCTTCTCATACTTCGCCCAGACCGGTTGCATCGCCTTCACGAAAGCAGGACGGTCGATCTGCGAGGCGGCGATGATGGTTGCGCCACCCTTGGTGACGGTCTTTGCCGCGTCGGCTTCGCGCGCAGTCCACAGCGTCTCGTAGTAAGGCACCGAGTCGGTCGCGGCCTTTTTGATGATGGCCTGCTCTTGCGGCGTCAGCGTGTCCCAGACCTTCTTGGAAAATACCAGAACTTCCGGTGTCATCGAATGATCGGTTTCAGAATAGAATTGCGCAACTTCGAAGTGTTTGGTCTCTTCGTACGATGGTAAGTTGTTTTCCGCGGCATCCACCAGGCCCGTCTTCAAACCCGTATAGACTTCGGCAAATGGCATCGGCGTTGGCGTGCCACCCATCGCTTTGATTTCATCAACCATCAGATCCGAAGGCTGCACGCGCACCTTGAGACCTTTCATGTCGGCGGGCGAATGAATCGCCCGCTTCGCGTACATCGAACGCGCGCCGCTCTCATAGAACGTCAGCGCGATCATGCCCTTCGCCGCGAAGGCATCGAGAATCTTCTGACCTTCCGGGCCGTACATGACTTTGCGGAAATGTTCGATGTCGCGAAACAGAAACGGCAGCGATGGAATCATCGATTCAGGCACGATCTCGTTGAAAGCGGCGCCGTTGGCGCGCGTCATGTCCAGTGCGCCGATGCGCACCTGATCGATCGTGTCGTTTTCGGAACCCAATGCGCTATTGCCGAAGACCTTGACGTTATCTTTGCCACCGGTTGCCTTGCTGATTTCTTCACCCATGTACTTCACGGCCATATTGGTCGGATAGGTGTCGCCATGCACGTCCGCCACACGGAACACGCGGGCGTGGGCCGACACTGCGCTGAACGCCAGCATGGAGGCCGCGACAATCATCGAGACACGGGAGGAGGCAAGCTTCTTGTTCATCGTGACATTCCTTGAAAAATAGATCATCCAATCGATTGCAAAGCGCCGCTTTCGGATGCTGCGACATTGTTTTAATGCGTCTCCCGGCCTCAAAAAATGCCGCGCGCTTTTCTGCCGTACGATCACGGGCGCGAGCCGGATGCGCGTAAAACCTACGCATTGCGAGCCACACCGAAGGCCGACAATCTCGAAATTCACGGAAAGGAATTTGTCTGGGCCCACATGTTGTACGACGACATATGAATTCTATAAAACGCAATCTGCGTTGTACAGCCAGTATTTACCCGCAGGCGCGCGGCCCTCGGCAGGAGTGACCAGAGCGGCACAAAGAAAGGGCTCTACGGCAATCGCGCCGCACATGCCGAGATACGGAGTACCGGTTCAGAGCGCTTGTTTTTCTTCGAAGAGAGCGATGAAAAATGTGATCTCTACGCCACAACGCCGCACCATGTTGTACGACGAGTGATGAATTAAACATGTCACATGATGCGTCGCGCGGATCATGACCAGGGCATGACATCCCTGCCCCCACTCGCCGCCGTACTTTCGCAATCCCTCCTCCCGCTTCGCCTCGGGCAGAACAGGGTGGCGCCTTACGCGATACGCTCGCGGCGTCAACATCCTTTCTCAGCAGGCAGCTGTCTATGCGTACACCTCCCCCCACTGGTCGGGTAGGACCTTACAGCCCTTCTCTTCCTTGAGCGCTGGTTGTTGGATAATCACAAGATGTCGTTTGAGACGTTTACTAACTCACCCAAGCAGGTAGTTAAAACACTGACCGATGAAATCGGCGTACAACATTCTTCGGATACGCTACGAGCTGCTTTACGCAAAGCTGGCATCCTCTAGCAGATCTTTACCCGGGGGCACGCGCGGACTCCGATAGACATCGAGCAGGCCGGGCTCCGCTCCAAGATCGCACCTGGGCCAGAATATGAGCGCCATGCCGCGTCCAGCGCATGTGCCGGCGCTTGCACACGCGGCACTGATCAGCCGGTTCGCCGCTGACACCGCCATCGCCGTCGAAATCGGCTCACGCTCCCGAATTAGCATAAAAGGACAAGCCCATGACGAACACCTCGCAACTTGAATCAACCCAAACCATCGAAGAAAAATCCTACGACGCGACGCCATACGAGTCTCGGTCGTTCGGACAGACCCACCCGGCCCGTATGGCGGCGATCGCTTATTTATTTGGATTGACGCCGCCTGACATTGAAACGGCGCGCGTACTCGAACTGGGCTGCGCGGCGGGGGGCAACTTAATTCCGCTGGCTTATCGCTATCCGCAGGCCCGGTTTGTCGGGGTGGATATTTCCGGGGTTCAAGTGGCCGAGGGCCAGGCACATGTGGCGGAGCTTGGTTTAAGCAATATCGATTTGCTAAAAATGAGCATCGTCGATATAGACGCCGATATCGGACAATTCGATTTCATCATTTGCCATGGTGTCTACAGTTGGGTGCCTGAGCCGGTACGCGACGCCGTCATGCGCGTGTGCCATGAAAACCTGACGGCCCGGGGCGTTGCATTTGTGAGCCACAACGCCTTGCCTTTTTGGCACTTTTTGCAGCCGCTTCGCGATCTATTGCTTCATCATACCGCCGCATTGGAGCCGCAGCTTCGCGCTCAGTCGGCACGCGCGCTGATACAGGATCTGGCAGCCGTGCAAGGCGGCTTGGGCGGGGATATTCTGCGCAATGAAGCGCGCTTGCTGGCGAACCAGCCAGACTATTATCTGATACACGAATATCTTGAAGACACTAATTATGCGAGTTATTTCAAAGATTTTGTGACCCATGCGCAAACCCAACAACTTGCCTATTTGTCTGATGTGACTGTCGCATGGACCTTGCCGGAGAGTTTTGGAAAGCAGGTGGCCGAGCTGTCATATCGGCACGGCGCCGGCGACTCGCAGCAGACGGAACAGTATGCCGACTTTATCTCGGGCCGGCGTTTTCGCCAAACTCTACTGGTCAAACACGATAACGGCGAGAGAATACGCCGGGTCCTGAACGTGGACCGTTTGGATCAACTCCATATTCTTTGTCGCGGCAAAATCTCGAAGCAGAGTGTGTCTGCGGCATCCACGCCCATGCGCCTTGCCGCCAAGCCCGAGGTGGTGTTCCGCGGCGCCGATGAAAAGGTGGTAACCACGCCGGGGGCGCGGATGCCGATGCGGGCGCTCGAATATCTTGCCGAATCGTCGAGCGCGCACCTATCGACATTCACCTTGGATGAATTGTTGCAACACTCGGCGCAGTCCTCCCATTGGACAGCCGAGGATAAAAGCGAAGTGGGAGAATGGCTGCTGGATATGTTGTTGCAAAACCATGTGGATGTTTATTTTGTGCCCATCCGCAGTCAAGCGCTAAGCGATAAACCAAACGCTTCGCCGCTGGCTCGAAGCGATCTGGCCCATGGACGGCGCTTCACGACCAACGCGGCGCATCAAAGTTTTACCTTCAATGAAGGAGATAAATTGCTGTTGCCGTTTCTGAACGGTACGCATGATCGTGCGGCGCTGGAGGGCGTGGCGCATGCCGCCTTTAAGGCCGGGACGCTATCGCTTTCGTATGAAGGCCGGGCGCTCGGCACGAGTGACGACGCGACGCCAGCGGTTCGTGATTATGTACAGACTCTGCTTGCGCGGCTGGAGAATATGCGGCTGCTGGGTTGATGCGAGGCTCGCCCTTCGCAATTACAAGCGATACCCGCATGCGTGCGTTCGATCAACAGGTCCCGTTCGAACTCAGCAACCGCATTGAGTACCTGCATCGTCATGCGACCGGCTGCGCTGGTCAGATCCACGCCGCCCAAGGCTAAGCAGTGAACGCGGACGCCCTTCTCGGCCAATGTTTCGACCGTAGCGCGCACGTCCATCGCATTTCTGCCGAGACGGTCAAGCTTCGTTACGATCAAAACGTCGTCGTGCTCAATTCGATCAAGTAACTTTGAAAATCCTGGCCGCTGATCGGCGCTTACGCTGCCCGAGATATTTTCGGTGACAATACGCCGCTTATCTACCGAGAACCCTGCCGCCTCAATCTCGTGGATTTGGTTCGCCGTCGTTTGCTTCGAACAGCGCTGTATCGTGTAATTCAAATGAATTACACGATAGGTTCTACAGCTACATACAGGAGCAGTCGCCATGACCGCAAGTGCATTGGTACAAACGCGCATCGACCCTGCGCTGAAAGAGCGAGCGGCTGCGGTGCTGGACAACATGGGGCTGACCGTCTCGGACGTCGTGCGCATCTTACTGACACGCATCGCCAATGAGGGTGCCCTGCCGTTCGCCTTCGCGGCTGACCCGTCGGTACATGATGCCTGGTTCCGCGCGAAGGTTCAGGAGGCATTGGATGATCCGCGCCCCGCTATCCCGAATGATGAAGTCGAAGAGCATTTCGCCAAGAGACGTGCCGCCGCCCTTCGCAAAGCTGGCAAAGGTGACATGTGAGGCTTGAATGGTCTGCTTTCGCAATAGAGGATCGCGACGAGATTTTTGATCTATATCGAAGAGGATAGCCCACGTGCGGCTGTCTTTGTGGATGATCAGATCCGCGCGCAAGTTAAACAGCTCTTGCAGTATCCCGAAACTGGCCGCCTGGGACGCATTGAGGGCACTCGCGAACTGATTATAAGCCGAACACCGTATATCGCGGCCTATCGCATCGCGGGCAACGTGGGTCAGGATTCCGTGCAAATCAACAGTATGGGTTAATGTATGGGTAGATTGATGCGGAAAACAAAAAATCCATTTAAATCAATGGCTTATGATGTTTCCTGGCGGAGATGGGGATTCGAATAGGCCTGTTAAACGCCCGTCTCGCCTGACTCTTTGAAGTTGAAAAATTTTACATACCCGCACGGGTACCCGTAAAACAATTCTCTCGCTCTCCCACTCATAACTACAAGCGACGTCTATTTCGGTCATCGTCACAATGAGCATTTTTCATTCGGACTGGCGCTCCCGCAACCATTCGAGCAAAGCATCATTCATTTTGGTCGGCCGGCCTCACCCATCGCGCGAAACGACTCGATATCGTTGAGTGCTGTCGACAGCCTTCAAACGCGGCCGACATATATTTGTTCAATGCAAAGAATGTCCGAAAAATACTACATTTTCCGGACATTAAACCACAGCAACTGTCCGAAAAATGCAGCATAATTAGGACATGAACACCCTCACCCCAACCACTACGGAATTACGCTCTCGCGTGCTCCAGTATATTGCAACCGATGCAAATGCGGTCTGGACCCCTGCCGATTTCGCTAAGCTCGGTAGTCGCGCCGCGATCGACAAAACCCTGCAACGGCTTGCCGCCGCAGGTGAATTGCGCCGTATCGACCGAGGTCTTTACGATCGACCGCGCAAAAACTCCCTCACCGGGAATGACGTCGTGCCCGACTATCGTGCTGTCATTCGCGCTATTACGCGGCGAGACAATGCTCGCTTTGTGGTCGACGGCATGACGGCGGCGAACGATTTGGGATTGACCACGGCAGTACCGGCCCGTATTGAAGTTCTGGTGGACGCACGCCTCAAGCCTGTCAAGCTCGGCAACCAGGAAATTCATTTCAAGGCTGCTGCCGCGAGCCGTCTCTATTGGGCAGGCAGGCCGGCCATGCGGATAGTCCAGGCGCTGCACTGGCTACAGGACGTGCTGTCCACCCCCGAAGAACGCTTACGCATCGCGAATGCGCTACGCCGCATTATCGATGATCCATCTCACGGAAAGGTCATTCGCGCCGATCTTCGTGACGGATGGTCCGCGCTGCCGATCTGGATGCAGACGTTCCTGCGTGACTTAGTCAACCCATCCGTCGAAGAAACTACGCTATGACTACCGATGCTTACAGGCAAATCATCGACGCCGCGCCTCGCGACCGCCTTGACCTCTTTCTTACCACGGCCAATCGACTCGGTACGCCGGTGGGCAATATAGAAAAAGATTTCTGGGTATGCTGGACGCTCAATGCGCTCTATCACCGCCTACCAGCCGGTGGGCCTCGGCTATTGTTCAAAGGAGGCACATCGCTGTCGAAGGCTTATGGATTAATTCAACGTTTCTCGGAAGACATCGATGTTACGGTGTTTCGCGACGACCTTGATCAAGCCGCCTCCGTCGAACAATTGCAAATGCTTTCGAAAAAACAACGTAGGGCCAAACTTGATGCTATTCGCGATGCCTGCCGCTCATATATCACCGGCCCCTTAAAGGAATCGTTGTCGGCTGCACTCGCCGATGACACTCATGGTTCCGGACGCATTGAAGTAGACGGCAATGATCCAGACGGCCAGACACTCCTAGTGTGGTACCCCGAAATCGAGCCACGCGACGATGCCTACGTGCCGCCCGCGGTGCGCATTGAATCAGGCGCCAAGTCAGCCCTCGACCCAAATCAACCCGCATTGGTTCGTCCTTATATCGGTGGCGCGGTGCCCAATCTTGATCTATCGGTACCGAACGTCACAACTATTGAGGGCGGCAGGACGTTTTGGGACAAGGTGGTAATCGCCCACGGCTTACGCCGTTGGTACGAACGGCGCGGCGAATTACGGCAAGAAGGACAGCGCATTTCACGCCATTACTACGATCTACATTGTTTATTCAATACTGAAGTCGGGCGAACCGCCGTATCGAATCACGAGCTCGCTGCCGACTGTGTGCGCCACGCGCGGATGTTCTTTGATCGCCCGGACTATGATTTGGCATCAGCCGAACCCGGTACCTTCGCGATTGCCCCGACCGGGGGAATGATCGATGCATTGAAGCGAGACTACGGGAACACGACGGCAATGATTTTTCGCAAACCACCAACGTTTGACGACTTATTAGAGTCGGCCCGTGCACTCGAGGTCGCAATCAACAATCTCCACCCGACCGAAGATGCATCCACAGCACAAAAAAAATAATAACCTCAAATCCACAGCGGCAAACATCTTGAATGATTTTGATCAAGACAGTCGAGCCTGCGGAATACGTCTCGATAATCTGCGCAGTGCTCGGTGTCTACAACACGGTAGATATGCATCGAAAAGGAAAGAGCTGCACTGGCCTACAATTTTGGCCCTTTGCGTGAGCTGACAACAAGGTGGAAAGTCCGACGCGGCTGGCGGCGACCCTCCGTCTAGACTTGCGACGTCGAGGAGGGTCAATGGGGAAAATCAGGCGCGTGAGCGGTGGCCAAGGGTCACGAATTAGCAGTGCGAATTCGACCCGAGGACTAGGATCGCGGCTCTACGGCGCAGCCAACACCTGTCGTCTGCCCGGACGGCATCGAAAGGCATTGAAACGCGCCACCACGATTGAATGCGGAAACCCCCTGCCCGATAGACGGGTCATCATCGCCCCTCATGAGGCCGAGGGTCGCGAGGAAGTCCGTGCCAGCTTTCTCGTCTAGGCCAGGGTTCAGCATACTATTGACTATGCCCATCACGCCGACGAACCGCATAAGGTTGACGGGATCAGATCGATCGCTCACCGGGGAAATTTAATTTCGCGGCTGAGGTGTGGCGCCCTCATGTCGGTCGAACAGCCAAACACTGAACAAACGGAGTGAGGCGATACCCCAGGGCGGCGGACACGCACGCTCAGGCTTCGCGGCTTGCCGGCGTCGAACGCTCTCAAACTCACCTGGGCAGGGAGGCTCGTGCCTCCGTTTGTTCGCCATCTGTGCTGCGCGCCGACTAAATCCCCGGAATCGGGGGATTAAGTGCGAGCGGTATGAGGTGGCATCGAGGTC
>Ga0302220_10001461_pt1 | contig 18471 bp, 18 predicted proteins | sample II_Palsa_E1_3_FD_194572 | JGI IMG/M metagenome (GOLD analysis project Ga0302220, IMG submission 194572) | Peat permafrost microbial communities from Stordalen Mire near Abisko, Sweden - II_Palsa_E1_3 | ecosystem: Environmental > Terrestrial > Soil > Palsa > Peat permafrost | place: Sweden...
CATCCCCAAAATCGAAAGGGCTCGTTGCAAAATTGGAGCACATCCGTCCCTTCAAGCTTTGCTTCGCAAACCATATCCCTTGAATTTTTCGATGACTTCGTTGATTGCCTCATCGGACAAGACCGGCGGCGCTCCGAGCTGGCAAGCAAGCAGATACTGTTGAGCGAGGACTTCCACTTCATTGGCCAGCCACAACGCACGAGCGAGATCATGTCCGATGGCAATCACGCCGTGGTGCGCGAGCAAGCACGCTGTACGGTCTTTCAAGGCGGTAATGGCATGAGCAGATAACGCCTGACTTCCGAAGGTCGCATAGGGTGCGCACCGTATGGAATTGCCGCCAGCCACCGCCACCATGTAGTGATGTGCAGGTATACCCCTGCTATGAATAGCCAGAGCCGTAGCGGCATTTGAATGGGTATGCACCACCGCGTTGATCTCGGGCCGCGAACGCAGGATGTCGCGATGAAACCGCCATTCCGTCGATGGCCGGCTTTGCTCGAACACTACCGCGTCATCACTCACATCAAGCGGCAGCCAGACGATATCCTGCGCTTTCAACTCGGCATAAGGGACGCCGCTCGGCGTGATCAGCAAACCATCCTGCCATCGCGCACTGATGTTGCCGGAGGTTCCCTGGTTTATCCCAAGGCGTTCCATCTCGAGGGCGGTCTCAATGACCTCCCGGCGCAGTGCGGTCTCGGCGGCCGGCATGCTGTTCACAACGCACCTCCGCCGGATGAAAACAGGGTGGTGAAGTTCTGATCGAAGGGCTGCTCCACAATGCCGCGCTCGGTGATGAAGCCGGTTACAAGATCGTGAGGGGTGACATCGAAGGCCGGGTTGCGCACCTTGATATCGGCGGGCGCAGTGGGCTGGCCTGCAAGATGCGTCACCTCGTGGTCCTGGCGCTCTTCAATCACGATGTCCGATCCGTTCGCCGTCAACAGGTCAAGCGTCGACGACGGACATGCGACGTAAAACGGTATGCCGAAATAACGCGCGGCAATGGCGACGCTCAGCGTGCCGATCTTATTGGCGAAGTCACCGTTAGCCGCCACCCGATCCGTGCCCACAATCACCAGGTTCACCAAGCCCTGCGACATGATGGAAGCCGCCATGCTGTCGGTGATCAGCGTCACGTCGACGCCGGCTCTTTGCAGTTCAAAGGCCGTGAGACGTGAGCCTTGCAGCAAGGGGCGCGTTTCATCGGCGAAAACACGGAAGGGGATGCCCTGCTGATGAGCCATGTAGATCGGTGCAGTCGCCGTACCTATACCCGTTGTCGCCAGCGCACCCGCATTGCAATGGGTCAGCACGCCGCAACCGGGCGTGATCAGGGAAACACCATGCGCACCGATGCCGGCGCAGAGCGCCTGATCCTCGGCGTGAATCTTCATGGCCTGCGCAACCAGCACCTCGTACACAGCTTCGGGATCTTGCGTTGCCGAGCGCTGCGCAGCCGCCAACATACGTTTGAGACTCCAACTCAGGTTCACGGCCGTCGGTCGTGCCGAATCCAGGAAGCTGGCTTGCTGAACTAATTGCGACTGAAAATCCTGCGTGGAGAAGTGCCGCAACGGTTGCATCGCCACACACAAACCGTAGGCTGCCGCCACCCCGATCGCCGGCGCACCGCGCACCCGCAACTCGTGAATCCAGCGCCACACATCCTCTACCCCGCTGACTCGTTCAACCACAATAGCCTGCGGCAGTCGCGTCTGGTCGAGAAGATACAAACCCTCCTGCTGCCAGGCAAGCGTCGCAGGAAGGGCATCGAACGGCGCCGGTGAAACCATGAGTTTTCCAGATTGAATAACCTTGTCCTGATTCGACGTTCCATCACGACGTTCGCCGGCCTGACCAGCATGGGTTGAGGTTAGCGCGCTCACACGCAGTCCTCGCTCTGCGCGCCGACGGTCCTTGCAAGAGCGAGAACCTCGTCAATGCCGTCGAACCGCTGGCGTTGCACAAGCAAGGCTTCAGCAAAGCGCAGACAACGCACTTCAATTTCGGCGCGTGCTGCTTCGTCGGGAATGCTCGTGATCTCCGCAACCTTCGCCATTCCCACAATCCGGCGAATCATCTTGCAGCCGGCGAATCCGAGTGTGTCCGCAAAAAGCCTTCGCACGAAATGGGTTCGAAATGCTTCCGAGCACGCTGCGTCAGGATCTTCGCCAATGAAGTGCTGCTTGCTGCGGCTCTCATGATCGCGCCAGAGATTCAGGAACTTTTCTGCGAAGCCGTTCCAGATCTGGGCGGCCTGCTCAAGCAGCCATTGCTGGTAGTGCCCGGGATTTTCACCTCCGGCACGGCCATGCCAGTCGCGAGAGAAGTACGCTAACCAGAGATTAGCCAGGATCGCACCGACATCGAAACCCATTGGCCCGTAGAAAGCGAACTCCGGATCTATCACGAAGGTTTCGTCCTCATTGACCATGATCGACCCGGTATGCAGGTCGCCGTGCAGCAAACTCTCCGCATGATTCATGAACGCCCATTTCATTTCCGCGACGGCAATGCGCAACGCCGCCGACGTTCTCAGCCGTTCTACAGCGAAGCGAGGCAAGGCAGGGCTGTAACTGTTTGAAGGGTGATCCTCGAACGGATAGGTAAAAACGAGGTCCTCCGTGATCTTGCAGAGCTCGCTATTGACCGCCGCGCTAACGGCCTCCTTCTTCACATGCGGCGCGAGGAACAGATCCGAACAGAAGAACAGCGTATGCGCGAGATAGGTGGAGAGATGATCGCCCAGCTTTGGATATACGATCCCTTCCATCAAGCCTTGTCGAAGGATCTTGTGCGAGGACAGACGCTGCATGACCATTAGGAACAGCTCACTGTCCGCGTGATAAACCTCAGGCACGTGTTGCGGGCATAGCGCGCCGAACCGGCGCAGCGCCGCCACCTCATGCTCCATGCGCTGGCGCGTCAGCGGCCAGCTCGTTCCGACCAGACGCAGGAAAGGCGGCGCCTGTTTGACGACAACGCTTTTCTCCGGTGCCCGAGCGTTACTGACGAAATAAACGAAATTCAGATTGCCGTCGCCGACTTCGACTACGTCCAGTTCATCGGTATTACCGAGCAACGCACGCACCGCCGGAACGCCGCCAAGGTAAGCCGTCAAGTCAGCAGAATTCAACGCTTCAAATTCCATCGATCCCTCCTTCACACGCGTCTTCAGGCTTAACTTGGCGCGGCATGCTCAGTGGCGCTTTGCTGCGCTACGGTGCGCTTCAGTCGCGCTTCAGTGGCGCTTGCGCACAAGATCGAACTTGAAGATGCTGGTGTTGTAGTAGTCGTTGCTGTAACAAATAGGTTTGCCGGTATCGTCGAAATCCACTTCATCCAGCAGCAGGAACAGACCGACTCCTTCCCGCAATTCCGGCAAGTCCCTCGACGTCAGGATCGTCGGTTGAATCGAGCTATGCGTATGCGACAGGCGAAGCCCGGTGCGCTCGAACATCGCGAACAAGGACTCGCCCATATCGCCATCGGCTCTGTCGTATAACGCTTTCGGCACGATGTCGATGCAATACGCCGCAACGGCGTCATCGGCCCAGCGTACCCGCTCGATCCGCACACACGGGTCACCCGCTTGCAACGCGAGTTTTTGCGCCAGGCTTTCGGACGCGGCAACCGGTTTGATCTGCAAACGGCTGGTCGATGGAACCGCGCCGACACTCTTGATCATGTCGGTCACGGACATCAGATCATCAAGGCCGCCTTCCAGCTTTAGAGAGATTTGTCTGATGAACGTGCCTCGCCCCTGTATGCGCGACAAAAGCCCGTGCGAGATCATCTGCGCCACGGCCTCGCGCAAACTGGAACGCCCGACGCCAAGCTGCTCGCAAAGCTCTATTTCAGTGGGAATCTGATCGCCGGGCTTCAGCGCTTTTTCCCGAATCATCGTGCGCAGAGAGTCCTGTATTTTCTCGCTCATCGATCGCTCTACACTGAGGCGCATGGCTTGTTTTTTCGCGTTGACTTGGTGCAAGATACATCAGACGTCTGATGTTTTCTTCAGGACTTACCCTGAGATTTATGTCATATCATCTTCATCCTTCGCCCACGACTTCACGCCAATGCCCTCTTCAATCCGCAATTCGCTCGTCTGGATCTTCGAAGCATTCGAGAGCGATTCGACCTACATCGCCAAGCGGATGTTCGGCAGCGACGCCGCCTATATCGATGGCTTGTTGTGTCTGGTTGCCGCCGATCGCGACCCGCCGTGGAACGGCTTGCTCGTGTGCACATCGCAAGATCGCCACGCCGCTCTCATTGATGAAATGCCCGCACTGCAACCGCATCCGGTGCTCGCTAAATGGCTTTACGTACCGCAAGACGATCCGGCGTTTGAAACCATCGCGCAAAGGATGACGGCACTCGTGCTTGCACGCGATCCGCGCGTGGGTGTCGAGCCCAAGCCCCGTCGACGTAGCGGGAAATCCACGCCACCAAAAAGATAACGCGATCGATCAGCGTTTCAAGCGCATGTGTTCCAGTCCGTAGGCAGTGCCATTCAAATTGTCGTTAGATATGAGCCGGTCAACTAGCCCACGATCCCTTGTGTGAATGCTGATTCACTCGCCTGCTCAGATCGACTTGACCTCACCCCCGTCCATTCGAATGGCGGAGCCGGTCATCCATCGAGCCCCTGGTGAAACGAGGAATGCCATCAATTCGGCAATGTCTTCAGGCTCGCCGTAGCGTGTAATCCCCACTTCAAGCGGGAATCGATCGGTTGCCTCTTCGACCGTCATGTTGTGCAACGGCGCCCAGTGCTCGAGATAGGAGCGTCGACGCCCTGTCATCACAGGGCCGGGCAGCACGCTGTTCACCTGGACACCGTCAGCGATCCCCCGGTCGGAAAACGCCTTCGCGAGCGCAATGATCGCCGCGTTGATTGTCCCGACCGCCGCGTAAGGTGCTTTCGGAAAAAGTGCGGAATTCCCTGAGATCAGGACGACAGAGCCTTTGGAAGCCATCAACGCAGGCCACGCTGCAACGCTCAGGCGACGGGCACCGTGCAACTTCAGCGCCATTCCAGCATCCCACTGCTCGTCCGTCATCTCGAGCACGTCGATTTGAGGAACGGCGCCCGCAATATTGAGCAACGCGTCGATGCGCCCGAACTTGGCCAGTGTTTGCTCCACGACCTCCTTCGCCGCAGACGGGTGGGACAGGTCCACGTCAATGACAAGAGGCTCCGCACCAGCCTCCTTGACGGCCGCAGCCGTCTCCTCGAGCTTGGCGCGATTGCGCGCAACCAGCACGATGGAGCCAAAATCCCGCGCGAGACGGACTGCCGTGGAAAAGCCGATGCCCTGGCTGGCTCCCGTAACAACAGCAACTGCGTTTGACATGTCAATTCTCCTAAGTTTATGCACGCGCCGGCGTTCAGTCGTGAACGGCCCGCAGCAGGCAAAGCTCAACCTGCCGCACAGGCTGGCTTCATCGAGAGAGGAATTCGCCGATCGCCGCAGCGATCTCCGCGGCATGCGTTTCCAGGGCGAAGTGGCCGGTATCGTAGAAGCGAATATCGGCGTCCGGAATGTCCCGCTTGAACGCCTCTGCGCCCGGCGGAAGGAAGAACGGATCGTGACTCCCCCACACAGCGAGAAACCGAGGCTTGTGCTTGCGGAAGTACGCCTGGAACGTTGGATAGAGCGCAACGTTGCTCTTGTAATCACCGAACAAATCCAGTTGAACCTCATCGGCTCCCGGGCGCGTCATGTAGAAGTTGTCCAGCGCGATACCGTCCGGCGAGACCGCCGCCTCGTCGGCCACGCCATGGGTGTACTGCCAGCGTGTCGTCTCCGGGGACAGGAAGCCGCGAAGCGCTTCGCGGTTCTCCTCTGACGCATCCTGCCAATACGCACGGATCGGGTTCCATCCGTCGCTCAAGCCTTCCTCGTAGGCGTTGCCGTTCTGGGAAATGATCGCCGTGATGCGCTCGGGATGCTTGACTGCGATCCGCAACCCGGTCGGCGCCCCGTAGTCGAATACATAGACCGCAAAACGGTCGAATCCCACCACTTCGGTAAAGCGATCGATGACGCCGGCGATGTTGTCGAAGTTGTACTTGAACTGCTCGCGAGGCGGCATGTCGGACAGGCCAAACCCGGGCAGGTCCGGCGCGATGATATGAAAGCGATCGGCCAACAACGGGATCAAGTCCCGGAACATGTGGCTGGAACTGGGGAAGCCATGAAGCAAAAGCAGCTTGGGCGCTCCCGAGAGCCCTGCTTCGCGATAGAAGATATTGAAGCCGTCGACATCCGCGGTACGGTACTTGATACCAGTCATGGTGAATCTCCTCGTTGATACCTACAGTTGCGCCAAATGCCCTTGGCGATAAAGCCACTGCGTAAAGACACGAGCACCAAGCCCGTGGGCTGAATTCATGCAACCCTGTGGCGGGTACGAAGCCTTCGGGTCTATCAGACGCGAACTTCACGCACGGCCTGAAGAATCACATCAACGACGAAACCGGGTGCCGTGACACTCGGTGTGTGGTCGACCGGATGCACGCTCACCCGCGCCTTCATACGCTCAGCCATGAAGCGCTGGGTCTCGGCGACGATCATGTGATCCTGCTCGGCCAGCAAATACCAGCTCGGCACGTCCTTCCAAAGCGGACGTCCTACGGGAACGCTGATACAAGCCGGCGAGATCGGGCGCTGGACGGCAGCCAACACCGCCAACTCTTGCGCCGATGCGTCTTGTGCAAAGGCCGCGGCAAACGCCTCCTGGGGCAACCAGATCAAGCCATGGTTATCAGGACCGAGCTTGGGCGCTGTGGGGTGCGGCTCGTTTCGATAGAACACATCGGCTACCGTTTCTCCCTCGGCGGGGCTAAGCGCGGCGATGTAGACCAGCGCCTTGATCCTGGGATTGCGCGTGGCACCAATGACCGCGCCAGCGTAGGCGTGTCCCACCAGCACAACAGGCCCGTCAATCCGTTCCAGGGTTCGGTCGAGTGCCGCAACGTCGTCGTCCAAGGTTGTCAATGGCACAGGGACAGTAACCGCACTAACACCATTTGACTGGAGTCCAGTGATGACTTTACTCCAGCTTGATCCGTCGGCCCAGGCCCCGGGTACGAGCACCACTTTCACATCGCTTTCAGACATTTTTCGTCTCCTTGCTCAGAGGAAAATTCACGTGAAGGCGAAATCCGTGGCAGCAAGTTGGCCAACAATCCAAGTAACCCTTCCAATGCATTCGGAAAGGTTATTCGATGATGTGGTAACCTGTCAATAGTCTTTGAGAAGGTTATTTTCATCCACCTTGAGGTAGCCAATGCCCCAGCAATTTCCCGCGATGTTCATAGCCGATTCGGCTGGCCTGGATTTTTTGAATTCAGTGGCTACGCCCGTCGACGTCCCGATCGACTGGATCGCCGATGGCGAGGGCCTGCTGGCTTGGCTCGAGCAGTCGCAGCTGGTGCCCGCACAAGTGCTGCGCACGATGCGCGAGCGCGCCATGCCAGGCGAGTTGGATCGCCTGGCGGATCAGGCGCGCAGTCTGCGTGAATGGTTCAGGGTGTTCGTGCGTGATCGCATGGGCAGAACGCTTGAGGCTGCGGATCTGCGTGAGCTGGAGCCTCTGAACCTGCTGCTCGCACGTGATGACGCATTTGGGAAAATCGTCGCTCACGAACATGCGGCGACGGGTGCCTTCACGTTTGAACGCTCACGACGTTGGAGTTCGCCGGAGTCACTGCTTCTGCCAATCGGGGAAATCCTGGCGAAGCTTGTTTGCGAGGAGGATTTCACGCACGTGAAAGCCTGCGAAGGTCCGACCTGCACATTGATGTTCGCCGATCACACGCGAGGACATGCGCGGCGCTGGTGCAGCATGGCGGCTTGCGGCAACCGGGCGAAGCAAGCGGCGCATCGGAGCCGGATCAAGGGACAAGGTTGAAATTGCGTGCTGAGAACCCGCCGAGCCTATCCGCGCTCACGCTACAGGCAATGCGATTCACTTCTCCTTCGTGCTGACTGATTGAAGCCAGTCGACAAACGCTCTCATATGGACCGGCTTGTCAGCGTCAAGCGGCACCAACGCGTAGTAGGTTGAGCCCGGCGAGAGCAAAGCGGGAAATGGCTTCTGCAGCCGGCCGGTTGTGCAATCGGCGTCAAGCGTAGGAAAGGGCCCTATACCGAAACCGAGCCCATCGACTACCGCCTGCAAGGTTACAAAAAAATGGTCGAACCGTAACGTTCGACTTGCTCGAAGCGTGGATTGGCTCGCGGCTTCAATCCACGCTTCCCAATCGCCCGGGCGGGTTTCAGTCGACAGCCAAGTCTCGGCGGCAAGCTGCTCAACGGTCCTGATGCCCGAACGGGCGAGCAGAGACGGACTCGCGATCACGGTATTCGATTCTCGAAACAGCGGCCATGCCTGAAATTGGCCACCACTGGGTACGTCCCGCCGTATTGCAACGTCGAAGCTTCCCCTGAACGCAGGCTCCGTGGAGAGCACGGTTGACACACGCACGTCCACCTCCGGGCATGCCTGAGCGAATAGTGGCAACCGGGGGATCAGCCAGCGCATCGCGACCGTGGCCGATGCGCTGACTCGGATGACCTTTACATGCCGGTTCTTTCCATAGCGTTCCGCGGCGTCCGCAATGTGATCGAACGCAGCGCTGATTTCGCGGGCGAGCGCCCGGGCATGAGGAGACGCCACCATGCTTTGCCCCTCGCGCACAAACAACGGCTGACCCAGCCACTCCTCGAGACTCGCGATTTGCCGGCTGACCGCGCCGTGAGTGAGGTTCAGCTCTCGGGCGGCGGCCGAATAACTCCCTGCACGGGCCGCCACTTCGAATATGCGCAACGCGTGAAGCGGGGGAAGCTTTTGTCTCATGTGTGAGCTTTATGCACAGATATGGCTACTTTTTAGCGATTGTGTGAGAACGCGTCTCATCATACGCTGAGATCAGCTCAACAAGCGAGGTGATCCATGACTGAACTTATCAACGTTAATTCCCGATCGTATCGACTGCCGTCAGCTCCGACGATTGTTGTCTGCGTCGACGGATGCGAACAGGAATACATCAATCAGGCCATTCAAGCAGGGAAGGCTCCGTTTCTCGCCGAGCTGCCCGCGTTCGGCTCGGTACTGACAGGAGACTGCGTGGTTCCGTCGTTCACCAACCCGAACAATCTGTCGATCGTTTGCGGTGCGCCGCCATCCGTTCACGGCATCTGCGGAAACTTCTTTTTTGATCAGGAGGCGAAAGAGGAGGTCCTGATGAACGACGCGAAATATCTTCGCGCGCCGACTATCTTGGCCGAGATGGCCCGGGCGGGTCAGCGTGTCGCGGTGGTGACTGCAAAGGATAAGCTGCGCAGCCTGCTCGGCCATCAGCTCGAAGGTATCTGCTTTTCGGCTGAAAAGGCCGACGAGGTGAACCTGGGTGAGCACGGTATTGAGGATATCGTAGCAAGGGTTGGCATGCCGGTACCTCCCGTGTACAGCGCGGAGCTTTCGGAGTTTGTTTTTGCCGCAGGACTCTCGTTACTGACCCACGAGCGCCCTGACTTGATGTATTTATCAACAACCGATTACGTACAGCACAAGTACGCGCCAGGCACGCCGGAAGCCAATGCGTTCTACGCGATGATGGACGGCTACTTCAAGCGTTATCACGACGAAGGCGCGGTAGTGGCAATCACGGCCGACCACGGGATGAATGCCAAGACCGACGCGATAGGCCGTCCAAACATCGTATTTTTGCAAGACCTTCTGGACGCCCGATACGGGGCGCAGTTCGCCCGCGTCATCCTGCCGATCACAGATCCCTATGTGGTACATCATGGCGCGCTTGGGTCTTATGCGACGATTTACTTGCACGACACAGAACGCCGGCGCGACGTCACGGATTTCCTCGCTGGGATTGCTGGTGTCGAGGCGGTATTTACGCGCTCGCAAGCTAGCCAGCGGTTCGAAGTGCCTGAAGATCGGATAGGTGACCTCGTGGTGCTCGGAGAGCGGCTGACGGTACTCGGAAGCGCTGCCGACAAACATGACTTGTCCGGATTGACCGTGCCGTTGCGTTCGCACGGCGGCGTGTCCGAGCAAAAAGTGCCGCTCATCTTCAACCGCAAGGTAGTTGACGTTGATAGTGCCCGTCGTTTGCGTAATTTCGACGTTATCGATATCGCGCTCAACCGCCTCGGTTGATCAAGTAACCGGCTAGCGCAGCGAAGACTGCGCGCCGCACGGAGACAGATATGCCCTCAGATACACCCAATACTTTGCAATGCCAACCAACATTGCAAAGCGCCACCTTCAACCAGTACAAATGGCGCGCGCTCATAGGGGTGACGTTCTGCTATCTCTTCTACTACACCGGCCGCCAGACCCTTGGCTTTGCGGTCTCCGGCATCCAGCATGATTACGGCTTGTCGAAATACCAAATTGGCTGGATCAGCGCAACGATGTTGTGGTGTTATGCCGGTGGCCAATTCATCAACGGCAATCTGGGCGATAAACTCGGTGGCAAGGCAATGATGATCGCCGGTGCGATCCTCTCGCTTGCGGCGAACTGGGTCTTCAGCTTCGGCCACACATTCTTGTTTTTTCTACTTGCATGGGGCGCGAACGGCTACTTTCAGTCAATGGGTTTCGCGCCGGGCAGCCGCTTGCTGTCGAACTGGTGGGATCACAAACATCGCGGTTTTGTGTACGGCGTATATATCGGATTTTCCGGATTTTCTTCCGTGCTCGCTTATGTTTTTCCCGTTCTCATTCTCGGCACGATGCATCTCGACTGGATCTGGATTTTTAGACTGGCTCCCCTGTCGATGCTACTCGGCGCACTGGTCTTGTTGATTTTTGTATCGGAGCGTCCCGAAGACAAGCATCTCAAGAGCGTTGAACCTGCGAGTGACATCCTGCCGTTGGCGGTGCAGGATGATTTGACGAGCGCACAGCGATATGGACTCGTGCTGCGAAACTGGAGGCTTTATATCACCGGGCTTGCCATCGGTTTTCAGAACGCCGCACGATACGCTTTAGTCGTCTGGGTGCCGGTACATTTTCTCGGCATGGACTGGAAGACGTCGTCAGCGCTGATTGATCCGAAGTGGATCACTGTCGCGTTGCCGGTAGGGATGGCGCTTGGCTCACTATCGAACAGCTGGATTTCCGACGTGCTGTTTCAGGGAAGACGCTATGTCGCGATCGTCGCATACATGGTATTGGCTTCAACGACCGCGATCGTCATGATGTTCGTGCCGCACGCAAGCATGTTCGCGATTGCCCTGCTGTTCCTTTGCGGATTTTTTGTCTTCGGGCCGGCGTCCTCGTTCTGGGCGCTCTGTCCAGACATCTTTGGACGTCGCGTGGCGGGCACTGCAACGGGTGTCCTCAATACCATGTCCTATATATTTGCTGGCATTGGTGAGCCGGTCATCGGCCACATGATTGATTCAACGGGTAATACGTCGATCATCTTTCCGATTGTGGCGGGGCTGTGCGCGGCGAGCGCGGTATTGTCGATGCTGATTAAACGCTGATCGGGTCGGGGATGGCGGGTACCTGATGCAAGATGCCATTACAATCCAGCACTTCGATCCGACAACCGTGAATTGCGCCATGAGATACCTCTTTGCATTGACACTCGCGGCGGTCATCTCGACCGCAAGCACGGCCGCGATAGCCGACACCCCCGCGGGCAGCGATACCCCCAAACAACAGTGCGCCATTGGGTATGTCACCGGCGTCGGTGGATCGGCACAAAGCGTTCATGATTACCTTGCGACCCCCGACAGAGACAAATATCGCTTCCTTGCGGACAACCCGATCCAATGCCAAGTCTCCGACGAGGGTCGCGCGTCTGCCTGTACCGGCATCACAAGCCTCCAGCATGAAAAAGTCAGCGTGTACGACGACGACATCGACAGCGCGACCATGGCCGTGGTTGCGCGCGTGGAACTCGATCACGGGACATATCCGGTCATTATCGTTGTGCCAAAGCCCGATGTGAAATGCGAGGAGTGAATGTGATATCCGGCAGGTCCTCGACAAAGCCCCACGGGTAAAGGACTCCTTGACGGGCCTTTGATAGGTAAATAATATTGCGTCAAATTCGCAGCTTGGTTATTGAACTTGCCTACGTGACGCAAAGATTTATCTACTTGAGGTTGGACGCAAAACCATGGCCGTTGCTCTCGATGTCTTCGACCGCAAGCTGCTGGCTGAAGTCCAGCGAGACGCTCATACCCCTCAGAACGAGCTGGGTGCCCGGGTGAATCTGTCCACCGCCGCAGTCAACCGCCGTCTGCGACGTATGGCCGACGACGGCGTGATAGACCGGTACACGGCGGTCCTTTCGCCGGAGAAAGTTGGCTGCCCTCTTACTATTGTGACGACCGTAGAAGTCGAGAGCGAACAGATCGACCTTCTGGACACGATGAAGCGGACCTTCGAACTGTGTCCGCAGATCCAGCAGTGCTATTACGTCGCTGGCGAATGGGACTTCGTGCTTATCCTGACAGTGCGGAACATGGAGCAATACAACGACCTTACCCGACAGCTTTTCTTCGCCAATAACAACGTGAAGCGCTTCAAGACACTGGTGAGCATGAGCCGCGTGAAGGTCGGGTTGAACGTGCCTGTGGAGCTGGATGAATGATTCCGGGGTCTGAGGATCGAAAGACGCGAAGGCGGAAACAACCGGGCCGTCGCCAGCCCTCAACCCCGATTCGTTTTCAATGCCGTCGCCAGCGGCTCGCATGCTGTCCCAATGCCAACCACGCTTCTTATCGGACGACGCTCCGATCCTGCCAGTCGCCCTGGCCGAACTGCCGAACCGTAATTGCCCCATTTCGGATGTCGCCCTTATCGTCGAACTGGATTGGGCCGGTCACGCCGTCCAGATTCAGAGCCTGAAGTTTTGACAGATAGACCTTCGGGTCCGTTGAATCCGCAGCCTGCATTGCACCGACCATCGCCATCACCGCGTCATAGGCATAGGGTGCGTAAAGTTGCACTGGCACGCCGAATCGCTGCTGATAGCGTTTGAAGAACGCGTCGCCCTGGGGCATCTTCGAGGGAGGCACTCCAGCAAGTGTGCAGTACGTATCGCTATTCATGGATGTACCTGCGAGCTTGATGAATTGAGGCGTGCATGCCTCGTCGCCCGCGATCAGTTTGGCCCTCAGCCCGAGACGCTGAGCTTGCTGCGCGAACGCTGCGGCTTGGGTATCTCCGCCCGTGAATACGATGCCGTCGGGAACGTGACTCTTGATGGTCGTGAGAACGGCCATCCAGTTAGTCGTTTTGTCAGTTCCATATTCACGGTCTACAACGGTACCGCCAGCAGCCTTGACTGCCTTTTCTACTTCATCGGCCAGGCCCTGTCCGTAGGCCGTGCGATCGTCGACAATCGCAACCTTCGTGGCCTTCAGGTCCTTCACGAGATAGGTGCCAATGACAGTCCCTTGCCGGACGTCGTTAGCGACCATGCGAAACACGGTCTTGTATCCCTGGGCGGTCAACTTCGGGTTGGTTGCAGATTCAGTGATCATGGGAATGCCTGCATCCGAATAGATCTTGGAAGCGGGAATCGACGTACCGGAATTGGCATGCCCGACAATACCCGATACCCGGTCATCAACGAGTTTCTGAGCAACGGTCACCGCAGTCTTGGGATCGGCGGCGTCATCCTGAGAATCAAGCACGAATGTGACTGGCTGTCCGCCGATGCGGATTTTCTTTGCGTTCAGGTCTTCGATCGCGAGCCGGACACCATTTTCGTCGTCCTTGCCGATGTGGGAGAGTTCACCCGTCAATGGCGAGACCTGTCCGATTTTCACGGTTACGTCGGCGTGCGCCAGAAGCGGTTGCGCCGCAACTAACACGGTCAGCACAATAGGGATAAGTTTCAGGTTTTGCACGGTCGGGCGCTCGCTCAGTTGCGTCGGCGGCTTCAGGGATTGATGCCGCAAACGATGTTGGCCCTGGACAATGGCGGAGGGTTGTAAAGATAGTAAAAGAGCGCCGCAAGAGCCAAAATCGGCTGCTGGGCCATTTGTGCAATTTTCAATCGATTAGATGCCGCCTGAAGCGTTTTTTTATCGACGCTCTGCAACAGCAGTGCCTTCGCGCCGAAGATGCGAGCCGAACTGTTTCAATGGTGGACGTCGACGGCTTGACGTGATCGGTACCGGGTGAAGCGTCAAGGACACGTGCAATCGTGCGCAAACCCGACGCCAGCCTCGAAAGCTGGCTGATTCGCACCGTGCAATGCGGACACAACGCCGCTCTATCACGCCAAAAATACAGATCGGCCTGGTTAACATAGCAAATCCAGACTATAAAAAATCATGGTCTGGGTGCGCTTGCGCCATTCGCATTGAGTTCACCGTGCCGAATCAGGTCCGCTGCGCTGGGGGCTCGATTAATGAAGCGCATTTCATTTCTTTCGATCGTGTTATTGCTCGCGGCGCGATTCGCCTTTGCCGACATCGTCATCGGCAACCCGACAGCCTCGACCAGCAATTTTTCGGTCAACATCCAACTTTTTGCACCGACGGGCCAGAGCTTCATTGCCGACAGGAGCGTACTCAAGTCTGTCGGTATGTGGACGAGCACCTGTAGTTGCCTCCCTTTGATAAGCTTTCAGCTGGCCCTGTTCAGGGGCTCCGGAACATCGGGAGCCGTCCTTGCCACGAGGCAAGCGGTTGCGCCGCAGGGCCTGTACGGCTTCTTGAATTTTGACTTCAGCGGTGTCGCGGTTACGGTCGGGCAAACCTATACCGCCGTCATGACCCAGATCACACCGACTCCCCCGAACAGTGCTGGCACGGGTATTTATGGCACTCCGAATAATTATCCGGGTGGTATTGCATTCATCAAAGCAGCCCCGCATCCGGATGCAGAATTCGCCCTGCGGGTGATCGACGATCCGCTCGCTGCGGCTGCCCGCGAGTATCCGGCAAAATTTGTGTGCGGCGCTCCTGCCACGGACGCCGCCCAGAACGGCCAGGGACTCGTGGCTGCCGGTCAGTACTTCGCCACGGTAAATGTGCACAACCCGGCTGACGTGACGGCGGTCTTGAAGGTGAAAGTGGCTACCGCGGGTACCGATGCAAAGTCCGCAGGGTTTGTCTCGTCATTCACTTATGTGCAACTCGGTGCCGATCGCGTCCAAAAGTTCGACTGCGACGACATCCGGTCCCTCGCCAGAAATCCGCAGTCCGGCGCGGAGCCATCGGGATTATTGGACGGCTTCCTTGTCATCATCACCGACTTCGATCTGGACGTCGACACGGTTTATACAGGCGCGCAAGACGGTCAATTGAAAACGTTCGACATTCAGCGTGTGCCTGGAAGAGACCTGAATAGCCTGCCGCAGCAACCCTTTGGTAACACCCCCGGGAAAGCGCCATAGTCGGCGGTGCGGCGCCTTCGTTTTTAGCGTCGAGCTTCTCTGCCGCGCTTCTCCTTCTTCGGCCGTTTCCTGCGACACCGAGCTTGCTTTTGCTCGTAGATGCTACGGTCATCTTCGCAACAACTCGTTCGCCACCGATTTACAAGTAGAAAGCTTCCAATTCGCAGGCCGAAGCCCAACGCCTACCTATACGATTTGCTCTGAACTGGTTATTTTCTGAGTTCCGCGAGCAATCCGCGTCGCTCGATGCGTGAAAGTCCGTCGCGAAGCAGCATCGGCCCAACGGTCATCGGAGCGATGACATGCAGGCGAGCAGCCGACCACGCTGAGCGCTCCAACATGCGATACTTTTTGTCCCGCTACCCCCGCCGTGTGGTTTGGCTGCTGCGCGGCTCTCGTCAAAAGGAACCTCATGCCAACCGATCACGCTCTCTCGTCCGCACCCGTTTGGTTTATCACCGGCTGTTCCACCGGATTCGGCCGAGAGCTCGCACTTGCCGTTCTTGATAAAGGCTGGCGTGCCGTCGTGACAGCTCGTCAACCCAGCTCCCTGGCAGAATTTGGTGAGCGCTACGGTGAGCGCGCACTGGTGCTCGAACTCGATGTAACCCAAGCCGGTCAGATCAAAAACGCGGTTAAAAAAACCCTGCAACAATTCGGTCGTATTGACGTGTTGGTCAACAATGCCGGCTATGGCTACCTGAGCGCCATCGAGGAAGGCGACGATCACGACGTGCGCGAGATGTTCGAGGTCAACTTCTTTGGCGTTGCCGATACCATCAAGGCCGTGTTACCCGCGATGCGAGCACAGCGCGCCGGACACATCGTCAACATCACGTCCGTTGGCGGCCTGATCGGCAATCCGGGAAGCGGCTACTATGCCGCCAGCAAGTTCGCGGTGGAAGGCCTGAGCGAAGCGTTGGCCGCAGAAACAGCCGACTTTGGGATCAAGGTTACGGCGGTTGAGCCCGGGCCGTTCCGTACCGATTGGGCAGGACGTTCGTTGAAGCAAGCGAAGAAGCCGATTGAGGCCTACGAGGCGGGCGCTGGCAAGCGCCGCGCTACCATCTCAGCCGGAAGTGGCAAGCAGCCAGGCGACCCGGCGCGTGCGGCCCTGGCTATCATCGCCGCGGTGCAGTCGCCAACGCCTCCGGGCCATCTGATCCTGGGCAGCAACGGGCTGGAGCGGGTCAAAACCAAGCTGGAGGCTCTGCGCGCCGAGATTGCCGCATGGGAAGCCACCACCCTGAGCGCCGATTTTCCCAGCTAGCCAGGTAGATCCACGCAGTTGCCGGCTTGGCTTCAGTTCGATTGGACCACCGGATTGAGGGACCGCGCCGGCGCAAACCGGCGCGGCAAAGCCTCTGTTGTCGCAAGACTGGGGCGTCAGCGTGTCGGATGCGTGCACTGGCCGCCAGAGCAGGCAAAAATTTCCGGACCGACGACGTCGGTACAGCTATGGTTGTTCGGCATAGGGTCTTTCGCCTGGGTTATCCGCCGAAACATCATCCCGGGCCCTTCAGGACGTGCGGAAAAGAGTCGATATCCCGGAGACACGACTGAAAGTCCGGTCCGGAGATTGGAGAATTTCACGCGGCCTGCCGCACGGAATTCCGAGGTGAAAGTATGGAAAAGAAAGTGCTCGTCGCGGTCGCCGCCGCGCTGATGTCCTCTGTGGGCGCGCTGCATCCCGAACCCGCCCGTGCCGCCGACGCTGCAGCCTCGGCCTACGAAGACTCGACCGTCGATGCATCTCTCGATCCCGGCGAAGAACGCGTCTCCGCCGATGGCGACAATCAGGCGCGCCTGAAGGACCTCCGCTATGCGTATTTCATCGGCTATAACGCGCGCGCCAGGGAGGACTCGACATCCTATGCGAGCTTAGGTGACGAGGTGAAACATCCGCAGAAGCAGCTTGCCGCGCCGGCCATGCCCGCATCGCCGAAGCCGGTTGTTGAGCGGGTTGCACCGCCAAGGCGAGTCGTAGCGCAAGCCGCGTCGCCAAGGCAAGTATCCGCGCCGGTTGGACCGCCGAAGCGAATGGCTGCTGCGCGAGTCACGCCGTCCAGACAGGTCGTCGCAAAGACCGAGCCTGTTGCGCTGAAGCGCGTTCCCGCGCAAGTCTCACCCGTGCAGCAGAGGCATGTTTACGCGCAAGTCGAGTCTGTGCCGCCGAGGCGGGTCCTTGCGCCGGCCGCGTCGTCGAAGCAGGCTTCGGTGCAGATCATGCCGCCCAAGCGGGCTGAAGCGCAATCTGCGCCTTTAAAGCAGGTTTCTACGCGGACTACGTCGATGAAGCTGTTTGCCACCGCATCCGAGCCGCCGATACTGATTCCGACGCAAGCCGTGAAGGCATTGCCGGAAGCAAAATCGGACAATGACGAGGAATCGCAATACGCCGCGGAGCAACGAACTCAAGCGGCGCAGAACGGACAACCTCGGCCATATCAGAATAGGCAGCCCCAGCAATACGCGGCGGCGCCAGCCTATAACCAAGGGTCGACAGAGTCTCAGCAGTCAGGCGGGTACTCTGGGCGGGAATACGGGGCGCCGCCCTCGCAGCCTCGAGCCGTTCAAGCTAACCAGTACGCGCCCGCGCAGTATCCGCCCGCTCAGTACCAACCGGCTTACGCGCAGTCCGCCTACGTACCTCGGCCGCCCACTCAAGCCGCGGCGCGGCAGGTCGTCATAGTGGCCCGACCGCCTGCCTATCCGGCATATAACCAGATGTACACGCCGCCCGAACTACGTCGGCCGTACCCCGCAGGTTACGGCAATTCGGCGCAGCCAGCCGGGTATCAGGGATGGGAGTAGGCGCACTCACTCGCATGCGCCACCGGGCGCGCCGACCCACGTATGCAACGGGCGATTAGCCCCCGGCCCGCTTCGCGTTGTGGCCGACCTTTTTGAGCGTTTCGATGACCCGCTCGCAATGGTCACCCTGCACTTCAATCACACCTTCCTTGACCGTTCCACCAGAACCGCAGGCCGTGCGCAACTGCTTGCCTAGCAACGCCAAGGCAAGCGGATCGAGCGCCAGCCCTTTAACGAGCGTCACA
>Ga0302220_10001462_pt1 | contig 18466 bp, 13 predicted proteins | sample II_Palsa_E1_3_FD_194572 | JGI IMG/M metagenome (GOLD analysis project Ga0302220, IMG submission 194572) | Peat permafrost microbial communities from Stordalen Mire near Abisko, Sweden - II_Palsa_E1_3 | ecosystem: Environmental > Terrestrial > Soil > Palsa > Peat permafrost | place: Sweden...
TGCGTGGGATGAAGCCGGTGGTGGAGATTCAGTTCTTCGACTACATCTGGCCGGCGATGCACCAGATGCGGAATGAGCTTTCGCTGGTGCGGTGGCGGTCGAATGGGACCTTTAGCTGCCCGCTGGTGATGCGGGTGCCGATTGGAGGGTATCTGACGGGCGGGTCGATCTATCACTCGCAGTCGGGCGAGAGTATTTTTACGCATACGCCGGGCGTGCGGATCGTGATGCCGTCGAATGCGCTGGATGCGCTGGGGCTGCTGCGGACGGCGATTCGCTGCGATGATCCGGTGCTGTTTCTGGAGCATAAGCGGCTGTATCGGGAGACGTTTGGAAGGGCGGCTTATCCAGGGCCGGACTTCTGCATTCCGTTTGGCAAGGCGAAGACCGTAAGGCCAGGTAAGGACGTGACGGTGATTACGTATGGCGCGGTGGTGCCGAGGGCTCTGCAGGCGGCGCAGAAGCTGCATCGCGATAAGGGCGTGGATGTTGAGGTGATCGACCTGCGCAGCCTGAGTCCGTATGACTGGGAGGCGATTGCGGAGAGCGTGAGGAAGACCAATCGCGTGATCGTCGCGCATGAGGATATGCTGAGCTGGGGCTATGGGGCGGAGATCGCGGCCAGGATCGGCGATGAGCTGTTTCATGACCTGGATGCTCCGGTGCGACGGGTAGCTGCAATGGATACTTTTGTGGCATACCAACCTCTGCTGGAAGATGCGATCCTGCCACAGCCGGAGGATTTGTATCGGGCGATGGAGGAGCTGGCGGCGTTTTAGCTGGTTTTCGCGGGTCTGAGCGCAACCTGGGATTCCGTAGAGTGTTTCCATGTGTGGCGATGTTGCCGGGCGGAAGCCGCGGCGTGCGTGTGAGGGCCTGTCCAGGGACTGAAGGCTTAACACGGATTGCCACGGATGAGACGGATTTAAAGGCAGGCAGAACGACGACGAAATACAGGGGGTCTTCGCGGTTCGGCTACGCTCAGGGTCAGGACGACGGCGTAAAACCAACAAGCGCAAAAAGCTCTCAATTAGTTTCCGGACAGGTTTAGGGAGTGTTTATGAAACTGGCTCAGATTTCGGCTAAGGCGTGGAGCGGGGCGATACGGGCTCTGGTGGCGGGGATTCTGTGCGTGTTGATGGTGGAGCAGCCGATGCTGGCGGCGACGGTGAAGACCGCGAAGAAGACGGGGCCGACAGGGAAGCAGATTCAGGGTGAGGAGCGGGTGCTTCATGCGCTGAACCGGTTTACGTTCGGGCCTCGGCCAGGGGACGTGGCGGCGGTGCAGGCGATGGGGTTGCAGCAGTGGTTTGAGCAGCAGCTGAACCCGGCGAGCATTGACGATTCGGCGCTGGAGCAGCGGCTGGCGATGTTTCCCGCGATGAAGATGCAGCAGGCGGAGCTGATGGAGCGGTATCCCGGTCCGCAGGTGTTGCGGCAGATCATCGACGGGAAGATGTCTCTGCCGGTCGAGCCGGTGGAACATGCGATCTATACGGACCAGATCGCTTTTTATAAAGCGGCGAAGGCGAAGCAGGAGGCGGCGCAGGCAGCGGATGGCGGGATCGATAAGACGGCTGCGCTGCCGGGGGATGGGGTGGACCCGTCTACGCCTGCAATGGCGGCACATGTAGAGCAGTTTTATTCGGGGCTGGATGCGGTGAGGATCATCAATCTGCCGCCGGAACAGCGAATGCAGCGGTTTTTGGCGATGTCGCCGGATGAGCTGATGGAGTTTCGCAAAAGCCTGAGCCAGAGTGAACTTGCGGACGCTGCGGAGGGTCTGACGCCGGAGCAGAAGGAGATTCTTCGGTCGCTGGAGGGATCGCCGCGGATGATCGGGGCGGAGCTGCTGGAGTCGCGGATGCTGCGGGATATCTACAGCGAACGGCAGCTGGAGGCGGTGATGACCGACTTCTGGCTGAACCACTTCAATGTGTATATCCGGAAGAATCAGAATGAGCCTTTGCTGCTGCCGGCGTTTGAGCGGGATGCGATTCGGCCGAATGCGCTGGGGAAGTTTGAAGACCTGCTGGTGGCGACGGTGAAGAGTCCGGCGATGCTGATGTATCTGGATAACTGGCAGAGCATCGGGCCGGATTCGGTCGCGGCGAAGAGAGCGGCGCAGAACCCGCAGGCGAATCAGGCTTCGAAGGACCGCGGACTGAATGAAAACTATGCACGGGAGCTGATGGAGCTGCATACGCTGGGAGTGCAGTGCGAGGTGAGTCAGGATCATCCGGTGAGCAGGCTGGATAAGGTCTGCGGTCGAGGGTACACGCAGCAGGATGTGACGCAGGTGGCGGAGGTGCTGACGGGATGGACGATCGATCAGCCGTATCGGAGCGGGACGTATCGCTTTGAGGAGAGACGGCATGAGCCGGGTTCGAAGACGGTGCTGGGGACGACGATCGACGAGAAGGGCGAGGCTGAGGGGCTGCAGTTGCTGCATATGCTGGCGACCAGTCCGGCGACGGCTAAGCTTATTTCGACTCAGCTGGCGGTGCGGTTTGTGAGCGATACGCCGCCTCCGGCGCTGGTGGATCGGATGGCGAAGGCGTTTACAGCGAGCGACGGGGATATCAAGACGGTGCTGCGGGCGATGTTCGATTCGCCGGAGTTCTGGTCGCCGGAGGTGTATCGGGCGAAGATGAAGACGCCGGCGGAGTTTGTGGTCTCGGCGGCGCGGGCGAGCGAGGCGGAGGTGAGCAATGCTCTGCCGTTGGCGCAGGCTCTGAATAAGCTGGGGATGCCGTTGTACGGGATGCAGACGCCGAACGGCTATAGCTGGATGGCGCAGCCGTGGATGAATACGGAGGACCTGGTGAGCCGGATGAACTTCGCCCTGGCTCTGAGCGGGGGTCATGTTGCGGGGACGCAGATAGACTGGGGGCGGCTGCTGGGAGCGATGACGGAGTCTGTGACGCAGCCTGCGATGGATGCCGGTGATCGGGATGCAGCCGCGACAGCGAAGGAGAAGAGGCTGGAATGGCTGCTGCTGGGGCAGGCGGTGAGCGACCGGACGAGGCAGACGGTGCTGCAGCAGTTCCAGGCCCAGACGACGCAGCAGGAGGCGGCGAAGAGTTTCTCGATTCTGCCGAACGACCCGGTACCGGGGGCTGCGGTGCTGAACGCAGGAGCGCCACGGGGAAAAGCGAGGCCTCCGCAGGACCGTCAGGCGGCTGTGATGTCGGGCTTACTGCTTGGTTCGCCGGAATTTCAGCGTCGGTAGGTGTATTGTTTTGGGGATAAGGCGGAATGGCTGAGCCTGAAACGAAACTTCCCGCTCGGGACGGAGTTACCAAGAGTGGGCAGTTGACAGGCCCCTCGGCTTGTCACGAAGGAGTTACCGTCATGGGAACCACAAAGACCGTTCTAACGGATTGCAGCGACTGGGGATGCGATATGCATGGGCGGGATCTTGCTCAGCGTGGGGTGTCGCGGCGTGGGTTTATGAAGGGCGGCGCGCTTGCGCTGGTGGGGACTTCGGTGATTCCGGCGTTTTTGAAGCGCAGCGTACTGGCTGAGGTAACGACTGCAGCGGCGAATAAGAAGAAGCTGGTGGTGCTGTTTCAGCGCGGTGCGGCGGATGGGCTGAATATCGTGGTGCCGTATAAGGAGAAGAACTACTATTCGATGCGGCCTTCGATTGCGATTCAGGAGAAGGATGTTCTGGATCTGAACGGGTTCTTTGGGCTGCATCCTTCGATGGCGGCATTCAAGCCGTTGTATGAGCAGGGACATCTGGCGATTATTCATGCGGCGGGTTCGCCGGATACGACGCGGTCGCACTTCGACGCGCAGGACTATATGGAGAGCGGTACGCCGGGGGTAAAGGCCACGCAGGATGGCTGGCTGAACCGGGCGTTGCAGGCAGAAACTCTGACAGGGAAGCCTTCGGCGTTTCGCGCGGTGGCGCTGGGGACGCAGGTTCCCCGGACGCTGCAGGGTAAGCTGCCGGCGATTGCGGTGAATAATCTGGCGGACTTCTCGGTTGCCGGGAAGGGGCCGCAGACCTCGCCGATCAGCAATGCGTTTCAGGCGATGTACGACGAGAGTTCGGACGCGGTGCTGCATGGGACGGGGCAGGAGACGTTTGAGGCGGTGAAGATGCTGAAGTCTGCCGACCCGGCTCATTATCAGCCGGCGGCGGGGGTGGTTTACCCGAATACGCCGTTTGGAAACAGCCTGAAGCAGGTTGCGCAGTTGATGAAGGCGAATCTTGGCGTGGAGGCGGCGTTCTCCGATATCGGTGGATGGGATACGCACCAGAACCAGGGGAATGTGAATGGGCAACTGGCGAACCGGCTGAAGGAGTTTTCTGACACGATTGCCGCGTTCTGGAAGGACATGGGGGATGACGCCGAGAACGTGACGCTGGTGACGATGTCGGAGTTTGGACGGACGGCTCGGCAGAATGGGACGGGCGGAACTGATCATGGTCATGCGAATGTGATGTTCGTGCTTGGCGGACAGGTGAAGGGCGGCAAGGTGTACGGGAAGTGGCCTGGGCTGTCGAATGAGCAGTTGAACGAAGGGCGAGACCTTACGGTGACGACAGACTTCAGGCGAGTGCTCGGCGAGGCTGCTTATCGGACGCTGGGTTCGAGGAATCTTGAGCTGGTGTTTCCAGGGGCGCAGGTCAATCCCAATGAGTTCCTGAACTTTGCCTAGCCAGCCTGTTGATTTGCAACGGTCTGCGAAATGTCAACGACTTGTATTTATCCTGTTTATAGAATGTAAAAATTACATATCTACAAAATAGTGGAAAAATATGTACAACTTTTCTCTCCAGCAAGCGTCTTATCGAGTGTAGTAAGCAAGTGCCGGAGCTATCAGTTCCCACAGTTCCGGTTTCAAATATCCGCAACAAAGCAGCTCCCCACCAAAATGTAAGGCCCCCACTGTATCGGGGGCCTTCACGCCTTTAAGTTTTGGTTTTATAAGTTTGATTTAAAATGTCTCTATGCCAATTGACCCTACACTTCGGACGATTCTGGATGCCATGAAGGCCTCCGGGCTGCAGCCGGTAGAGCAACAGACGCCGGAGCAGGCCAGGGCGGAGAGAGCGCAGATGATGGCGCGGTTTCAGCCGTTGCCGGAGTACAGCGCCGTGGGAGTTGAGGACCGGGTGATCGCTGTGGAGGGGCGGGAGATTCCGGTGCGGGTTTTTACGCCGGAGAGGGACGGGCCGTCGCCGGTGGTGGTGTTCTTTCATGGCGGCGGGTGGGTGACCGGAACGCTGGAGACGCATGAGCCGTACTGCAGGGCGCTGGCGACGGAGGCCAGGGCGGTGGTGGTGTCGGTGGATTACAGGCTGGCTCCAGAACATAAGTTTCCGGCGGGCCTGGAGGATTGCAGGGATGCGACCGAGTGGGTGCTGCGCCATGCGGAGGATTTTGGGGGCGATCCGGGGCGGGTGCTGGTGGGTGGAGACAGTGCCGGGGCGACGCTGGCTACGGTTGTGGCGCTGTTGCTCAGGAATGGGAAGGATTTGCCGGGGCTGGCGGGACAGATTCTGCTGTATCCCGCGACCGGGCACTATGATCCGCCGACGCGCTCGTACCTCGAGAATGGGGAGGGGTATGGGCTGACGCGAAAGGGGATGATCTGGTTCTGGGATCATTATCTGAATGACCGGAGCGAGGCGAAGGATTTTCGCGTGTCTCCCTTGCTGGCGCCGTCGCTGGCCGGGTTGCCGCCGGCGTTTGTGGTGACGGCGGAGTATGACGTTCTGCGGGATGAAGGGCAGGCTTATGCGAAGCGGCTGGAAGAGTCAGGGGTTGCGGTGACCCATGTTTACGCCGAAGGGATGAATCATGGGTTCGCGGCGTCGGCGAATCAGTTTCCGTATCTGACGCAGGCGAAGGATGTTTTGCGGAGGCTGGCAGACTGGGTGGCCGGGATTCAGTAACGCTGGCTAAGGTCAGGTTTTCGAAGACACGGTCCCGGTGAGTTTATGCAAAGCCGATTTTGCGGTCGAGGCCCATTGCGCCAGCGCCGGTGAAGACCAGCATGATCGCCGTCGCTGCCAGGGCGATGATGTAGTTGTAGATGCCGAAGCCCTGATGGATGCCGACGGTGAAGAGTGCTACCAGCAGATTGATGGCGACAAATGCGGCGGCCAGGCGAGTGAACAGACCGATCAGCAGCAGGATGCCACCGGCGAACTCTGTCCAGGCTGAGACATAGCCCAGCCAGTAGGGAATCCCAAGAGTAGCGATGTAGTGCGCGTGATGATGGAGCGCGCCGTGGGGAATGACTTTTTCATAGCCGTGAACGGCCATAGAGAGGCCGATCGCGAGACGAAGCACAAGTGCGCCCCAGGGTTGAAGGCTATTGAGCCATCCAGACATACAAAACTCCTTTTAGAGAGGGTATCGCGGCGAAAGGAGGGCTAACGGGAGTTTGTGATGGAGGGTGCCGGGGAAGGTACGAGTTGCGGAATGGATGGAGCTACATATTGATCGAGAAAACGGGCGAGGGTCTGGTTGTAGAGGGCTTCGGAAGCAATGGGAAACTCTACGGTTATCTTTGGGTCGGATGCGGCGCGGAAGGCTTTGTCTGACGATGCTGCGCGCGAGATAAGGAGCTTGGGGGTGCGGAGGTTCGCCAGAGGTTCGATGAGAGGAAAGCTCTCGTGGAAGAGCAGGCGAGCGGGGAGCAGATGGGTGCGGGGATCGCGGAGAGCGGTGTCGAGGAGATCGGTGTGGGGAGAATCGAGGATGAGGGCGGGGAGCGCGGGGTGCTCGATGGCGAGTTGAGCGGCGAGGGAGGCTCCGACGCCGGTGCCGTAGGGGACGATGTGCTGGGCAGGGATGGAGCGGGAGGTGGTGAGGTACTGCCAGGCGGAATCGGCGTCGCGGGTCATATTTTGCTGGCTGGGGTGGGTGGAGGCGCTTTGGCCGTAGCCTCGGTAGTCGAAGGCGAAGATGTTGATGCCGAGGTTGTGGAGGCTGGCGAGGGTGGGGATGGAATCCTGCAGGGAGCCGTCGGAGCCGGGGAGGAAGAGGAGAGTCGTCTGGGTGTAGCGGCCGTCGGGAGATGAGGGAATCCACCAGCCGGTGAGCTGTGGGATGGCGGATTCGTCGGGGCCGAAGTGGATGAGCTGGTAGGGGGTTCCGGCGATGGAGAGTGGGCCGGCGGTGGTGCGGGTGGGGTGCAGGATGAGCTGCCACTGGCCCTGATAGAAGAGAAAGCAGAAGGTGAGGTATCCGCAGAAGAGTGCCGCGAGGATGGTGACAGCGATGGCCTTCACTAACCAGAGAGGACTGACGGTTTCGGGGGAGGCGGGTTGCTGCCTGCGGGCGGCTGCTTTCGGCGTGGGGCGTGGCATGAATGTTCTGTATGAACTTTAGCATTCAGCGATGTTTCGACTGATGGGCGCGAGTCGTCCGTGAGGCGGAAGGCTCTAACATGAAGGAGTGGAGGTGTTTGTGGCGCAGTGGGTGAGGTTGTGCGGGTTGGCGGAGGCGCCTTCGGCAGGGCGGGTGATGGAGGCCGAGGTCGAAGGGGTTTCGATCTGTCTGGCGAATGTGAATGGCGAGCTTTCGGCGCTGGATAACGTGTGTCCGCACCGGCAGGGGCCGCTGGGGCAGGGCTGGATTGAGGGTGGGGCGGTGGTGTGTCCGTGGCACTCGTGGGCGTTCGATGTGAAGACGGGGCAGGCGTTGTATCCGGAGAAGGAGAGGGTGGATGTGTTTCCGCTGAGGGTGGAGGGGGAAGATATTCTGGTGGACATCGAGTAAGGGGGAATCAGGGTTGGGACATTGCCGCAGATTGAGGAAAACATTTTGCGCGAATGGGAGATGGGCAGGATACGCTGCATCTAACTGACAGACCTTTAGAGTCTGTCCGATACGAGGGGGGACTTTTTATGAAGATTCGCACATTCATTCTTTCTGCGGTTGCACTGGTTGTTCTGATGGGATCGGTGGTACCGGCGAACGCTGCCGTTCATCATCGCCGTCACCACCGCCATCACCACAGACGCTAACTCCACATTTGTTTTGTGAAAGAGGCCCGGTGATGATGCCGGGTCTTTTTTGCTGCGCGCAAGGAATTATCGGCTGTGGGCGTTTTGTAACAGGGTTACTGATAGAATCTATTAAATCCACTCCTCGGAGAGGCAATGCAGGCAATACTGGCGCTGGAAGATGGGCGCGTTTTTCTAGGTAAGAGTTTTGGCGCTCGAGCGGAAGCCTCGGGCGAGGTGGTCTTCAATACATCACTGACCGGCTATCAGGAGATCTTCACCGATCCTTCCTATGCGGGGCAGATTGTGGTTCTGACAAACCCACATATTGGAAACTATGGGACGACGCCCAGCGATGCGGAGTCGAAGCGGCCCTACATCGAAGGACTCGTTACGCGTGAATTTTCGCCGATGAGTTCAAACTGGCGCTCGACGCAGGTTGCCGATGAGTATCTGGAGCGCTATGGCGTGCCGGTGATCGCGGAGATCGACACGCGGGCGGTGGTGCGGCATCTGCGGGCCAACGGTGTGATGCGCGGCGTGATTGCTTCGGGCGAGAACCTCGATGCGGATGCTCTGGTGGCGAAGGCGCGGGCGATCAAGAAGATGGACGGCACCGATCTTGCCAGCGGCGTGAGCACGAAGGTCGTGTATGAGTGGGATGCGAATGAGCCTAAGAATCAGACGGGCGATACGCTGCTGACTTCGGCGCTTGAGGGCGGCGAGAAGCAGATGCATGTGGTCGCGTACGACTTCGGCATCAAGGAAAATATTCTGCGGATGCTGACGCGCGAGAACTGCCGCGTGACCGTGGTTCCGGCGACGACCTCTGCCGCAGATGTGCTGGCAATGGAGCCGGATGGAGTGTTCTTTTCGAATGGGCCGGGCGATCCGGAGCCGCTTGGGTATGCCGTCGAGAACGTGAAGCAGTTGCAGGGGAAGGCGCCGATCTTCGGAATCTGCCTCGGGCACCAGATCTTCGGGCTGGCGCTGGGCGGTAAAACCTACAAGCTGAAGTTTGGACACCACGGTGGAAATCACCCGATCATGAATCACCAGACGGGCAAAGTCGAGATTACGGCGCAGAATCATAACTTCAACGTCGATCCTGATTCGCTTCCGGCAGATGTTGAGCGGACGCATACGAATCTGAACGATCAGACGCTGGCTGGACTGCGGCATAAAACCGATCCGATGTTCAGCGTGCAGTATCACCCGGAGGCCAGTCCAGGGCCGCATGATTCGCATTATCTCTTCCGGGATTTTCGGAAGATGATGGAAGAGTTTAAAAAATAAAGCTAAAAGGCGCGGCTCAGGTCGCGCATTTTTTCGGCACAAGAGATTGTCAGAGGAAGAAGAAGAGAATGCCGCGTAGGAATGACATTGCAAAGATTCTGGTGATCGGCTCGGGGCCGATTGTGATTGGACAGTCGGCGGAGTTCGACTACTCGGGGACGCAGGCGTGTAAGGCGCTGAAGGCCGAGGGGTATGAGGTGGTGCTGGTGAACTCGAACCCGGCGTCGATCATGACCGATCCCGAGGTTGCCGACAGGACTTATATTGAGCCGCTGAACGCCACTTATCTGGAGGAGATTCTTCGCGTCGAGAAGGAGATGCTCGATCCGGATGGACTCGGCGGTAAAGGCAGGTTTGCGCTGCTGCCGACGGTGGGTGGGCAGACGGCGCTGAATCTGGCGGTGGAGCTTGCGGACTCCGGCGTGCTGGATAAGCTGGGGGTTGAGCTGATCGGCGCGAAGCTGGAGGCGATCAAGAAGGCTGAAGACCGGCTGCTGTTCAAGGACGCGATGACGAAGATCGGGCTGGATATGCCGCGGTCTGCGTTGATCAACAATCTGCGCGATGGGCTGGAGTTTGCAGCGAAGATCGGGTTCCCGGTGGTGATTCGACCTTCGTTTACGCTGGGTGGTTCGGGTGGAGGTATTGCATACAACCGCGAGGAGTTGATGGAGATTCTGTCGCGCGGGCTGGATCTCTCGCCGGTGCATGAGTGTCTGCTGGAAGAGAGCGTGCTCGGCTGGAAGGAGTATGAGCTGGAGGTGGTGCGCGACCTGAAGGACAACGTCATCATCATCTGCTCGATTGAGAACTTCGATCCGATGGGCGTGCATACGGGGGATTCGATTACGGTGGCTCCGGCGCAGACGCTGACGGATCGCGAGTATCAGCGCATGCGCGATGCGGCGATTGCGGTGATTCGCGAGATCGGCGTGGAGACGGGCGGGAGCAATGTGCAGTTCGCGGTGAATCCGCTGAACGGGCGCATGACGGTGATTGAGATGAATCCGCGCGTGTCGCGGTCGTCGGCGCTGGCTTCAAAGGCGACGGGATTTCCGATTGCGAAGATTGCGGCACGGCTGGCGGTGGGTTATACGCTCGATGAGATTCAGAACGATATTACGAAGGCGACGCCGGCCTGCTTTGAGCCGACGATTGATTATGTCGTCGTAAAGATTCCGAAGTGGCAGTTTGAAAAATTTCCTGGAGCCGATGAGGGCCTGGGGCCGCAGATGAAGTCGGTCGGCGAGGTGATGGCGATCGGCAGGACCTTCAAGGAAGCGATGATGAAGGCGGTGCGGTCGCTGGAGACGGGCAAGAAGGCGACGGCGGATGATATTGAACCGCGCAGGCTGACGCAGCGGCTTGTGACGCCGCATCCTGATCGGCTGGCTTATATTCGCTACGCGTTCGAGCGTGGGATGACGGTGCGCGAGGTTGCGCGCATGACCTCGATGGACCCGTGGTTCCTGTATCAGATCAAGCAGATTACCGATGAGATCAAGGCGATTGGCGGCGTGTCGATGGCGGAGGTTACGGCCGATCAGTTGCGGACGGCGAAGCGAATGGGCATCTCCGATGAGCGGCTTGCTGCCAGCTGGGGTCTGACGGGCGCTGAGGGTACGGCGGCGGTGCGGGCGTTGCGGAAAAAACTCGGCGTTATGCCGGTGTACAAGATGGTGGACACCTGCGCGGGTGAGTTCGAGAGCTATACGCCTTATCTGTATAGCTGCTATGACGAAGAGGATGAAGCGCCGCCGACCAAACGGAAGAAGATTCTGATCCTGGGCAGCGGGCCGAACCGGATCGGGCAGGGAATCGAGTTCGATTACTGCTGCTGCCATGCGGCGTTTGCTCTGCGTGAGGATGGGTACGAGACCATCATGGTGAACTGTAATCCGGAGACTGTTTCGACCGATTACGACACGAGCGACCGGTTGTACTTCGAGCCGCTGACTCTGGAAGACGTGCTTGGAGTGTATGAGCATGAGGCCGCTTCGGGAGCGGAGATTGGGATGATTGTGCAGTTCGGCGGGCAGACTCCGCTGAATCTGTCGCTGCCGCTGAAGAAGGCCGGCGTGCCGATCATTGGGACTTCGCCGGAGTCGATCGATCTGGCGGAAGATCGCAAACGGTTTGGAAAGCTGATCGAGGAGTTGAAGATTCCGCAGCCGGAAGGGGCGATGGCGACCAGCGTGGAAGAGGCTGTTGCCGGGGCGAATCGCGTCGGGTATCCCGTGCTGGTGCGGCCTTCGTATGTGCTGGGTGGCCGCGCGATGGTGATTGCTTATGACGATGAGGCGATTGTTCGCTACATGTCGACGGCGATTGAATACTCACAGGAGCGGCCGGTGCTGATCGATCACTTCCTGGAGGACGCGGTGGAGTGCGATGTGGATGCGCTGTGCGATGGCGATGATGTTGTGATTGCGGGAATCATGCAGCATATCGAAGAGGCGGGGATTCACTCGGGCGATTCGTCGTGCGTGCTGCCGGCGGTCGACCTGAGCGACGATGTGCTGCGAACGATTCGCGAGTACACGCGCAGGCTGGCGGTGGCGTTGAGCGTGCGCGGTCTGGTGAATATTCAGTTCGCGATTCAGCGGGGAACGGTGTATGTGATCGAGGTGAATCCGCGAGCCTCGCGGACGGTGCCTTATGTCTCGAAGGCGACGGGAGTTCCGCTGGCGAAGATTGCTTCACGCATCATGGTCGGGCGGAAGCTGAAGGAGCTGCTGCCGGAACAGGTGGCGAGCGGTAAGGATCTTGAGACAGGCTCGCACTACTTTGTGAAGTCGCCGGTGTTTCCGTGGGGCAAGTTCCCTGGCGTTGATACCGTGCTGGGGCCGGAGATGAAGTCGACCGGCGAGGTGATGGGAGTTGCGGATAACTTCGGTGCGGCGTTTGCCAAGGCGCAGAGTGCTGCAGGGCAGGTGCTTCCTCTGAAGGGAACGGTCTTCCTTAGCGTGAACGACCACGACAAGGAGGGCGCTGCGGCGCTGGCTCGTCAGTTTGTGGAGATGGGCTTCCATCTGGTGGCGACGCATGGAACGGCGCTGATTCTGGAGCAGGCAGGGTTGCAGCCGGAGCGCGTGTACAAGGTGAAGGAAGGACGGCCAAACGTGGTCGATCTTATCAAGGGTGACAGGATTCAACTGATCGTGAATACGCCGCGGGGGCAGGATACGTTCTTCGACGAGAAGGCGATTCGCCGGGCTGCGGTCATGGCAAGGATTCCTACGATTACGACGCTGGCTGCGGCACGGGCTGCGGCGGAGGGAATCTCAGCGCTGCAGGGAGGCACGCTGAGTGTGGTGGCGTTGCAGACGCTGCACTCGGATCGGGTTGCAGTGAAGGTCTAAGACCCTGTCCTGCCGGACGGGCCTCCTGCGCGGAGGGCGACCACTTCGTGGTGGGTATACCTTGTCACGTTGGGATGATCTGCACGGGGCCTCCCGTTGGTCGGCAGATGCATGATCCCGACCAACGGGAGGGCCGTTGCTGTTTGTGTTGCCAAGACAAGTTAAAAAGGCGTGTAAACGCCCGCCCCACGCGAAGTGGGCCCGTCCGGCAGGACATCAGCTTTTAAATAGATTCAGGATTCGATGCCGAACCCGGCACCGACTGCGTAGCCGATCATGGAAAGCGGTATCCATGCACCGACGAGCAGACCATCGCCGCCCATGAGGCCGCTGCCGTGAGTAAAGGTGAAGAAGGTGCGCCAAAGCTTTTCGACCGCGCCGCATGTCTCGCAGAGGCCGTTGCCGGTGGGCAGGTCGAGCACCCAGACGCAGACGACCGAGAACAGAACGAGGCCGGAGATCCAGACGTAGCGGGCGATGTGGTTCTGCTGCATACGGGCGATGAGGAAGCCGCCGACCATAGGGACCAGAAAGGCAAGGATACTGCCGGCCAGCTTGGGAACGTTGGAGTCGGGGTCAGGATGGTTGAGCGTGATGACGCCGATGGTAATGGCAAGGATGATGACGGCGAGAAGAGTGTGAGCAAGAAACCAAACGGACTCGCGGCCGAGATCGCCGAGCGTTTTGTCCTGCGAGATGTCCTGGTCCTTCATCATGGCTGTTCCAGCAAGACTACTGCAAATCCATGCTGTCAGGATTACGTCTTTCGTGGCATGGTGTTCACTGGTTTGAGCCCTCGGTGGACAGACCGTTCCGTCAGTGATCTTTGCCGAGCGTCTCCATCTGCTTCGCAAGCTGTGGATCGAATCGGAAGGGTTCGCCCTTTTCTGCCGCGCATTGGTTGTAGACCGTAAGCAGACTGCGTGGATCGTCCATCACTCGCAGGACACCCTGCTTTCCGCGGACCTCCTGAATGACGTAGAGGAGCCTTGCGCCGGTTGCGTGGTAACCCTCTCCCAGAAAGTCCGATGCGGCCTGCTGGTATTGCTGATCGCTCATGGTTCCGCTCAGGGTCTGTTGCAGAATGCTCTGCGCTTCAGGAAGCAGCTTTGGGAGGCGCGCCAGATCAGGTTTGATGTGGTCGGCTGATTCCAGTTCGGCCCAGCTGCCGTGAGCATTAATCAGGAGAGTGGCGCTGCCTTCCATCAGCACATCGACCAGAAAGTTCCAGGCCTGAGGCTGGCCGCCGGTGAGGTGAAGCGACTGACGTTTTTGATCGAGGATTCTGCCGTAGCCGATGTGATGCGTTTCATGCGCGAAGAACTCAACTATCTGCTGCGAGGACATTGGGTTGGAGTGGTCTCGCGATCTCCACATGTCCGCCAGTAGATCGATGTAGATCCCTTCATCAAAGGCAGTAGCGCCGGCGCGGCCACCCATGACGAAGAAGAGTTTTGGCGAAAGGTCGATCTTCTCCGGAAGGTTATTCAGAGCGAGTGGAATAACTTTGCCGAGGTCAGGGTTTTGATTGACGGTTTGTAACCGCTTCTGCAGGGCAACGGTGTTTTCTACGGCCCAGAGGAGCGATGGGGCAACATCCTGCGTCAATCCCTTCACGCCCTTTTCAGCACGCGCTCCCGGCTCAGAAGGATTCAGGTGGGCTGTCTCTCCTTTGCAGGCGGATGTGAGTACGGCTTCATACTGCTGCGGCGTGATTCTGCGGGAGATGTTCTGCTGGCCGATGATGAGTTGGGTGCCGGGAAGTGCGATCACCTGCGCGATGTCCTGCGGCGGTACCGGGCCTTTGTGGCAGCGCTGAAGGAGCGCGAGCATTGCCTGAGCCTGCGTTGCCTCAACGGTGGTTTCGGTTTTCGCACAGGCAGGAAGGGTTGCGGCGAGCAGGACGAACATCAGCATGACTCTTGACGGCCTGTTTTTCATCATGCGGGTAATACGCAGGGATACGTATAAGGGTTCCGCGCTTCCACCGCTGTCCTTGCATGGAGTTCCTTGCATAGAATAGAGACATGCTGCTTGAAGGGCTTCAACTACCGCTGACGACACCGTTTTATTCTGATGGACACCTTAACCTGCACAAGCTGGAACATAACGCCGCGCGTTACTCGAAGACGCCGGTCGCCGGTCTTGTGGCGCTGAGCGATTCGGGCGAGCCGACGATGTTGTCGGATGACGAGACGCGGCTCGTACTGGAGAGTGTGAGCAAAGCAGCTGCGGCAGAGAAGGTGCTGATGGCGGGGGTGTCGCGCGATAGTGTGGCGGGGACGCTCGATCTGGCGGAGTATGCCGCGAAGGCTGGGTACGATGCGGTGCTGGTAAAGGCGCCGTCTCTTCTTCGGGGCGTGCACCGGACAAAGGAGCTTCTGGTTTATTTTCAGGCGGTTGCGGATCGCTCTGCTTTGCCTGTTGTGCTTTACCGTGCAGCCGGCGAGTCGGGTGGATTGTTGCCGGTTGAGGTGGTGAGTGAGCTTGCCGGACATCCGCAGATCATCGGGCTCGTCGATGGGGTGAGCGACGGAGAACGGATGAAACAGTTGAAGGCCGGAACAGCTTCGGTGAAGCGCGAGGTGACCGTGACCACGGTGTTTACCGCAGTGACGAGAAGGATGCAGGCCGGGCAGGAGAATGCAGCAGGCGGAGGATTGATTGCGGCGGAGATGCTGACGGATGGAGGCACAGCTCTGGCGATTGCGCCGTCGAAGATTGCTGTGAAGACGCGGACAAAGACCGTTGGGTTTCAGATACTGGCTGGTGGCACTGCTGGAATGCTGGAAGGATTGATGGCCGGAGCGGTGGGGGCGATGCCTGCATTTGCGGCCTCTGCTCCGCAGGCATGTTACGAGGTGCTGGCGGCGTGGAAGGATGGAGACGAGGGACTGGCGCAGGAGAAACAGGCGCGTCTGCAGCAGGTTGCTGACAGAGTGGAAAAAGAGCTGGGGATTGCGGGGATCAGGTACGGCTGCGATCTGAACGGGTATTACGGCGGTCAGCCTCGAATGCCTCTGCTGCCGCTGCGCGGAGAAGAGCGGGCTGAGATTGAGGCGCTGATGCAGGGGTTGCGCAACTAAAAAACTACGCTGGAGTGTGGGCTTAGTGTTTTGGCGTGACGGGTACGCCCATGCCGCTCAGCTTGCTGCGTGCCTGCATGGATTCGGGTGAGTTCGGAAAGCGCTGAATCAGGGATCGCAGCTCGTGAATGCCAGCATCGTTCTGCTTGAGGGCAATGAGCGCCATACCCTTGTGAAGGTGCGCTACGGGAACCTTGTTGCTGTCCGGGTACTGTTGCAGAACGCTGTCGTAGGCCTTGATCGCTGCTGCGTAGCGGCCGCCGCGGTACTCGATCTCAGCGATGTAGTAATACGAGTTCCCCGCGAGAGGGTTGTCGGGATAGAACTTGACGACATCGCCAAATTCGGCCGAGGAGAGAGCGTATTTGGCGGACATATAGTCTCCGAGAGCGGTCTTGTAGAGCTCGTCGGCGGGGGGCGCAGCAGGAGCTGCAGATGTACCTGCCGGCTCGGGCTCAGCTGCCATTGGAGTTCCAGCGGAAGGCTTGCCCTTTCTCACGATCGGAGCCGGTGCCGTGGAGGGCGGAGCTTCCGGTAGGGCTGTATCCGGAGCGGGAGCACTCGGTGCGGGAAGAGCCGCTCCTCCACCCTGTGGCTGGCCCTGCATATTGGCGCTCATGGACTGCTGCTGGCTCTGAATGGATTGCATGAGCTTTTCAAGAGAGGCCATGCGCGCCTTGAGCTCATCAAGAGAGTCGTTGAGAGACTGAATCTGGCCGGAGACCTGATCGATCTTTCCGTTTTGCGCATCCTGCTGAGTCTGCATCTGCCTTTGCAGCGCGTCCATGCCCGCAGCCATTTTATTGACCGCGTCGGAGCTTTGCTGGACGAGGTCTTTCAGGACGCCCATGCGTTCGTCGTTGGACTGCTGAAGTCTGGCGACCGCGTCCTGGAGCTGCTGGACCTGAGTCTGCAGCTGCACCATGTCCTTGTTAACCGCAAAGGCGGAAGAGGGCAACGTGAAGACAGAGGTCAGGAGGAAGGCGGCAAAGGCAAGACGAATCGGCTTGTGGAAGAGCTTGCGCTGGATGGGCTGACTGATCATGACGGAGTGCGCTCGGCTTTCTGTCTCCCTGCCAGCCCTCGTGTGTTGCGCGGTACGAAGGCTGACAGGAATGGAGTGGTAAGGCGCTGTCGGTAAGGATTAGCGATCGAGCGAGAACTGAGCCCGGCGGTTCTGCTGCCAGCAGCTTTCGTTCTCTTCGGTGCAGAACTGCTTTTCCTTGCCGTAGCTGATAACGCGGAGCCGGCTCGCGGGTACGCCAGCGGAGACCAGAGCCGTGCGAGCTGCGTTGGCGCGGTTTTCACCGAGAGCCAGGTTGTACTCTGCCGAACCGCGGTCATCGCAGTAGCCGCCGATGACGACCTTGATCGCGGGATGCGCCGTGAGGTACGCGGCAGCCTGCGCCGTGGCGGCCGCTGCGTCGGGACGAAGATCATAGCTGTCGTAGTCGAAGAAGACGTCCTGAACATTCTGGTGGAAGGCGGCTTCACTGCCCATATCCGTCTCGGTGGGAGGCGGTGCAGCGGGCGCGACCGGCACGCGGACGGTGACGCGGACGTTGGCTTCGGTGGTACCACCGTCGCCCTTGGCCGTCAGATGGAAGTTGGTGGAGTTGGAGGGGGAGACGGTCTGGGTGCCGTTCGCATTGACCTCTCCAATGCCGTCGATAGTGACGACGGTGGCGTTCTCGGTTCGCCAGTTGAGGACCACGGACTGGCCGAGGTCGATGGCGAGCGGATCTGCCGTGATGGTCGCCGTAGGAGCAGCTGCAGGCGCGGCAGGAGCAGGTCCGAGAGAGTTAGGGTTGATGCCACTGGCCTTTTTGTGGCAGCCGGTAACGGCGCCAATGGCCACCAGGACGGAGGCCAGCACAAGGGCCTTGCGGAATTTGATTTGCATTGCACTCATCGGTATATCTCCCACTTCGCTTTAGTCATTCAAAGAACCAGGTTGCCTGCGGAGACTGTTCCGCAGGGAAGGCAGCAACTTACTTCCAACTCCAGTTTGGCATGTCGGCACCGATCCCGGTCAGTGCTCTCTTTTGTGTTCCATCAGCCAGCATCGTCCAGACCTTCATGTGAGCGGCCGTGCCGTCGGCGGTGTTGGCATAGACGATATGCCTGCCGTCGGGCGACCACGACGGAAAATCGCAGCGTCCACCGTCGTGGGTGAGTTGAATCCAGCGCTTGGTGGCGATCTCCATCACGTAGATGTCCTGACCGCCCGGAGCACCGGGACCGTACTTGCGATCCCAGGCGAAGGCGACGAACTGCCCGTTGGGAGACCAGGAGGGAGATGTGGCATAGCCGCCGTCGGTCATCCGCTGCACGGCAGAGCCGTCGGTGTCCATGATGTAGAGCTGGGGCAGACCCGTGCGGCCGCTGATCCATGCAATCTGAGCGCCGGTGCGCGGATTGAAGACCGGGGAGACATCAGGCCCGCGGAAGCTGGTGACACGGCGGGCAACGCTGCCGTTGGCGTCAGCGATCCAGATCTCAGGATCGCCGGAGCGCGAGGAGGAATAGGCGAGGTCCTTGCCGTTCGGAGCCCAGGCCGGAGAGAGATTCGTGCCTCCGACGGACTGGAAGTTCACCATACGGCCGAGGAGGAGCGAGTACATGCGGATCTGAAAGCCGTCACGGCCGAGCGAGGAGAAGGCGAGGCGGCTGTTGTCAGGCGAGATGCGCGGAGAGAGCGAGACAGTGCCAAGGTGCGTAATGGCGTGCTGGTTGGCGCCATCGTA
>Ga0302220_10001464_pt1 | contig 18441 bp, 13 predicted proteins | sample II_Palsa_E1_3_FD_194572 | JGI IMG/M metagenome (GOLD analysis project Ga0302220, IMG submission 194572) | Peat permafrost microbial communities from Stordalen Mire near Abisko, Sweden - II_Palsa_E1_3 | ecosystem: Environmental > Terrestrial > Soil > Palsa > Peat permafrost | place: Sweden...
TCGAGCCCGATTGCCGCACCGTTTTGGAAGGCTTGTTCGCGGCGGGCGAGGATACCGGCGGCGTGCACGGCGCGAACCGCCTGGGTGGGAACGGCGTGGCGAACTCCACTGTGTTCGGTGGCATCGCTGGCGAGAGCATGGCGCGCTGGTTGCAGGAGCATGGGGACTGGCGTGGGCCCGACGAGGCTGCGATTCGCGAGAGCATCGCGATGCATGAGGCGCCGTTTGTGGCGGCTGTAGCAGAGCAAACGCAGCCATCGTCGACGAGCATGCGAGAGAGTGCGCAATTTAGTACACGAACAAGCACGCAAACGAGCATGCAACAACTCAGCAGCAGTGATCTCGAGTCGATCCGAGAAGCGTTGTTCGACTGCATGTGGGACGATGTCGGCATCTTGCGTACCGCGCAGGGGCTACAGCGCGCGCAAGGCAAGTTGGCGGAACTCGAGGCGGAATTGTCGCGCATCCGTTTGCGGGACGATCTGCCGGGCGGCCGGGCCTTTAATCTGAGCTGGCACGATTGGCTCAATCTACGCAGCCTCGTCACGATAAGCCGTGTGATTGCGACTGCTGCGCTGGCGCGCGAGGATTCGCGCGGCGCACACTTCCGCGAGGATTTTCCTGAGACGGGGGATCTGCCGAATTCGACTTACACGGTGGTGCGCGCACGCGATGCGCAATCCAGCGGCTTCACGCTGACCCGCGAACCTGTGAACTTCACGCGCGTGCGCCCGGGCGAGACGATACTTTAGCCCGCCAGGCTACGCCATACGAGGCTCGATCCGCCGAAGATCAGGATTGCCCACACGGCCTGCACCACGCGATGGGGAGGCAGCCGGTGGTGCAGGTGATTGCCGATAAACATCCCGAGCATCGCGCAAGGCAGCAACAGTATCGCCAACTGAGCCAAGTGCGCCTGTTCGTATAGCCCGGCACCCGCGAACAGCACCAGCCGCGCGATTGCGCTGAGAAAAATCAGTGCGCTGATGGTGGCGCGCATGATGATCTTGTCGGGCAGCCGGCGTGTCAGATAGATGGTGTAGATCGGGCCGCCGGTTCCAAACAGCGCGGTGAAGATGCCGCCCGAGAGCCCCAGCGGCACCGCCCATATGCCGGAAATCGGTCGCACCGCCGGCCGCCACAGCAAACTCCAGGCCGAGTAAGCGAGCACAAATACCCCTAGCAACAATAGCAGCGCGCGCTCCGGTGCTCTCACCAGCAGCGTCACACCCAGCACCATGCCCACCAACATAAACGGGATCAGCCGACGCAGTTCGGCTCGGTCGATGGACGCGCGATTTTTCACGCCCATCACCAGGCCGGCGCACAGATCGAAGATCAACATCAACGGTACCGCGGTGCGCAACGGCAACAACTGAGCCAGCAGCGGAATCGCGGTGATCGACGAGCCGAAGCCGGTCAGGCCATAAATGGTGTAGGCCAGCACGATGGTCATCGCACTGAGCACCAGCGTTGCAAGCGGCAGGTGCGTCCAGGCCTGAAGTGCGAGCATAGGCGCTCCGATCGGCTTACGGTACGGTGGTGAGTTGCGCCAGCATTGCGTCGCTGATCTCGATGCCGTCTGCTTGCGCGAGCTCGGCCAGAATGAGGCGGCGCGCACCCGGCATGCGCACTTCAGCGTCCAATTGCATCATGGCGATCAGCGTTTCGATGCGTTCCTGGAACACATCGCTACCGGCCATCGCGGCCGGGTCTACCACCAGGAACGCCTGGCCAAGACGTGGCCGGTTGCCTTCGTCGGTGAAGAACGAGTCGGCCTCGAAACCGAATGCCGCACCGGTGAGCGCACAACACAGAAGCTCGACGACCATCGCCAGCATGGCGCCCTTGAGGCCGCCCGCGGGCAACATCATGCCGGCCAACCCCGCGGCGGCATCGGTGGTGGGCTGTCCGTCTTTGTCTAGCGCCCAGCCCAGTGGAATCGGTTCGCCCTTTTTCGCGGCTACCATCAACTTGCCGCGTGCCACTTCCGAAAGCGACAGGTCTATCGTCAGCGGGGCCTGATTCTGGCGAGGGAACACAGCCGCGATCGGATTGGTGCCGAACAGCGCACGGCGTCCACCCCAAGCGGGCATCGCAGCCGGCGAATTGCCAAATGCCAGGCCGACCATGCCGGCCGCCGCGACCGCTTCCAGGTGGTAGGCCGCCGCGCCGAAATGGTGGCTGCGCGTGACCCCGACAAACGCGCAGCCGCATTCGCGCGCACGCGTGATCGCTTCCTGCACGGCCAGTGCGCAGGCCGGAAACGCCAGTCCTTCATCGGCATCCACCAGGCACGCGCCGCGTTTCTGGGTGCCGCTGGTCACCACATGCGCTTGTGCCTGGCCATTGACTCGGCCATGCCGCAAGTGCCCGGCATATTGGGTGACGCGCGACAGGCCGTGCGAGGCCAGTCCCTGCGCCTCCGCTGCGACCAGGGCGACCGCGGTGGCTTGCGCCATCGGTTCGGAGGCACCGGCATGACGCAGCGCTTGAGCTGCAAGATCCTGCAATTGTGTGATCGAAAGTTTGGGCATCGACTAAAAAACTTGATTGAATAAAAAGGGCCGCGCGAGCGGCATTAACGACTGCAGCAACCGCGCGACCTCGTCGGCGATGAATCGCTTAGTTCTGCATGCCCCATTTGCGCACCGTACGGTTTTCGATCACCCGGAAAATCAGGTTCTCGACGACCAGTCCGATCAAGATCACGGTGAACAGGCCGGCAAACACATTGGCGATTTCCAGTTCGTTCTTGTTCTCATAGATGTACCAGCCGAGGCCGCCGGAGCCGGAGCTCACGCCGAACACCAATTCGGAGGCGATCAATGTGCGCCACGCAAACGCCCAGCCTATCTTCAGGCCGGTGAGTATGGATGGAAAGGCTGCAGGAATCAGGATTTTCGCGACATACGGCAAACCGCGCAAGCCATAGTTCTTGCCCACCATGCGCATGGTGGTGGAAACGGAAAGAAAGCCCGAATGCGTATTCAACGCAACCGACCACAGCACCGAATGCACGAGCACGAATATCAAACTGCCGCTGCCCAAACCGAACCAGATCAGCGCGATCGGCAACAGGGCGATGGCCGGCAGCGGATTGAACATCGAGGTCAGCGTTTCGAGCAGATCGGTGCCGATGCGCGAGGCGATGCCCAGCGCGGTGAGCAGCGCCGCCAGCACAATGCCGATCGAATAACCCACCAGCAGCGTTTTCAGCGAGGCCCAGACCTTGATCAGCAATTCGCCGCTGGCGATGCCCTTGAAAAAGGCGACGTTGGTCGCGATAAAGGTTGGGAACAGCAGTTCGTTATTGAGCAGCCGCGCGCCGACTTCCCAGATCACCGCGAGCAGGATCAGGATCGCAACCTTGCGCAACGCGGCGATGTTATAGATCCGCTCAAACGACGACAGCGGTTTTTCGACTACGCCGAACGCCGATGAGGCGATGGTCGTGCGATGAATTTCGGGCCGGCTGACCAGCATTGCGTCCTTGTTATCCATGATGGGTTTCCTCTTCGATTTCGTCGGAGAACAGCATGGCGTGGATGTGAGCTTCCAACGCCTTGGCCTCTTGACCATCGATTCGGTCGCGCGGCACGCTGGCCAACTCGGCCTTGACTTGGCCCGGATGCGGCGAGAGCAACAGGATGCGGCTACCGCATTTGATGGCCTCGGGTATCGAATGGGTCACGAAGAGCACCGTGAAATGCGTGTCGTCCCATAGCTGCAGAAGCTCATCCTGCATCTTGCGACGCGTGAGCGCATCGAGCGCAGCGTACGGTTCGTCCATCAGCAATATGTCGGGTTCCATCGCCATGCCGCGCGCAATCGCCACGCGCTGCTTCATGCCGCCTGACAACATATGCGGATGGTGATCGCAGAACTTCGCGAGCTTGACCTTCTCGATGTACTGCATGGCTTTGTCTTCGGCGGCCTTGCCCGACAGTTTGTGCGAAGCCAGCAGCGGAAACATGACGTTTTCCTTCACGGTCTTCCACGGCAGCAACTGGTCGAATTCCTGGAACACCATCATGCGGTCGGGGCCGGGCTTCTTGATCACATTCCCTTTGAGGCGAATCTCGCCTTCCGTGGGGGTGAGATATCCACCCACGGCTTTGAGCAAGGTCGATTTGCCGCAACCTGAAGGCCCAAGCAGTACATAGCGGTCAGACTTGAAAACCTGGAAATCGATGCGATAGGTGGCGGTGACCAGATGCTCTTTGGTCTTGTACTGCAAGGTCACCCCGCTCACGTCGAGCAGAGGTGCGGAGCTCGAAATCGGGTTGGCACTCATATCCATACAGGCACTCCGGGAGCAAAAGCGAAAAAGGCGCGGCGGTGGGCCGCGCCGCTTTTAACAAGCTAGTTGCGTTTGCGCAGAGCGCCCTTTAGCTACCGGGCAGTGCGTAAACTTCGGGAAAGAAAAGGTCCTTCCATGAGGTGGGCTGTGCCTTGATCGATCCGATCTTGTTCATGAAGTTGACATACTTCAAGACATTCTGCGGCGTGGTCGTAAAAACGACATTGGGATCGTTCAGCATACCCAGGATGTGAGCCTTGGAGTCCTTGTCCTTGGAGATGCGCAGGTAAGCATCGGCAGCCCAGGGTTTGTCCTTGTTGATCTGGCCGATGGCGTCATTGAGCGCCTTGAAGAACGCCGCGTACACCTTGGGGTTTTCGTTCCTGAATTTGGTGGTGGTCCAGATCAGGTTGAAGCTGGCCGGGCCGCCCAGCACCTGATAGGAGTCGAGCACCGTGTGGATGTGCGGCGCCGCGAGTTCCTGGTACTGGAATGGCGGGGAACTGAAGTGTCCGCTGATCTCGCTGTTGCCGGAGAGCAGAGCGGTTTCGCCGTCCGGATGGCTCATCGATACGGTGAGCGAGTCGAGCTTGTTTTGTTGGCCGGGCCCGAACGCCTGTTCGGCCGCCATCTGCAACGTGACGGCCTGGATCGAGACCTTGACCGCCGGCAGCGCAATCTTGTCCTTGTCGGTAAAGTCCTTGATGGTTTTGACGTTGGGATTATTCGTCGTCAGATAAAGCGGCATCGAGTTCAGCGCCGATACTGCCTTGATCTGGTAGTTGGTGCGCGTCTTGGCCCATAGCGTGATCAGTGGAGCCACGCCGCCCGAGGCGAAATGCAGGCTGCCGGATAGCAGCGCGTCGTTCATCACGTTGCCGCCGGCAAATTTGGCCCAGCTCACTTTGAGGTCCGGGATGCCTTCTTCCTTCGCGTATTTCTCGACCAGCTTCTGGTCTTCCATGATCATCATCGGCAGATAACTGATGCCGTACTGCTCGGCGACTTCCAGTTCGCTGACTTCGGCGTACGACGGCGTTGCCATTGCCATAAATGCAGTGGCCACGGATATGGCCAGGACTGATGTGAGCTTCACGGTTGTCTCCTCGTTGCTTGCTCGCTTAGTGTCGTGCATGAGTGAGGTGCAGTGATACGGGCCGTGCCGGATGACGGGAACGGAAACAGGGCGTGCGTCGCCCTGTTTTACCCGGGAGTATCTGTTAGTCGATACTGTTCCCGGGCATGTTCACCATCTTCCTTATTGTGCTCCTTCTTCTTATTTTGTTTATGCGCTTTCGTGAATGCGGGTTAGCACAAATTCACGGTGGCCCAGTGCTTCAGCCGCGGTCCATTGGCCGTTGATGGTGGCCATCATGCATTCGAGCAATTTGTCGCCGGTTTGGTCCAGCGTCAATTCACGCTGCAGCAGGCCGGAACAGTCCACGTCCATGTGCTCGCCCATCAGACGCACGGTACGCGGGTTAGCGCACAGCTTGATGACCGGCACGATCGGGTTGCCGATCACGTTGCCTTGGCCTGTCGGGAAGAAATGCACGGCGAAACCCGAAGCCGCGCACAGCGTGACCATTTCAGCGGCCGCCGAGGAAGAATCCATGAACCAAAGGCCCGGATGGGTCGGCTCTTCGCCTTTGTCGATCACGCCGTCGACGGTACATTTCTTGCCGATCTTCTGGATGTTGCCCAGCGCTTTTTCTTCGATGGTGGTGAGGCCGCCGGCAATATTGCCCTTGGTCGGTTGCGACTCCGACAGATCGGTGGTCTTCCAACGATCGATCATGGCCTGATAGCGGTTGAACATCGACATGAAATCGTCGCGCACCTTATCGTTGGCGCAACGCGCCGCGACGATATGCTCGCCACCAGTGATTTCCGAGGTTTCGCCGAACACCAGCGTGGTGCCCAAGGGGTGCAGCTTATCGAAGGCGTTGCCCACGGTCGGGTTGGCGCCGCAGCCGGAGGTCGTGTCCGATTCGCCGCATTTGGTCGACACCCACAAGTCGCTGATCGGGCACTCGACACGATGCAAGCCCGTGGCGTACTGCACGAACTTCTTGGCGGCTTGCGACGCGCGCATGATGGTTTCGTGGTCGCCGTGGCCTTCGATGCCGAAGCCGATGACCGGCTTGCCCGTCTTGGCGATGCCGTCCACCACTTTCTTGGTCCAGCCGTCTTCGATGCCGATCACAACCACCGCGGCGACGTTCGGGTTGGAGCCCGCGCCGATCAGGGTGCGAAAGTGCAGGTCGAGGTCCGGTCCGAACTGCAGACGTCCATACGGATGGGGAATCGCCATGGTGCCCTTGATGGCGGTGGCGACGGCTTCGCAGGCGGCGTTGGAAAGGTCGTCCAACGGCAGGATCAGTACGTGGTTGCGCACGCCGACGCGGCCGTTGTCGCGGCGATAACCGCGGAAGGTGGTGTTCTTGTCGATAACTGGCATTTGAAAATTCCTTGATGAATAAGGGCGCAAATGAGGTGCCCATTCGGACAGGCGCTTTTGAGCCGCGCTATGGAGCTGCGCTCGCAGCCGTACTGCTGAGTCCTACTTCGGCGCTACCTCAATGGGATGCGGAACGTCGCAACGTGGCAGCGTGGATTACCAGCGCTTGGTCTTGATGTTGTGAACGTGCGCGTGTTCGCCGGCCTTGATAGGCGCGACCACTTTGCCGATGTCCACGCCATATTTGTAGACGGTGTCGCCGACTGCCATGCTCTTGAGCGCAACCTTGTGTCCGATGGGAATCTCCTGCACAGCCTTGACCGAGATGGTGCGGTCTTCATCCATGATCCAAGCGGTCAACTCGGTGCCGGCCTGGATACCCTCGACGACCGCCACTGCGACCGTGTCTTTTGCGTCGTGCAACACAACGTGAATCATGCGACGTTCCTCCGTGATGGATAGCGCGGAATAGCGCGTTAAATAGTTAAAGCGTAAATCATGATAGGCGCGCAAATCCGCGAAGTCAACTATATGATTCAGATGAGTTGAACGAATTGCCATGCTCTGCCATAATCAATTCGAAGGGAGTTCAAGCTCGCAAGCAGGGCTAGATAAAAAGCAGAACCGAAAGTAAAACCAAAAGTAGAACCCGCGGGATACACGCGGGTCTATTCGACGGATTCGGCTTTCGCGCTATACATCCGGCAGGGTCCGGCAGCGTCCGTTCCGTCCGGCACACACCAGCGCGCTGCTATCGGGCGGTCGTGCTGTCACAAATGGAGGAGACACCATTTTGCGCTTGCTTAAACATCTTTATGTCCAGGTCCTGATTGGCCTGGTAGCCGGGATAATGGTCGGGTATTTCGCGCCGGCCTTCGGGATCGAGGTCAAGCCGTTAGGCGACACTTTTATTCGTTTGATCAAGATGCTGATTACCCTAGTGATCTTCTGCACTGTGTCGATCGGCATCGCGAAAATGGAAAGCCTCAAGAGCGTGGGCCGGGTCGGCATGAAGACCATTCTTTACTTCGAAGCGGTGACGACTGTTGCGCTGGTGATAGGGCTGGTGGTCGCCAACCTGGTGCATCCGGGCGCGGGCCTGAACATCGACCCCAAGACGCTGGACACGCACTCGCTGAGTCAATATGTGGCGGAGGTTCACACCGCGGCGAATTCCAGTTTCCTCGAGGAAATCGTGCCGAACTCGGTGGTGGGGGCATTTGCGCGCGGCAATCTTTTGCAGGTGCTGATGTTCTCGGTGCTGTTCGGCATCGCGCTGTCGATGATGGGCCGTCGTAGCCAGTTTCTGGCCACCACCGTCGAGCAATTCGGCGAAGTGCTGATGCGCATCGTCGAAATGATCATGAAGTTGGCGCCCTTGGGTGCGTTCGGCGCCATGGCGTTTACGGTGGGGCGTTACGGCATCGGTACCTTGCAGCAGCTGGGCTTGCTGATCGTGTGCTTTTACATCACCAGCATTTTATTCATCGTGCTGGTGCTGGGCACGATTTGCCGTTGCGTGGGCGTAGGGCTGTGGCCGATGCTGAAGTATTTGCGCGAAGAAATTTTCATCGTGCTGGGTACGTCGACCACCGAGTCAGTGCTGCCGCGCTTGATGGTCAAGCTTGAGCGGCTGGGCTGTTCGCGTACTGTCGTCGGGCTGGTGCTGCCGACCGGCTATTCGTTCAATCTCGACGGAGCGGCGATCTATTTGACGATGACTTCGTTGTTCATCGCGCAGGCGACCAATACGCATTTGTCGCTGTGGCAGCAGATCGGCTTGCTGGCGATCCTGATGCTGACATCGAAGGGTGGGGCCGGGGTGGCGGGTGCCGCGCTCGTGGCACTCACGGCTACGCTGTCTTCGCACAACATCATTCCTGTGGCGGGCATCACGCTGATCCTGGGTATCGATCGGATACTCAATGAGATCCGCGCTGTCGTCAATCTGATCGGCAATGCGGTGGCGACGCTGGTCGTGGCGCGCTGGGAAGGCGCGCTGGATTTGGTGCGGGCGCGGGCGGTTCTTGCAGGGGAGTTCGTGCCGCAGGACGAGGTCGAGGATGAATCCAAGCTTGGCGATCAGCCGGTGGGGGATCCGTCCCGCGCCGGGATGGCACATCACTACGGGAATGAAGGGGTGATCCGATCGAACCACCCAATGCTGGAGGGTCAATAGACATCGCGCACATAGCGCTTGTCTTTCGCGAGGCGGCTAACGTATTCCAGGGCCCTGTCATCGCTCATGTCACCGTGATGAGCAACGACAGCCTTGAGTGCCGCATCGACGTCCTTGGCCATGCGACCGGCATCACCGCAAACGTAGAAGTGAGCACCGGCTTCCAGCCAGTTCCACAGCTCTGCTCCGTGCTCGCGTAGACGGTCTTGCACGTAGATCTTTTCGTTTTGGTCGCGGGAGAAGGCCAGATCGAGCCGGGTCAGCAGGCCACCCTTGCGCATCTGTTCCAGTTCGTCACGGTAATAGAAATCCGTGGCCGCATGCTGTTCACCAAAAAATAGCCAATTGCGACCGGTATCGCCACGTGCAAGCCGTTCGTGCAGAAAGCCGCGAAAGGGCGCCACACCGGTACCGGGCCCGACCATCACGATAGGTGTGTCGCCACTGCGAGGGGGGCGAAAATGCGCCGACTTCTGCACGAACACCGGCACGCTTAGGTCATCGGCCCGATCGGCCAAAAAGGTTGAAGACACCCCTTTGCGCTGACGCCGACCGTTGTTATACCGAACCGTTGCTACGGTCAGGTGTATCTCGTGAGGATGTGCCTTGGGGCTCGAAGCAATCGAATACAGTCTGGGCTGCAGACGCTTGAGCATGCCGACCAGGTCCGACGCGCTGAGCTCTATCGGAAACTCATGCAGAACGTCGACCAACTGCTGACCCCACAACCATTTTTTTAAATCGCTTTTGCGATCCTCGCTCAGCAATTCCCTGAGCGTGCCATTTTGACTTCTCGCTGCTATGTAGGCCAATGCGTCGGGGCTAGGGCGCGCAATTTCAAAGTGCTTACCGAGCGCCTCGACAAGTTGCATCTCCCCTACACCGGGCACGTTCACTGCGGTTTCGGCATGGAGCTTGCTCACGCCGATGATCTCGTCGACCAGTTCCGGGCAGTTGCTGGGCCACACGCCGAGTGCATCGCCAACTTCGTATTCGAGGCCCGATTCACCCGTTTCCAGGGAGAAATAACGCGTGTCTTTTAATGCCCCATGTCTATTAAGCCGCAAATTTTTTACCAACCGGGCTGCTCCTGGATTGGTCTTCGAGTGCAGGGTGCCCGGTAACATGCCAGGGATCATGCCATCGGCCGGCACGGCGTGTAGCGCTGCGTCTTCTTCCTTGATCCGCGCAATGATCCGTTCGAGCCAAGCGTCGGCCGCCGGCTGATACTCGGCATCGCAATCAACACGCTCCATCAAGCGCAACGCGCCCTGCTCGGCGAGACGCGCGTCCAGATTGCGGCCATGGCCGCAGAACTGATCATAGTTGCGATCGCCAAATGCCAGCACCGCGTAGCGCAGACCATCAAGGCGCAAAGCATTCTCGGCCTTCATCGCCGCCCAGAAGCTCTGGCCGTTGTCCGGTGGATCGCCGTCGCCAAACGTGCTGGTCATTAGCAGCACGTATTGGGCTTTTGCCAGCGCGCTTATCGGGTAGTCGGCCATGCTGGCGGTTCGTATTTCGAAGCCGGACTCCATCAGTTGCGTGGCATACAGGTCGGTCAACGTTTCGATGTTCCCCGTCTGCGATGCCCATAGCAAGACAACCTTGGGCCGGGCACGAGCGATCCGGACAGCGGAGGGCTCCTCGCTTGTCTGCGGCGGTTGCGCGGATGATTCCAGCACGGGCACGGCGAGAGCGGTGCGGCTAAAGGCACCTGCAAGCAAGCCGTTGAACCAAAGCCTGGTGTCGGCGGTGAATGGCGCGTCCAGCGGCAATGCGGGAACGCCGTCCATTTGCCGACCCTCGAGCGTGCGCATGCCGCTGAGAAAGCCGGAGACGTAAATGCGCTGTGCATCGGTGAGTTGAGGTACTGGCAGTTCTGGAATGCCGAGCAGGGTTACGAGGGCATTGATTTTTGGCATATCCAGTTCCTGGGGCGAACCGCCCTGATCGACGGTCGCTAATACGGATGAGGCAGACGACTCAGATCTTTGCGAGTTGAAGGTGTCGTCATGCAGATCGCGCGTCGTGGTCGTACTTGCTGCTGGCGTTACGCGACTGAGCGTAACGGCGCAAAACTTGAATTCGGGCTGCTGCGAAATCGGGTCGACGGCATCATTGGTGACAGCATTGATACAAAGGTCTTCGCCAAACACATCATTCCAATGCATGGGGGCGAAGCAATTGCCGGCACGAACCCGATCGGTCACGACCGCAGGCAGCAAAGCGCGACCTCGGCGAGACCGAATTTCGACGGTGTCTTTTTCCGTGATGCCGAGAGCCGTCGCATCCTCTGGATGAATTTCCACGAAGGGACCGGGGTTCAGCTTGTTCAGCATGGCAACCTTGCCGGTTTTGGTCATGGTGTGCCACTGGTGTTGCAAACGCCCCGTATTGAGTACGACAGGAAAATCCGAATCGGGCATTTCAGCAGGAGCGACGTGCGGACGCGCGAAGAAAATCGCCTTACCCCGTGCAGTGGGAAAAACCAGGCGCGGCCGACGGCCGTCGGACTGTTCCGTGAGCGGCTGGCTGACGCCATCGTTGATATAGCGAATCGGATTGCGGTCACGATTGCTGCCGGGCGCACACGGCCATTGCAACGGCGTTTCACGCAACCTCGCGTGGCTCGCTCCGCGCAGGTCGTAACCGGTCTTCGGGTTCGACATCCGCGTGATTTCCTCGAAGACCTCGTCCGCGCTGGTGTAACTGAAGGCCTCGGCAAAACCCATTTCACCCGCAACGCGCGCGATGATCTGCCAGTCCGGCAACGCCGCTCCCGGCGGTTCGACGGCTTTGCGCATCAGCGTCATGTTGCGTTCGGAATTGATCATCACGCCTTCAGCCTCGGCCCACAAGGCGCCCGGCAGGAGCACGTCCGCGTAGCGATTGGTTTCCGTGTCGAGAAACGCATCCTGGGTGATGACCAGCTCGGCGGCTTGCAGCCCGGCGATCACACTCTGGCGATGCGCAACGGTCGCAACCGGATTGGTGCAGATAATCCAACAGGCTTTGATGTCTCCGGCAGCCATGCGAGAGAACATGTCGATGGTGCCGCCGGTGCCGCTTGTGCCCTTTGTACCGTTTGTACCTTTCCCCAGTTCAGTCCTGAGCGTGCCACTGGGAATACCCCATAGCGCTTCGATAAAAGCGCGGTCCTCCTCCACCAGCACCGAACGTTGGCCAGGAAGTCCAGGGCCCATATAGCCCATCTCACGACCCCCCATGGCATTGGGTTGGCCTGTTAGCGAAAATGGCCCGCTGCCGGGGCGGCATATCTTGCCGGTAGCCAGGTGCAGATTGCAGATCGCGTTGGTATTCCAGGTGCCGTGCGTGCTCTGGTTCAGGCCCATGGTCCAGCAACTCATCCACTCGGGGGCTGCGCCTATCCATTGCGCAGCGGTGCGAATATCCGACTCGGGAATGCCCGTAAGCTCCGCCACCTTATCGGGTGTGTATTCCGCGAGAAAGGCGGGCATCGCTTCCCAACCTTCGGTCGATTCGTCGATGAAGGCCGGGTCCGTGTCACCGTTTTTGTGTATGAGTTGCAGCAGGCCGTTGAGCAACGCCAAATCGCTCCCCGGCTTGATCTGCATGAAGAGGCTGGCTTTGTCGGCTGTCGTGTTGCGTCTGGGATCGACCACGATCAGCTTGGCACCGGCTTTCACGCGGTCCATCATCCGCAGAAACAGGATCGGATGGCAATCGGCCATGTTGGCACCGATCACAAAAAACAGATTGGCCTTGTCGATGTCGTCATAGGAACCCGGCGGCCCGTCAGCTCCCAGCGACAGTTTGTATCCGCTGCCCGCGCTGGCCATGCATAGCCGCGAATTGGATTCGATATTGTTGGTGCCGACAAAGCCCTTCGCGAGCTTGTTGATCAGGTATTGGGCTTCGATCGACATCTGTCCCGACACATAAAACGAAAGGGCGTCCGGCCCATGCGTGTCGAGGATGCCGCGCAGGCGGCGACCGGTATCGGCGATCGCCTGCGCCATGGGCAGAGGGACGGGATCCTGATTGCGTGCGTGACGCACGAAGGCGCTATGCAGGCGGCCCGATTTGCGCAGCGCGACATGGGCTGACGAGCCTTTAGTACAGAGCCGCCCAAAGTTGGCGGGGTGCTCCTTGTCGCCGGAGATCTTGATGACCTGATCGTTCTCCACGTGCACGATCATGCCGCAGCCTACCCCGCAGTATGGGCACACCGTTTTTATGCTTTCGCTCGTCATTGCGACACTGTGCTGCGATAGTCCAACTCAGGATGTGTCGTTCTCATCGTGAGACCCACACTGTGCCGCCCTCCACGCGGGCGGCAAAACTGCTGACCGAATGTTCAGGCACCTCGATGCATTCGCCGGTGCGTAGGTCGAAGTGATGTTTGTAAATTGGCGACGCGACGACAATACGCTCGCCCATGTTGCCGATCAGTCCGCGCGCGAGCACCGCAGCCTCGGCATTGATATCGTAGTTGCCAATCGCGAATACACGGGTATCGCCGTGGCTGACATGGAATACGGCTACCTGCTCGCCTTCAATCAATGCGCAGACGCCCGTGTTGGGCACGATCTCGTCCAGCGAGCAGACTGCTATCCAATTCTTCGGGTTTTCCATATGGCTCATGACGTGCTCCCAGGCTCAGGCGACTTTGACGATGGAGATCGGGATGGCAAGCGGGACAGGATGCGGCTTGCGTTGCGATTGCCGTTCTTGCGCTGTAGCGGGTCGGATTTGTCCGCGCTCTTCCATGAACATCACGTTCTGGTCGGCCTGGTCGCTGTTGACGAAATGGCGAAAGCGCTTGCGTGTTTCGGGATCCTCGACTGCCTTCTTCCACTCGCATTCGTAGGTGTCGACGACATGCTGCATTTCGCTTTCCAGTTCGACGGCAAGACCGAGCTTGTCGCGTACTATCACGTCGACCAGGTACTCGAGTCCGCCTTCGAGATTGTCACGCCACACACTGGTACGTTGCAGCCGGTCCGCCGTACGGATGTAGAACATCAAGAAGCGATCGATCAACTTGAGTAGCGTGGCCTTGTCGAGGTCGGCCGCGAGCAGCTCGGCGTGGCGTGGCTTCATCCCGCCGTTGCCGCAAACATAGAGGTTCCAGCCCTTCTCGGTGGCGATGATGCCGATGTCCTTGCCCTGTGCCTCGGCGCACTCGCGCGTGCAGCCGGAAACCCCGAACTTGATCTTGTGCGGTGCGCGCAAACCTTTGTATCGGTTCTCGAGTTCAATGGCGAGGCCAACGGAATCGTCCACGCCGTAACGACACCACGTCGAGCCGACACAGGACTTCACGGTACGCAGCGATTTACCGTAGGCATGGCCGGATTCGAACCCGGCGGCTATCAGTTCCTCCCAGATGAAGGGCAACTGCTCGACGCGTGCACCGAACATATCCACCCGCTGCCCACCGGTGATCTTCGTATACAGGCCATATTTCTTGGCCACTTGCCCGACCGCAATCAAGCCGTCCGGTGTGACTTCGCCGCCGGCCATGCGTGGCACGACCGAATAGGTGCCGTCCTTCTGGATATTGCCGAGAAAATAGTCGTTTGAATCCTGCAGCGCTGCATGTTCTTTCTTGAGCACAAACTCGTTCCAGCAGGAAGCGAATATGCCTGCGGCTGCCGGCTTGCAGATCTCGCAGCCCATGCCTTTGCCATGTGCCGCCAGAAGCGCATCGAACGTCTTGATGTCACCGACTCGCACTAAGTGATAGAGCTCCTGGCGCGAATAGGGGAAGTGCTCGCACAAATGATTGTTGACAGCGAGCCCCTGCTTTTTCATCTCCGCCTTCATGATCTGCGTGACCAGCGCAACGCAGCCACCGCAAGAGGTGCCGGCCTTGGTGCAGGTCTTCAGTTCGCCGATGTTCGTCGCGCCCGCGCCGACTGCTGCGCAGATCTCGCCTTTGGAGACGTTGTTGCACGAACATATCTGTGCGGCCGCGGGTAGCGCATCCACACCGAGACCCGGCTTGGCTTTGCCGTCAGCCTGCGGCAGGATCAAAAATTCCGGCGCGTCCGGTAATTCGATGCGATTGAGCATCATCTGCAGGAGGGTGCCGTACTCGGCGGCGTCGCCTACCATCACACCACCCAGCAGGTACTTGCCGCATTCGGAAACGACCAGCTTCTTGTAGATCTGTTTGCGTTCGTCGGTGAATTGATAGGAACGGCTGCCCGGTGCATTCCCGTGCGGGTCGCCGATGCTGGCGACATCCACGCCCATCAGCTTGAGTTTGGTGCTCATGTCGGCGCCGGCGAACGCGGCGTCTTCGCCCCGCATATGGCGCGCGGCGACCCGTGCCATATCGTAGCCCGGCGCGACCAGCCCGAATACCTGGCCGTTCCATGCCGCGCATTCGCCGATTGCGTAGATGTCGGGGTCGGCGGTGCGGCAAGTGTCATCGATCACAATACCGCCGCGTGCGCCGGTTTCCAGCCCGCTGCTGCGCGCCAGTTCGTCGCGGGGGCGTATGCCGGCCGAGAACACGATCATGTCGGTGTCAAGGTGGCTGCCGTCGGCGAACTGCATGCGATGTGTGGCCGTTGCGCCATCGACAATTTCGGTGGTGTTCTTACCGGTGTGCACCGTCACGCCCAGCTCTTCGATCCTCTGGCGCAGCACGCGGCCGCCGCCGTCGTCGACTTGTACCGTCATCAGGCGCGGCGCGAACTCCACTACATGTGTTTGCAATCCCATGTCGCGCAAGGCCTTCGCACACTCCAGGCCGAGCAGGCCACCGCCGATGACGACGCCGGTCTTTGAGCGCGCACCGCATTCCTGCATGGCGTGGAGATCTTCGATGGTGCGATAGACAAAGCAGTCCTGGCGATCTTTACCCGGCAGCGCGGGCACGAACGGGTAGGACCCGGTGGCGATGACCAGCTTGTCGTACTGCAAGGTCTCACCGGTGGAAACGGTGACGACCTTCGCCACGCGATCGATGGCTTCGGCGCGGGCATTGAGCTTGAGCAGGAGATTGTCGCGCTCGAAAAACCCCGGTGTGACCAAAGACAGATCTTCTGCCGATTTACCTGCAAAGAATTCCGACAGGTGGACGCGGTCGTATGCCGGGCGCGGCTCTTCGCACAAGATCGTGACCTCGAGGTGATCTCTACCTGTCTCGGCCAGAGACTCGACGAGTTTGTGGCCGACCATGCCGTGCCCGATGACGATGACTTTCATAGCATTGACTTCCTGATTCGATGGAGTTTATGCGCCGCTATCGGCTTGCACGATGGCGCCTGGCACCCGATCCGGTTGCGCGTGCGACCCCGTGTGCGACTCTTGCGGCATCGCCCAGGTAAGCCACTGCGTGCGATGCATCACAACCAGCAGGAAAGCGATGGCCGCGATGCCGCCGAATGTCGCGAAGCCCATTTGATAGCTGCCGGTGCTTTCCTTGGCCATGCCCATGATGACGGGCAGATAGAACCCGCCGATGCCGCCGGCCGCGCCGATGATGCCGGACATCAACCCCGTCTTGCCCTTCCAGCGGTTCGGCACGAGTTGAAATGTCGCGCCGTTGCCGAGCCCGAAAAACACATACGTCACCAACAACAAAGCGATCCCGCCCGCAAGCGGTGGCATCCATGCTGCAAACGCGAAATCGCACAAGGAGATGCCGGCCAGTAGCACGATCAGCGCGCGCACACCGGAGATCCGATCCGCGATCAAGCCGCCGACCGGGCGCACCATGGCGCCGATAAACGCCAGCAAGGACATGAACAGACCCGCTTCGAGCTTAGGCATTTGGTACAAGCTCGTGAGCAGCGTGGTGACATAGGAAGACATGCCGACGAAGCCACCGAAGGTAATGCTGTACACCAGCATCACCACCCAGGTATCGCCTTCGACGAGCACGCTGCGGTAATGCTTGGGCAATACCGCAATGGCTACCAAAGCGCCCATCACCGGCAGCAGCAGCACACCTGCCCTGCCTGAGCCGAACACACCGGCATGCACGGCGACGACTAACACCACCAAAGCGGCCAGCGTGATGGCGAAGCTGAGAAATGCACGCGGTGCGCTGCCCGACTTGGGAGCAAGGTCCTTGGCCCAAAAGAAGATCGCGACAGCCGCAAGCGCGAGCAGCGGCAGGGCGGCACCGGTGGCTCTCGCCCAGCCGAAGTGGTTGGCCAGGCCGGGGAACATAAAGCCGTCGAGCACTGCGCCGATGTTGCCGGCGGCAGCCAAGCCGAGAACGAGCCCTTGTACCTTTGCCGGATAGTTGCTTCCCGCCATCGGCAATGCCACGGCGAAGCTCGCGCCGCCTACGCCGAGGAACACGCCCAGCACCAGTAGCAAGGTGTAGGAAGGCGCGGACGGTAGAAGGAGTAGAACGACTGCGGGGAGTGCCGAGAGGGCGACGCCCAGCAATGCGACGCGGCGGCCATCGTAGGCTTGATACAAGTTGCCGAGGGTGACTCGCAGGATCGCTGCACCTAGCACGGGGACTGCGACCAGAAACCCCAGTTCAGCCGGCGACATGGGGATGTCTTTTTGGATGAAGGGGGCCAGGGGGCCGAACATCACCCATACGGTAAAGCCCGTGTCGAAGTACAGGAAGCACGCGAGCAGTGCGCGCCAATTGCCGCTTTTCAAGGACTGGAGTAGATGCTTCATCGGGGCTCTCGCTATATCGATTACTGTTTTAAGGCCTAATGTGGGCGCAAAAAAAAAGCGCCCCGAAGCGTAGCCACCAGAATCGATTACTCGATCGAAGCACTTACGTTTCGGGACGCCTTTATCCCAGCAGCCCGCCCATCGTGAGCGAACCAAATTCTATTAAGACCGCCGTTGGTCTTGCCAGGACTCTATGCAATAGCCGTGCCATACGGTGCCGGCGGGGGCGCTCGGCACCGATAATTGCCTTTTTATTTTCGTCGGGAGATGCCCAAAGCCCATAGTGGGTAAGGGCTCAACGCGAATCGGGAACGAAACGGAATGCGGTGCGCGGGGGAGGTTTTAAGCAGGGTCGCAGGACTGTTCCGTCCGGCCCGATGAGGGTGCGCCAAGCACCATGAATATGAATCGCGGCACACCCATGGTGCGGTGCACTATGGGTGTGCGCTCGTTCCGTGCGCAACTTAAAAGGGGGATGGGTGCCGCCAATGCTTTCGCCGTAGCGGGTACCTTAGGGCGAGTGACGTTACGCGAGTCGAACGAAACGTCAACGCATTTATCAGGCAAGCGTCTCCAAGCCATGCTTCTTGATCACTTGCAGAAGCTTGGCGGCCATGCCGCTAGGCTGCTTCTGGCCGGTCTCCCCACTTTTGAACCGTCGACGCACTGGTATTGAGGTACAGAGCAAAAACCGGCTGACTTACCTTGGCTGCCTTGCGGATATCCGCAACGTCCTTTGCGTCGAAGTGCGGCGGCTCCTCGATGCAAAGTTCGTCATATTCGCGCATCGTCGTTTTGTCGATCAATTTGGAACGGCGAAGACCAGATGCCGCGCTATGGATCGCCTCGAAA
>Ga0302220_10001465_pt1 | contig 18433 bp, 13 predicted proteins | sample II_Palsa_E1_3_FD_194572 | JGI IMG/M metagenome (GOLD analysis project Ga0302220, IMG submission 194572) | Peat permafrost microbial communities from Stordalen Mire near Abisko, Sweden - II_Palsa_E1_3 | ecosystem: Environmental > Terrestrial > Soil > Palsa > Peat permafrost | place: Sweden...
ATGGCAGGGGTACCGATGCCGAGCCGCTGCTCGAACCAGTTATAGATATCGATGCCGCGTTGCTTTAGGTCTGGCATGAGCTGCACCTCGGCGTGGGTTGATCCAGGGTTGCGAGCTTTGCCGCGGCGCCGCTGGGTTGGATCTGGGTCAGGGGTGATTCGTTGCGGGCCTGAGTGGCCAGGGTAGGCATGTTTCCGGCGCTGATCATGAGACTGCCGGAGGAGATTTTATGGTCGTACTCGAAGAGGCCGCGCTCGGGTGGACCGGAGGCGCGGGCGCCGTCGGCGTAGTAGGCACCCCCGTGGCAGGGGCAGAGGAAGAGTTTGGACTGGGCGAACCAGCGAACCGGGCAGCCGAGGTGCGCGCAGTTGATGGCGAAGACCTGGAAGGTGTCGCCGGAGATGCGGCGGACCCAGCAGGGAACGTCGCCGGTCTGGCCGTCCCAGGTGGTGGTAATGGGATTGCGGTAGTTGACCAGACGGGTCTCGCCCTCGGGGAAGTCGCTGAGCGGGCCAAGGTTGATCCAGGAGTTGTTGCTGGAGCTTTTCTTCAGCGCGGGGCCGAGGATGTAGCCGATGATGGGCACAGCGAGGACGGCTCCGACGGCTCCGTTGATGAGCAGGGAGAGCTTGAAGAGGAAGACGCGGCGGGAATGGCCGGCGGCTTTCGTGTTTGCCGGAGTCGCCACCGGCTCGGTCAGGGTGGCCTGATCGCCAGGGGGGATCTGATCACTCGGTGTCATTGCATTTGCTCCTGAGACTCTTTCTTGCAGGCAGCCGTGGTTCTGGCTGCGTTAGGGATTTGTGCGATAGGGCTGGCCGGGATTGGCGGTGCGGTTGGAGGCGAGCCAGGTGACGATGTCGGTGATTTGCTGATCGGTGAGGGGCTGGGCGGCGTCGGAGCGCCAGTCGGGCATGCCCTCGCCGGGACGGCCTGCGATGATGGTGCTGCGCAGAGCCTGATCGCTGATGAGAGCAAGATACGCCGGGTTGACGATGGAGCCAGGTTTGCCCTTTGGATCGGCTGACTTTGGATCGGCTGAGACGCCTTCGCCGGTTGCTCCGTGGCATCGGGCGCAGGAGGCGGTGAAGGCCTGCTGTCCGCGCGCGGCATCGCCGGTGAGGGTGGCGAGGTAGGGCGGGGGATTCTGATCGGCGAGAAGGTTTGGGGTGCTCCACTGATGCAGGATGCCCTGGGTGATGGCGGTGATCTGCTGATCAGTCAAGGAGCCGCCGGAGCTTTTTGCGAAGGGAGGCATGAGTTTGCCGGGGACGCCCTTTGCGATGATGTCGTGCAGGTGATCTTCTCCGACGACTGCGAGGTAGACGGGGTTGGCGAGCGCGATGGCTGCGCCGCCTTTGCCGGTGACGCCGTGGCAGGCTGCGCAGTTCTCTTTATAGAGAGTGGGGAAGTCGAGGACTTCTTCGGGGCGAACGACCTCGGGTCCTGGGCCAGGACGTCCGGGGATGCGGCTGCAGCCGGTGAAGGCAACGCAGGCGGCGGACAGCATGAGAGCGCAGAGCGCCGTGAGTCCGGGAGCCGCAGATCTCATTGTGTTCATTGGTCTTCGTCTTTCCTGGGGGATAGATCGGTGTGAAGGCCGGCGCGAATGGAGAAGGGCAGAGCACGGAACTGCTGCGTCCGTACCCTGACCTGAAGATTGACGACAAAACCGCAGACCAGACCGAAGGCGAGCTGGGAGATGACGAACCAGAGCCAGTTGATGCGGGCATTGAGGACAGGGCTGATGATGCCAAGAGCGGAGTAGAGAAGGCCCGTCCAGAGACAGGGTGCGACGAAGCCCGCGGTGAGGATGGGCTTGCGCGGGAACATCGGCAGCAGGGCGCCGTAGAGCAGGCCGATCAACACGGAGGTGAGGGCGTGGATGGCGGTGGCGGCGAGGAGGCCTTCGAGATGGAACTGTGTGAGGAAGGCGGTGCTCTCGCCGGCCCAGCTGACGAAGCCGCCCGCAGCCAGGAGGTTCACGGCGTACCAGATGCTGTGAAAACGGATGAGGCCGAAGAGCGTGGCGGGAATAATCATGGCGATGCCGCCGGCGATGCCGCCCTTGATTCCGGCGGTGATGCTGAAGGTCTCGAGGGGCAGCAGAGTGCGATGATCAGGGCCCACCGGAAGCTGGGCACGGGTGCTGCGGGTGCTGGTGATTTCGACCACGCCAGCCTCAATGGGCACGTAGATATGCTGCTCGTGGGGAAACATGTCCATGAACCAGCCGACGATCGATCGGAGAGTCAGGACGATGCCGAGCAGGCTGATGACCCAGTGAGTCACCATGCCGGTGATCAGGAGCGCCAGGCCCAGCGAAAGCACCATCGGCCAGGGCGTGGGCTTCGGAAGGAGGATGGCGTCGAGATGGTGCTCGTGGCCGTGGTCCTGCGTGTGTGGGTCCGTCAGATTGTCCTGCTGCATCGTGTTCCTCCTCTCCTGCGAAATTTATCTGCCCAGAACGTAAACGACCAGAAATACGATGACCCAGACTGCGTCGACGAAGTGCCAGTAAAGAGAGAGCACATCGAGCTTCTTTTCGTGTTCTTCTTTCAGACGGCCGGTGAGCGAGAAGAAGAGAACAAGCGAAAGCATGATGAGGCCGACGACGACGTGGGTGGCGTGAAGGCCGACGAGCGAGTAGTAGGTGGTTCCGAAGAGGTTGGTCTGAATGGTCAGACCCTCGTCGTGGATAAGGTGATACCACTCGCGGGCGGTGGTGATGAGGAAGATCGTGCCCAGCAGAACGGTGGAGGCGAGACCGAGGGTGGTGCCACGCAGATTATTTTTGCGCAGCGCGGCGACGGCGTAGTGAACGGTGAAGCTGCTGGAGAGCAGACAGATGGTGCCGAAGATCGGCAGCTCCAGAACCTGCGCGGGAGTTGGGCCGCTGAGGCTTTTGCCGATGTAGAAGATGTAGGCGACGACGAAGATGATGAAGATCGCGGCTTCGGCGATGATAAGGCAGGCCATGCCGACGGTGCCGCGATAGGGCAGCGTCCAGGGCGTTTCAGCCGTTGCTTCGATAGGGATCGTGGTTGCGTTATTCATCGTTCGTATTCCGAGTCAGTATCTTCAGGATGTTTGAGGTCCCACAGGGGACGGCGGCTGTTGACCGTTGGTTCGATGGCGAAGTTGTATGCGGGCGGCGGAGACTGCGTGGACCACTCGAGCGTCCATGCATCCCAGGGATCGTGACCGGCCTCTTTACCTTTGTAGTAAGCCCACACCAGGTTGTAGACGAAGCAGAGGACACCGGCGGCCTGGAAGATTGCGCCAATGCCGACGATCAGATTCAACGTCCCCCAGCCTCGGCCCGCCTCATAGGTATAGATACGTCGCGGCATGCCCAGCAGCCCCGGCACGTGCATGAAGTCGAAGGTGAGATGGAAGCCGATGATAAAGAGCCAGAAGTGCCACTTGCCGAGACGCTCGTCCATCATCCGGCCCGTTACTTTGGGGTACCAGTAGTAGAAGGCTCCGAAGAGCGCGACCACGATGGCTCCCACGAGAACGTAGTGGAAGTGTGCGACGACAAAGTAGGAGTTGCCGAGCTGCCACGTGAAGGGAGCTGCGGCGAGCATGATGCCGGTGAGGCCGGCGATGAGGAACTGGAAGAGGAAGGCGATGCAGAAGATCATCGGCGTGGCGAAGATGATCTTGCCGCCCCATATAGTGGCGAGCCAGTTGAAGATCTTGATGCCGGTGGGGACCGAGATGACCATGGTGGCGAAGACGAAGAAGGTGTTGCCGGCTGCGCCGAGGCCCACGGTGAACATGTGGTGCGCCCAGACGCTCATGCTGATGAAGCCGATGCCGACGGTCGCGGCGACCATCGCGGGATAGCCGAAGATGGCCTTGCGGGAGAACACCGGAATGATCTCGTTGACAAAGGCGAACGCGGGCAGCACGAGGATGTAGACCTCAGGATGGCCGAAGATCCAGAAGAAGTGCATCCACAATACAGCGGAGCCACCGGCCTGCGTATCGAAGAAGTGAGAGCCGATGTAGCGATCCAGCGTCAGCATGATCTGTGCGGCCGTCAGCGGGCTGACCGCGACGAAGACCATGGAGCTCATCACCAGGTAAAGCCATACGAGAAGAGGCATGCGGCTCAGCTTCATGCCTTTGCAGCGCATGCAGAGAGTCGTGGTCACGATGTTGAGCGCGGTGCCGATTGAGCCTACGCCGCTGAGGAAGACGGCGAGGGTCCAGTAGTCTGTGCTGTGGCCTGGGGAGAAGACCTTTGCGGTCAGAGGAGCGTAGGCGAACCAGCCGACGTCGGGTGCGGAGCCTGCGGCGTAGAGGCCGCTTGCGCCGATATAGCTGTAGTACAGCAGCACGCCGGCAAAGGCGGAGATCCAGAAGCTGAATGCATTGAGCCGGGGGAACGCCATGTCGCGCGCGCCGATCATCAGCGGGACAAGGTAGTTTCCAAAGCCGAAGAGGATGGGCATGCCGACGAAGAAGACCATCGTCGTGCCGTGCATGGTAAAGAGCTGATTGAAGACCTGCGGCGAGACGAAATGATTATTGGGGACCGCCAGCTGAATGCGCATCAGCATCGCTTCGACGCCACCGATCAGAAGGAAGACCAGAGCATACATGATGTACATCAGGCCGATTTTTTTATGATCGACAGTCGTCAGCCACTCGTAGATGACATTCAGGGGCGGACGGCCACGCTCAGCTGTCGGCGTCTCATCAATTGCTTCCATTACAGAAGTTGTGGTCATGCTGCGCTTCTTTCCAGTAAGTTATTGAAGCTGTGAGAGGTAGGCAGTAATAACATCGAGGTCGTGATCGTTCAGATGCATGGCCGGCATCAGCGATCCTGGCTTCATCGAGTTGGGATCGTCTATCCACTTTCGCAGGTTTTCAGGCGTGTTCTGGATGGGCCCGGAGGCGATGGTGTCACGACTTGCGAGATGGGTAAGGTCCGGGCCGAAGCGTCCCGTGGCCGCGGTGCCGGCGACAGTGTGGCAGTTGATGCAGGCGTTATGCATGAAGACGGTCTGGCCTTCAGTAGCGGCAGCGTTGCCGGGGAACTCCTGGCGGCCGGGCTGCTTCTGCTGTTCAACCCAGGCGGCGAAGTCCTGAGGAGATTGAGCGTAGACGCGCAGCAACATCTTCGCGTGCTGGGTTCCACAATATTGCGCGCACTGGCCAAGGTAGAGGCCCGGCTGCTGCGGATCCATCCACATGGTATTGACGCGGTTGGGAATCACATCCATTTTGCCGGCGAGACGCGGGACCCAGAAGCTGTGGGCGACGTCGGCGGAGGACATCGTGAGATATGTGGGAAGCGGCGTGTTGGGATCGCTGACGGGGATGTGGAGCTCATTTGCGGTAACGACGCCGAGCTTCGGATAGCGGTACTCCCACCAGAACTGATGGCCGATGACGGTGATGTCCATCGCGTTGCCGGGCTTGGGGATTGCCTCGGTGCCGAGGATGACACGCGTGGTCGTGAGGAAGAGCATGACCACGATGAGGATCGGAATGACCGTCCAGGAGAGCTCGATCTGATCGCTGCCGTAGATCTGCGGGGGCTCGTGCTCATCGTCCGAAGGACGATGACGGAAGCGAATCAGCGCATAGAGAAGCAGGCCGCCGACAAGGAGAAAGATGCCGAGCGTAACCCAGAGCACGAGCACCGACAAACCGACGATCGAGCGCGCCGGCGTGGCCGCAGGGGAAAACATATTCGTGGGTGACTGGGCGAATGCGCCCCGAGCGACAAAGGACACACTGCATACGGCCAGGACAGAAAAGAGCCTGTCCCTGAGAAGAACGGCCGGATGTGTGGCAAAGAGTTGCAAAGCGATTTAACCTCGAATGCGCTTATATTGAAGCACCTGATGAAAGCTTCTGTGTCTGAAAATAATGCTAAATCAATCAGGAGGCCAGTGCTTGAATCTTCTTTGAATCTCTGTTCCGGGTCGGTATGGTTTTGTGCAAGTTTACAACGATTTCGCCTTTGTTTGCGGGGTATTTCGATAGCAGTGCAATAAATGAAAGTCGTCGCGCGACGATGGACGATATTCGTAACAGCCACGTTACGCGAGACGTGGCTGGCGGTTTTTCATGTCCTGAAGCAGGCGTTCGATGTGATCCTCCTGTTCGATGGCGGCGAATTTATCTTCCAGAGAATCCTCTGCGAGGATGCTGTGCGCGGCGGAGTTGGTGGCCTCCTGATGCAGGATGCTGGAGCGGAGGCGATTGAGCGCGGTGGATTTTTGTTGAGCGCCGGCGATGGCTCTGGCGGTGTTGGCTTTGCCGAGCGTGCGGGCGCGACGGTGCTGCGCGACCAGCATCTCGCAGGCGGATTGCGTCTCCTGTAATTTTTGCTGGAGCTTTGAGAATGCGGTGCGCAGGGTTTCGGCTTCAGTGGTCTGATCATCGAGCTGCTGGGCAAAGCCGCTGGCCAACCTCTGATGACTGAGGCTGCGTTCGAGTGCGGCGCGGGCGAGATCGTCCTGCTGACGGCTGACGGCGAGTTCGGCTTTGCGGTGCCACTCGTTCATGGCGTCCTCGTGCTCCTGCTTCTTTTTGTGCAGGAGGTGCTGGTCTGCGATGGCGATGGCCACCTGGGTCTTGACCTGGAGAAGCTGGTTTTCCATGTCGAGGACGAGCTGCCGCGCCAGCTTCTCGGGGTCTTCGGCTCGGGCGATGAGATCGTTTACGTTTGCGCGTAACAGAGTTCCTACACGTTCGAGTAATGCCATTTGGTGCCTCCTTGCTGCATGGTCCTCCTTGCTGCCTTTGATGCCGGCAGGCGCGGAAGGTTTCGCGCCTGCCGATAAGATAATCAGCCGGAGTGATTTTGTTCGCTGCTGTTGCCGCCAGGGTTGGGCTTCATGGCCTTGACGTTGGTCATGAGGTCGTGAAGGTTCATGCCGGAGAGAGCTTCGAAGAGTGCAGGAACCTGAGCGGCGATCTTGGTCATCTCGCCGGTGACCTTGCTGGCGCCGGTGGTAGCGTCGTTGCCGGTGGAGACGATGGTGATTTTGTCAACCTTCGAGAGCGGCTCGGCCATGGCGCGGACGACGTCGGCCATGTTGGTGATGAGCTTGTCGACGACCGCGGCCTGAGTCCAGCCCTGGTAGGCTTCGGCCTTGACGTTCATGGCTTTCGCTTCAGCTTCGCCCTTCTGGAAGATGATGTTGGCTTCGGCTTCGCCCTGCAGTTTCGTGGCTGCGGCGCGGCCTTCGGCCTCCATCATGATGCGGGCCTTCTCTGCGGCGGCGATGTTTTCGATGCGCTGGCGCTCGATCTCCGAACCTTTGAGGATGGTGGAGATGAGTTCCTTTTCGTGGCGCAGGATTTCAGCCTCCTGCACCTTGACCTGCTGCTCTTTCTCGATCTGCTGCACCTTGACCTGTTCGGCGATGACCTTCTGCTGCATGACGTTGGTCTGGAGTTCGTAGGCCTTGTCGGCCTGCGCCTCCTGGCGGCGGCTCTGCTCGGTGAACTGCGCTTTTTGAATGTCGAGGTCGCGCTGGGCTTCGGCCTGTTTGGCGAGCGAGGCGGTCTCGGCGATGACGCGGTCCTGATCGGCAGAGGCCTTGGCGACGGCTGCCTCTCTTAGAGCGATTGCGCGGCGGATGGCGGTGTCGCGCTCGGCTTCGGCAGCGGCGATCTCGGCGTCGCGGCGGATGCGCGCTACGTCGGGACGGCCCATGTTGGTGATGTATTCGTTTTTGTCGCGCACCTCGCGGATGGTGAAGGAGATGACTTCAAGGCCCATCTTGCTCATGTCGTCGAGACAGGTGGAACGCATTCGCTCGGCGACCATCTCGGGCTCCTTGACGATCTGCTCGACGGTGAGCTGGCCGATGATGCCGCGGAGATGGCCTTCCATGACGAGGCGGATGAGGCCTTCGCGCTGGTCGGGAGATTTGGTGAGGAACTGCTCGGCTGCGGTGAGGATGGACTCTTTGTCGGAGCGTACCTTGATCTGCGCGACGGCTTCGACGGTTACGGCGACGCCCTGTTTGGTATAGAGATCCTGCTGCGGGGCGACGTCGAAGCTCATGAGTTCGAGCGAGAGCTGACGGCTGTTTTCGACGACGGGAAAGATGACGGCGCCGCCGCCCTTGATAACGCGTGGACCACGGAAGCCGTAGACGATGATGGCTTCGTTAGGGCCGGCTTTGCGAAACATCTTCGCCAGGAGGACGGCCAGGGCGAGGGTCGCCACTGCGACCAGACCAACAATGATGATGACCGAATTCTGCATATCGTTCCTTTAGCAGGGAATGGGGGCGTGTAGTGTGCCTGCCGCAGGTGAATGGAGGGCGGTAAGAGATCCTCGGTCAGGTGAGGCCGCCTTGATGCGCGCTGACGCAGCGTCGTCAGAGATGGTTGGGCGGGCTGTCGAGTGTGTCGGCGGTCAGCTCGGCCCAGGGACGAACCCAGGCAATGCCGCGCTCGTATCGGATGACAACGACTTCGGTGCCGCGTGAGATCGCGCGACCGTCTTCGCTGCGTGCGGCGGAGCAACGGCGTGCGCCGGTCTGAGAGAAGAGGATTTCGCCGATGCCGCCGTTGTCGCGGATGCTGTCGCTGACGTGGGCGAGGACGCCGGCCATCTCGGTGTCTTCGGCGGTGAGAACACGCTCGCGAGGGAGAAGGATTTTGAAGAGGACAGCCCAGAGGAGAGCGGCGCCGGCGACTCCGCTGAGGAGCGATAACAGAAGAACAAGGGGAGCGACGAAGATGCTGTAGCGATGCAGCAGGTAGCCGGCTCCGCCGAACCAGCAGAGGAAAGCAGTGATGGTGAAACCGTTGACGGCGGAGAGACCGTGCGAAGCGCCGCGGACGTTTGCCCCGTGCGCGGCATGGCCGAAGTGAATGCGCCCGATGTGCAGATGAGCGAAGCCTCCAAGGACAGAGGCCAGGCTGAGGACGAGACCGACACCGAAACAGACGAGATAGAAGGAGTCCATAGTCATTTGGCGCGACGTTTGACAGGGTTAGGGTTGGTTGTGGGCTTCGAGGGTCCCTTCGATTGCACGGCAATTGCAGGCGATTCGGCCTGAGGTGTCATGACCTCGGGCCTCAGGACCTGCAGGAGACGATCGACGAGGGCGGGTGTTTCGAGCACCGCTTCGAGAAGCAGGAGGCAGCGGCGAGAGTCCTTGTTTTGCGCGAGGGTGAGCAGCGCCTGGCAGAGATCGGGGTCGCGGCGAAACCGCTCCGCACCGCCGATCAGCCACAGATCGAGCTTGTCCTCGAGGGTGTGGATGTCCGACATCAGCTGGGCGTTATAGCCTTCGGGGTCGTCGACCAGATAGCCGGGATGGACCTGAAAGAACTTTGCCAGAAGAAGACGCGTCGTGTTGGTGAGATGGGGGCGGGCGCCACTTTCGATCTGCGAGAGATAGGACTGGCTGATGGTGGCGCCGGCCTTACGGCTGTTCGGGCGGGTTTTGTTCGACTCCTGAATGGCGCGGACCAGTTCCTGCTGGGTCATGGCGCGGTTGAGGCCGCGAAGACTGCCTTCGACCTCGCGGAGATAGCGGATTTTGTCGCTGAGTTTCATATTGCAAATCGCAATAACAATATCACAATTAGTAATAATTGCAAGAGCGTTGTTTTATTAAAGCGATAATTGCTGTCGTTTCTGCTGGTTGCGGGATGCGCTGGCGGAGGCACCGAGGATTTTCGAGCGGTCTCCTTTGCGATTCACGAAAGAGGAAGAGAGCTTTCATCGTCCCTCCGGGGGAAGCGGAAGAGGCGCTGCGAATAAACACTAACCTTGCAATTTAAGTGTTGACATCCTGTTAAATGACAGGTACTTTTCAGACTCAGTCCACAGAAAACTCATGTTTCGGCAGTTACCGGCGGCATAATCGATTCTCTTTTCGTTTATGTCTGTGTCGACAATTTCAATCCAGGTATCTCCAGTCGATTCGGCCTGGCTCAGGAATTTTTAAAACAAATGCACCTGGCGAAGCTTTGCTCATCTCCCGGCGTGTTTGGGGGCAAGCTCATTTTTCTCTAACGGTATCGGGCAGCTTCCTATCGAAATGCGGCGCAAAGACACTATCTAACTTCACCACTCCCAGGAGAGCCACATGCGTGTTTGTATCTGTAGGGCGATTATGTTTCTTCTCTGCTTCGGCGTACTGGTGCATTCGACTCGCAGCCATGCACAAAACGCCGTGTCGACCGGAGCGATTACGGGAACGGTTCGGGACGCGAGCGGAGCTGTGCTGCCGAATGTTGAAGTGACGGTAGTGAGCGATACCACGGGAGTGACGCAGATCTCGAAGAGCAATGCAGAAGGGATCTTCAGTTTTCCGGCGTTGCCGATTGGGACATATAAGGCAAATTTTAGTGTTGCCGGATTTGAGAAGACGCAGATCAGGGATCTGGTGGTAGGGGTGGGGCATACTGCCGACGCGGAGGTGACGCTGGTGGTGGGAGATGTCAACCAGCAGATTGTTGTAGAAGCCACCGGCTCCAATCTTAATCCCACGGATACGACGGTCGGTACTCTGATTGAGAAGTCCACGATCGACGGTCTTCCGCTGAGCGGACGGCGCTATACGGACTTTGTGCTGCTGACGCCGAATGTTACGGCAGATGGGCAGTTCGGTCATATCAGCTTCGCGGGTCAATCGGGTGGCGATCTCTCCGGGTATAACAACACGGCGGGCGGTGCATCGAATGCGAATGGGGCCAGCGCTTTTACCGTAGATGGGTCCGATGCGACCAGCTACTACTATGGCGACAATCGCGGGTTTACGCGTATCCCCTATATCTTCGGGCTGCAGGCCATTCAGGAGTTTCAGGTACAGCCGAATGTCTACAACGCGGCCTACGGCGGCGCGGGTGCGGGCTTCATCAACACGGTGACTAAATCCGGCACCAACCAGTATCACGGCGATCTGTTTTATTACAACCGCAACTCGGGCACGGGTGCGAACGACGCTGTCGATAAGGCTGCGGGAAATCCCAAACTGCAGAATACTTTGCAGCAGTTTGGCGCGGATATCGGTGGCCCTGCGATTAAGGACAAGCTCTTCTTTTACTTCGACTATGAACAGCAGCGCCATCGCGATCCGCTTTATGCTCTGAACGCGGCACAGGCGGCGGTCAACCAGACGAGCTTCGGTGTGCCCGCCAACGTGATATTGCCTGCCTCGAACTCACACTTCCCGCAGCCTGCGAGCATCTCGCAGAACACGGCGACCGCGAACCCGACAAACCCAATTTATCTTCAGGGCGTGGCTAACGCGCTGCATGAGATCCAGTCGAATCTCGGACCGAGAGCGCGGCGTCGTGACGACCTTGAGTTCTTTCCCAAGATCGACTGGCAGGTAGACGCTAAAGACAGAATCACTGTGCTCTATAACTACAACACCTTCAAGTCTCCGGGCGGCATCATCACCTTCAGTCCAGAGGCGTTTGGAGCGGATGAACTGCTGGGAAATAACGCTGTCAAAGATCATGTCGCTACGATTCACTGGACGCGCGTGCTGAACTCGTCCACGGTGAATGACATGCACGCCAGCTATGTGCGGGATGAGCAGGATTACACTCCTTCGGGACTGGTCGATCCAACGGCACCGGAGATTATTCTTACGGCGCCTTCAACGTTTCTCATGGGGAACGCTTCGTTCTCTTATAACAATCTTCGCGAGTACCAGTGGCAGTTTGCCGATCATGTCACGCTGACACGCAGTAAGCATCAGCTTGAGTTTGGAGTGGATTTCAACCACGACGCGATTGCCAATAACAGCCCCGCACTGTTCAACGGCGAGTACATCTTCCTGAGCCTGCAGGCATACGCTCTGGGTAAGTGGAACATCTTCAGTCAGGCGAACGGAAATCCGAAGTTCAACTTCTCCGATCCGTTTACAGGATTCTTCGTGAACGATACCTGGCGCATCCGGCAGAATCTGACGCTGACAGGCGGGGTTCGCGAGGACTTCCAGATCTATCCCAATCCTTCCGGGAATCCGGCGTTGCCTTTGACTCAACACTTCAATAACCAGTACCAGCGAGTCTCGCCGCGGCTCGGCTTTTCCTATAATCCGTTCAGCAAGACCGTCGTACGCGGTGGCGCCGGACTTTACTATGAGATCTTCGTGGGTGGGAACTATCAGAACTCGACCCAGACCGACGGTATATCGCAGACAAGCCTGACCCTGACAGACTTTGCTACGACCACTGTTCCGACTGCACAGGCGGTTGTGTTTCCGGGCAAGCTGGCGAGCGACGATCCGCGCTTCAGCGGGGCGAGCAACATTGTGGCAATCTCCTCGAACTACAAGACGCCGTCGGTGGTGAATGCGAGCCTGCAGATCGATCAGGAGATTGCAGCGCATACGATTCTGACGGTGGGCAGCCTGTGGTCGCATGGGATGCACCTTACCTCGTCCACGGCATACGACCTGAACCTGGAACGTCCGACGGGTACGACAACGTATGTTCTTCCGAATGGAACGACTTCGGTTCAGCCCAACCTGGATACGAGTCTTCTGAAGGAAGGAGCGATCAGCTCGAGCTTCGGCCAGATCAATACGCTGATCAGCCCCGGCATCAATAACTACGTCTCGTTCTTTACGCAGTTGAACCGTCAGGTAGCGCATGGGGTGAATGTGATTACGGCCTATACGCTCTCGAAGTCGACACAGTCGGGCGTGGACTTCTATAACCAGTTCGACCTGAGCGAGACTCGTGGTCTGTCGCTGCTGGATATGCGCCACCGCCTTAGTGTCGGCATCGTTTATAAGCCTGAGTTCACCTCGGACAATAAGACTGAGCGTGTGTTGCTGTCGGACTGGACAATCAGCACGATCTCACAGTTCAACTCGGGAAGGCCGTACACGGGGGTCATCAGTTCGCTGAACGATTCGGCGGCGCTGCAGGCTACACCGAACACCGCGGCAGGTTTGGTGGGCGGCAGTTCGCCGGGTTATGGCCTCGCTCCGGGCGATGGAATGAACTCGTTTACCGGACCCTGGATTACGGAGATCGATCTCGGTCTGGAACGCAGGTTCACGATTCGCGAGAAGCAGTACATCTCTCTCAAGGCGCAGGTGTTCAACCTTTTCAATTCACCGAACTACTATGTTGAGGCGGGTAGCGGCATCAATCAGGTGCAATATAACACTGCTGGTGCGACGTGTGGTGATGGAGTCACCGTGAATCAGACGTGCGATCTGATAGCCAATAGCGGGCCTGGTGGATTCAAGACCTTTGAGGCTGTCTCGCAGCCGAACCCTCCTCGGATCCTGCAGTTCTCCTTTGGATACAACTTCTGATTATGATTGGACGTTGTAACGGGTCCGCCGCTTTCCGCGATACTGTCGAAGGCGGCGGAGTTCCTGTCAGGAGTTCCTGCTGAAGACAAAAAGACAAAAGTGGTTGTGTGCGGATGGTGTCGGGCTATTGCGGGGTTGGGCTTAGAGCAGCTAAACGATGTTGATGTTTTCGGTTTCATGTTCAGGAGGTAGTTTGGCAACGCAGACTATGTTTCAGGAAAATCCCGAGATAGCGAAGCTGTTTCCGGATTTGCATCCGCCTTTTGATAAGCAGGCAGCCGTGATTGAATCCAATCGCTGTCTGAACTGTTTTGATGCACCTTGTACGAGCGCCTGTCCGACGCATATCGATGTGCCGAAGTTCATCAAGAAGATTGCGAGCGGGAATGTGAAGGGATCTGCACTCAGCATTCTGGATGCGAATGTCCTGGCGGCGAGCTGCTCGCGGGTGTGTCCGGTGGAGGTGCTGTGCGAAGGCGCCTGCGTGATGCATCGGTATAACAAGCAGCCGATTGAGATTGCGCGGTTGCAGCGTCATGCCATGGACGCGTTTCATGCGAGTGGCGGGAGGCTGGTGCGGCGCGTGGAAGAAGATCGTGCCGGGAAGGTTGCGTGTCTTGGCGCCGGGCCCGCTTCGCTTGCGGCTGCGGCGGAGTTGAAGCAGAACGGGTTTCAGGTGACGGTGTTCGACAAGCGTCCTTTGCCGGGTGGTTTGAATACGTATGGAGTGGCCGAATATAAGCTGCCGACCTCGGACAGCCTGCGCGAGATTGAACTGATTGCGGAGCTGGGTGTCGAGTTTCGATTTGGGGTTGAGATTAAGGATGAAGCCGCGTTGGCGGAGCTGGAGAAGGAGTTCGACTTTATCTTTTTGGGCGTCGGCCTGGGGGCGATGCATAAGCTGGAGATGCCGGGCGGCGATCACCCGGGTGTGATCGATGCGCTGCAGTTCATTGAAGACTACAAGCTGGGGCTGACGACAAAGATCAGTGGAAGCGTCGTGGTGGTGGGTGCGGGAAATACTGCGATCGATGCCGCGAATGCAGCGGAGCGGCTGGGCGCAGAGGATGTGCGGATTCTGTATCGGCGGACCAAAGAGCATATTTCCGCGTTTGATTTTGAATACGAACATGCGAGGCAGGAGGGAGTTCACTTTCAGTGGCTGACGCAGCCGGTGGCTGTGCATGCTTCGAGTGCGGGGATTACGTCGGTTGAATGTGTGGAGATGGAGATCACTGGCGACGGGAGTCTTAACCAGGTGAAGGGATCGAACTTCCATATTGCGTGCGACATGGTCATCCCTGCCATCGGTCAGTCTCCGCTGATAGAATTCCTGTCCAGATGCCGCGATCTGAAGATCGACAAGGGACGGATCGTGGTGGATCGCGCGACGGGGCAGACGACGAATCCGAAGTATTTTGCGGGCGGTGATTGCGTGAATGGTGGACGTGAAGTTGTGGATGCGGTTGCTGACGGCAAGCGTTCCGGTGTCGCTATCGCAGGGCTGCTGGAGGTCGCGCATGTCTAATACGTCTACGAAGAGACCGGATATTTCTGTCGATTTTGCGGGGATTAAATCGCCGAATCCATTCTGGCTGGCCTCTGCGCCGCCGACCAACTGCGGTGAGCAGATTATGCGGGCGTTCGATGCGGGGTGGGGCGGTGCGGTGTGGAAGACGATTGGCGCGCCGGTGACGAATGTGTCGTCGCGGTACTCGTCGATCGACTGGAACGGCCAGCGGATGATGGGGCTGAACAATATTGAGCTGATCAGCGATCGTCCGATTGAGGTGAATCTGCGTGAGATTACCGAGGTTAAGAAGCGGTATCCGAAGCACGCGGTGATTGCGTCGCTGATGGTGGAGTCGACGCGTGAAGCCTGGCATACGGTGGTCCAGCAGGCGGAGGATGCGGGTGCGGATGGACTGGAGCTGAACTTCGGCTGTCCGCATGGGATGAGCGAACGCGGCATGGGCTCGGCAGTGGGTCAGGTTCCGGAGTATGCGGAGATGATTACCGCCTGGGTGAAGGAGAAGGCTCGGACGCCGGTGATCGTGAAGCTGACGCCGAACATCTCTGATATTCGTGTGGCGGCGCGGGCGGCGAAGCGGGGCGGAGCGGATGCGCTGTCGGCTATCAATACGATTAATTCGATTACAGGCATCGATCTGAATACGTTCACTCCGCGGCCTTATGTCGGTGGCAAGTCTTCGCATGGCGGCTACTGCGGGCCGGCGGTGAAGCCGATTGCGCTGAATATGGTTCAGCAGGTGATGAGCGATCCGGAGGCCGCGCTGCCGATGTCGGGCATTGGCGGAGTCGCGACGTGGCAGGATGCAGCGGAGTTCATTCTGCTGGGGTCAGGGACGGTGCAGGTGTGTACGGCGGCGATGCACTATGGGTATCGCATCGTCGAAGACATGATCGACGGCCTTGAAAACTGGATGAGCGAAAAAGGGTTTGCCACGATTGCAGATTTTCGCGGACGAAGCCTGGAGAAGGTGACGGAGTGGAAGCACCTCAATCTGAACTATAAGATCGTCGCTCATATTGACGAGTCGAAGTGTATTGGCTGCGATCTTTGTTACACCGCGTGTTGGGATGGAGCGCATCAGTGCATTCATCTGGATCGTGTGAGCGGGCCGGTGGATGGGCATGTGGAGTTGCATGAGAAGCCTGCCGCGGTGGAAGCGGCGAGTATGAGCAGGATCTCGGTGACGCCGATTCCGAAGCTGGATACTCCGCAGAATGGGCATCATGGGCCGTTTGCTACTCCGCTGGCGCGTATTCCTCGCGTTGATGAGACGGAGTGCGTGGGATGCAATTTGTGCTCGCTTGTGTGCCCGGTGGAGGACTGCATCACGATGGTTGAGATCGACACGGGCCTGGCTCCGGAGACGTGGGAGCAGCGCGGAGCAGGCAGCCTGGTGGAGAAGAGTGGATGATCGGGACGATGAGTATGCAGGTGGCTCCGTCCTGGAACCTGTGTGGGAATTGAAGGCTTACACGGATTTTCACGATGAGACGGATTTAAGGACGGGCAAAAGCAAGAGCAACCGAAATGCGGAGTCTTTATTGTTGGCTACGCTCACGGCAGGATGGCGGCGTAAAACAAATAACTGCAAAAAATCTCTCATGGGTCGTTCCTGGACAGATTCCCTGGCAGGACAGAAGATGCGTGGCAGGACTATTGTGATCGCAATGGTCGGGATTTATCTGGCTGTATGAGGGCAGGAGTTGATATGGGCCTTTTGATTCGTAACGGCGAGATCGTAACGCACGAAGATCGGTATTTCGCTGACATCTATATAGAAGACCAGACGATTTCAGAGATTGGGAATGACCTGAGCGTGCCGGCCGGGACCGAGGTCATCGATGCGGCAGGCAAGCTGATTTTTCCTGGATTTATCGATCCGCATGTTCACATCTATCTACCGTTTATGGGGACCTTTGCGAAAGATACTTATGCGACGGCCAGCGTTGCCGCGCTCGTCGGTGGAACGACGTGCATGATTGAGATGTGCTGTCCGTCGCGGCAGGAAGATGCGCTGGAAGGGTACAAACTGTGGAAGAGCAAGGCGGAAGGTATCAGCGCGTGCGACTATGCGTTCCATATGGCGGTGACGCGGTTTGACGAGAGGACGGAGGCGCAGCTGCGGGAGATTGTGGCGGACGGAACGACTTCGTTCAAGATATTCCTTTCGTATAAGAACTTCTTCGGTGTCGATGATGGCGAGATGTACCAGACGCTGAAGCTGGCGCGCGAACTGGGCGTGATCGTGACGGCGCACTGCGAGAATGCTGAGCTCGTGAGCAGATTGCAACGGGAGCTGCTGGCGCAGGGGAAGACAGGTCCGGAGTGGCATGAACCAAGTCGGCCCGAGACGGTCGAGGCAGAGGGGACGGGGCGGTTTGCGACGTTTCTGGAGACGACCGGAGCTACGGGGTACGTGGTGCATCTGTCGTGCGCGGCGGCGCTGAAGGCTGCGGTGGAGGCCAAAGCGCGCGGGGTGAAGCTTTCTGTCGAGTCGGTGCTTCCGCATTTTCTTCTGGATAAGACGTATGCAGAGCGCGATGGGGTGGAAGGGCTGAAATACGTTATGTCGCCGCCGCTGCGAGAGAAGGCGAATCAGAAGGCGCTGTGGAATGCGCTGGAGGCAGGGCTGATCGATACGGTTGGGACCGATCATTGTCCGTTTGACGTGGAACAGAAGCTGATGGGGAAGGATGCGTTTACGCAGATTCCGAATGGGATTCCGGGGCTCGAGGATCGCGTCAATCTGATGTACACCTATGGCGTGAAGCGTGGCGGGTTGAACATTCATCGCTTTGTCGACGCGTTGAGCACGCGTGTCAGCAAGCTGTTTGGACTTTATCCACGCAAGGGAGCGATTGCTGTGGGGAGCGATGCGGATCTGGTGATCTACGATCCGGCGTATCGTGGTGTGGTCTCGGCGGAGACGCAGCAGATGAACAATGACTACAGCGGGTTTGAAGGGGTCGAGATTGACGGGCGGCCGGCGGTGGTGACGGTTCGCGGTAAGGTGCAGGTGCGCGATGGCGCTTTTGCTGGGGAGCAGGGACGAGGACGATTTTTAAAGCGCAGCGTACAGGGTGAGCGCGCGAAGGGTGTCTATGCCGGCTAATGCGAAGAATGTAATTGCGGACCTGAATGAGCTGCGTGCGCTGACCGGGGATGCGGATGGTGCGCAGCGCGTGGCGTGGACGCCGGTCTGGTTGAAGGCTCGGGAGTGGTTTGAAGCGAAGCTGGCAGGGCTTCCGGTGGAGTGGCATTTCGATGCGGCGGGAAATCGTTGGGTTACGCTGCGTGGCGCTTCGGAGAAGGTTTTGGTGATTGGCAGCCATCTTGATTCGGTTCCGAATGGTGGATGGCTGGATGGATGTCTGGGTGTGATAGCAGGGCTGGAGGTGTTGCGTCGGATTTCGGAGGAGTTTGATGGACGGCCTCCGGTTACGGTGCGGCTGGTGGATTGGGCGGATGAGGAGGGTGCGCGGTTTGGACGCAGCCTGTTTGGTTCGTCTGCGTTTGCAGGGAAGCATACGATTGCGGCGGATCGGGGGCGGACCGATCGCGATGGCGTGAGGCTTGAAGAGGCATTGCGGGCGTGCGGAGTTGAGATCGACCG
>Ga0302220_10001467_pt1 | contig 18417 bp, 15 predicted proteins | sample II_Palsa_E1_3_FD_194572 | JGI IMG/M metagenome (GOLD analysis project Ga0302220, IMG submission 194572) | Peat permafrost microbial communities from Stordalen Mire near Abisko, Sweden - II_Palsa_E1_3 | ecosystem: Environmental > Terrestrial > Soil > Palsa > Peat permafrost | place: Sweden...
ATCGGCAAGAACGTGCATTTGTCGGGCGGCGTGGGCATTGGCGGCGTGCTGGAACCACTGCAGGCAAACCCGGTGATCATCGAAGACAACTGCTTTATCGGCGCGCGTTCGGAAGTGGTGGAAGGCGTGATCGTGGAAGAGAACTCGGTCATCTCCATGGGCGTGTATCTCGGCCAGAGCACCAAGATTTACGATCGCGAAACGGGTTCGGTCACGTATGGCCGCATTCCGGCGGGTTCCGTGGTGGTCGCGGGCAACCTGCCTTCGAAGGACGGTTCGCACAGCCTGTACTGCGCGGTCATCGTGAAGAAGGTGGACGCAAAAACGCGCGCCAAGGTCGGCCTGAACGAGTTGCTGCGAGGCGACTGATCCATGTCCGCGAAAAAGATCGTCGTGTATGGGATTCCGAATTGCGACACCGTGAGAAAAGCGCGCGTGTGGCTGGAAGAACATGATGTGCCGTTCGAATTCCACGACTTCAAGAAAGCCGGGGTCAACACGGCCTTGTTGCAGGACTGGCTGAAGGACGTCACGCTCGACGAACTGATCAACCGGCGCGGCACCACCTGGCGCGGCCTGTCGGACACCTACAAGGACGAAGCCGGGTCGACTGCCGGCGCGATCGCATTGATGATCCACAAGCCGTCGATCATCAAGCGGCCCGTGCTCGTGGTCAACGGGCGCGTGAAGTCGCTCGGTTTCGATGCCGACAAGTACGAAGCGCTGTTCGTTTAAGGTTTAAGGATTGAGCTTTAAGCACAGCAATCGCTCGCCCCCGATGAAGGCGCGCGAATCTTGATCCCTGCCGGCCGCCGCGCCGGCATTTTTATTGAAAGTGGCTCGCATCCATGTCCGGCACCCTTCTCCTCTCGGAACAACTCATCGCGCGCGCCTCCGTCACGCCCGACGACCAGCACTGCCAGAACCTGTTGATCGATCGGTTAGCGGCGATCGGCTTCGAGTGCGAAACGATCGCGTCCGGCGGCGTCACGAATCTCTGGGCCGTGAAACGCGGCACCGACGGCACTAATGGCAAGTTGCTCGCATTCGCCGGCCATACCGACGTCGTGCCGACCGGTCCGCTGGAGCAATGGACCTCGCCGCCGTTCGTGCCGACCCACCGCGACGGCAAGCTGTACGGCCGCGGTGCAGCGGACATGAAAACGTCCATCGCGGCATTCGTTGTGTCGAGCGAAGAGTTCGTCGCGGCGCACCCGGCGCATCGCGGCTCGCTCGCGTTCCTGATCACGAGCGACGAAGAAGGCCCCGCCACCGACGGCACCGTCAAGGTGATCGAAGCACTCAAAGCGCGTGGCGAACGGCTGGATTACTGCATTGTCGGCGAACCCACCTCCAGCGCCACGCTCGGCGATATGGTCAAGAATGGCCGGCGCGGATCAATGTCGGGCAAGCTCACAGTGAAAGGCGTGCAAGGTCACATTGCTTATCCGCATCTCGCGAAGAATCCGATTCATCTGCTCGCACCGGCGCTGGCTGAACTGGTCTCGACGCATTGGGACGACGGCAACGACTATTTCCCGCCGACCACGTGGCAGGTTTCCAACCTCCATAGCGGCACGGGCGCAACGAACGTGATCCCGGGTCACATCGAACTGATGTTCAATTTCCGCTTCTCCACCGCGAGCACGGTGGAAGGACTGCAAAGCCGCGTTCACGCGATTCTCGATAAACACGCGCTGGACTACGATCTCGCGTGGAGCGTCAGCGGCCTGCCATTCCTCACGCCGCGTGGCACGTTGTCGAACGCGCTGGAGCAAGCCATCCTCGATGAAACCGGCGTGCGCACCGAACTGTCCACCACGGGCGGCACCTCGGATGGGCGCTTTATTGCCCGCATCTGCGAGCAGGTGGTCGAATTCGGACCGCCGAACGGCAGCATTCACAAGATCGACGAGCACGTTGAAGTGGCGTTTATCGAACCGTTGAAAAACGTGTATCGACGCGTACTTGAAACCCTGCTTGCCTGATCCGACTCACTCTTATAAGGAGCCTGCGATGGCGCTTCCCTTCACCACCGTTCGCGATCTGCTGCGTTTTGCCGTGTCGCGTTTTACTGCGGCAGACTTGTCGTTTGGCCACGGTTCATCGAATGCATTCGATGAAGCCGCATACCTCGTGCTGCATACCCTGCACTTGCCGATCGACACGCTCGACCCGTTCCTCGACGCACGCCTGCTTGACACCGAAATCGACGCCATCATGAAAGTGATCGAGCGCCGGGCGACGGATCGCGTGCCGGCGGCGTACATCACGCACGAAGCGTGGATGCACGGGCACCGTTTCTATGTCGATGAGCGGGTGATCGTGCCGCGTTCGTTTATTGGCGAGTTGCTGCAGGATGGACTGCAGCCCTACGTGCCGGATCCCGACGAAGTGTCGCGCGTGCTGGAGCTCTGCACGGGTTCCGGCTGCCTCGCGATTCTCGCCGCGCAGGCGTTCCAGAACGCGGACGTTGACGCTGTCGATATCTCCGCGCCCGCGCTGGAAGTCGCGCACCGGAACGTGGACGATTACGACCTGGATTCGCGCGTGGCGTTATACGAGGGCGATCTGTTCGCCCCGCTGCCCGTTGGCCGCTACGAAGTCATCATCACGAATCCGCCGTACGTCAACGCGCTGGCCATGCAGACCCTGCCCGCTGAATATCGCCACGAGCCGGAACTCGCGCTCGCGGGCGGCGCGGATGGCATGGATATCGTGAAGCGGATCGTAGGTGAAGCGCGCAAGTGGCTGAGCGAAGACGGCGTGCTCGTGGTCGAAATCGGCAACGAACGGGCCAACGTGGAAGCTACGCTCGGCGGACTCGACATCGTCTGGCTCTCCACCAGCGCCGGCGACGACAACGTGTTTCTCATCCAGGCAGCCGACTTGCCGGGCTGACGGCACGGCTCTCTACCACCCGTCTCGACTACCAGAATTACCAGGCATCGCGCACATGCACTTCGAGTGGCAGGACTGGCTTCATCTCGGCACGTTTGTGATCCTCGCCCATTTGCTGGGCGCGGCCGCCGCTTGCCACGCGGTGCTCAACACGCGCACCTCGCAAGGCGCGGTCGCGTGGGCCGTGTCGCTGGTCGCCATGCCCTACTTCACGCTGATCCCGTATCTCTTTCTCGGGCGCAGCAAGTTCGCCGGGTATATCGACGCAAGGCGGCTGGAAAACGAGATCCTGCGCAAGAGCGCGCATCCGACGGAATGGAATTTCCCCGATGAAGCCGCCCGTCTGCGCGGCGCGGCAGCCGGGGATCCCGCGGAGTACCTGGGCCATCCGACCATACGCGCGCTGACGCGTTTGAGCGGCATGCCGTTCCTGCGCGGCAATTCCGTGCGCGTGCTCATCAATGGCGACGCTACGTTCGATGCAATTTTCAAAGCGATCGACGCGGCGAAGGTCTATGTGATCGTGCAGTTTTTCATCGTTCGCGACGACGAACTCGGCCGGAAGCTGAAAGACCTTCTGCTTAAAAAAGCGCAGCAAGGCGTGCGGGTCTATTTTCTCTACGACAGCATCGGCAGCTTCGATTTGCCGAAACGCTATGTCAATTCGCTGCGCGCGGGCGGCGTGCAGACGCATCCGTTTGCGACCAAGCGCAAGTTCGTCAATCGCTTCCAGATCAACTTCCGCAATCATCGGAAGATCGTGGTCGTTGATGGCGAATGCGCATTCGTCGGTGGTCATAACGTAGGCGTGGAATATCTCGGCGCGAATCCGCGTTTGTCACCCTGGCGCGATACCCACATTGAAGTGCGCGGGCCGGCGGTCGCCAGCATCCAGTTCGTGTTCATAGAAGACTGGTACTGGGCGACACAGCGCATTCCGGAAGTGGAAGCGTCAAAGACATCAACGGACGACATGAGTTGTCTCGTCCTCGCGAGTGGCCCCGCCGACCATCAGGAAACATGCTCGCTCTTTTTTGTCGAAGCAATCAATGCAGCGCGTTTCCGGATCTGGATCACGACGCCGTATCTCATTCCCGATGAAGCCGTGTTCTCGGCGCTGCGGCTCGCGGTTTTGCGCGGCGTGGACGTGCGTATCCTGATTCCGAGCCGCCGCGATCATCGCGTGGTGTTTGCTGCGTCGAAACTCTATGCCTACGATGCGCTGCTCGCAGGGGTGAAGATCTTTCGATATCGTCCGGGCTTCCTGCATCAGAAAGTGGTGCTGGTGGACGACATGTCCGCCGCCATTGGTAGCGCGAATCTGGACAACCGCTCGTTTCGTCTTAACTTCGAGATCATGGTCTTGACGGTGGACCGGGGCTTTGCCAGCGAAGTCGAGAAAATGCTGCTCGATGACTTCGCGCAATCATGGGAAATCAGCCGCGACGATTATCTCGGGGCACCCGCCTGGCGCCGCATGGCGATGCACGTCGCGCGCTTGTTCTCACCCATTCTTTGACACGGTTTTAGCCCACGGTTCTAGCCTGCATACGGTCCAAGGCTATAGGCGAATCGTCGCGCACATTCCAGGCCGAATGCGCTCGGTGCGATGCCGCGATCGTGTCTGACCTCAAACCCCATTCTCCATGCCGCGATGCGCTTGCCATAACAGGTGAGCGCGTCGAGCGACTGCATCACAAAGACAATCGCCGGCAACACCTCCTCATAGTGCCGCTGCGCCGCGGCCGGATCGTGCGCGAATGCTCGATAGATTTCCACCTGATGATCGAAGCTGTCCGGCGCGACGATCATGCCCGCGCAGCCGGCGCGCAGGTTGTCGAGCAACTCCTGGCCGCCACGCCCGTTGAAGACGGGCATTGTGCTCCCGGCAGCCGCCAGGCAGTCGATGGTCGTACGCAGTACCGTCGCCGCGCCCTCACCCTTCAACCAGCGAAAGTTCGGACATTGTTGAGCCAGTTCGGCCAACGCTTTCGGCGACAAACCGACACCTAGATACTCGGGCGCGTTTTGTATGCCCGCGCCGGCCGTGCTCGTCAAACCGTTCATCACGGCGGCGAAGAAATCGAAGTAAAAACGCTCCGGTTCGGTACGCGTGGACGGCGGTTGCAGGATCAGCCATTGCGCACCGTGCGCGACGGCCCAATTGCCGAATTCGGTCTGCTCCGGGACTGTGTCGCCGGTAACAGTAACCGCCAGCGGTACGCGAGACGCGATGTCCTCGCGCGCCCAGTTCACCAGTTGCTCACGCTCAGTGCGCGACAACCGCTGCACCTCGGTTGCAAGACCGAGTATCACGATGCCGGGAGCACCCGCGGCAATGGTCCGCTCGACCTGCACGCGCATGGCGTCACGGTCAAGCTGGTTGTGTTCGTCGAAATAAGCGTAGAGAACCGGCCAGATGCCGGCGGGCGAAGTGTCGTTCTTTAAAGTCATATGCGTTGGACCTGACCTTCGATGTTCAGTGATTCAATGAGAATCGCGCGGCACGGGTGCACCGCTCGCGCCGACCAGGAAATCGAGGTCCGCACCTTCGTCCGCCTGCAGCACATGATCGACGTAGAGCTTCACGTATCCACGCAACGGCGACGCCGGCTTGGACCATGACGCACGTCGCCGTTCGAGCTCTTCATCGGACACTTCCAGATGCAGGCGGCGCGCCTCGACATCGAGTTCGATCATGTCGCCGGTCTGCACGAGCGCGAGCGGACCACCCGCCGCCGCTTCCGGCGACACATGCAACACGACCGTGCCGTACGCCGTGCCACTCATCCGGCCATCCGAGATGCGGACCATGTCCGTAATGCCCTTTTGCAGCACTTTTTTCGGCAGCGGCATGTTGCCAACTTCAGCGAACCCCGGATAACCCTTCGGCCCCGCGCCCTTCAACACCATGACGCAGTGCTCGTCGATATCGAGCAATTCGTCATCCACTTTCGCGTGCAACTCTTCCACGGTCTCGAAGACAACCGCGCGGCCGCGATGTTTGAGCAAATGCTGTGTTGCCGCCGATGGTTTGATCACGGCGCCATTCGGCGCGAGATTTCCCCTCAACACGGCTATACCCGCCTTCGGCTTGAACGGCGTGGCAAACAGCGTGATGACTTTCTCGTCGTCGTTGCGGGCGCCGGACACGTTGTCCCAGATCGTCTTGCCGTTCACGGTCAGCGCGTCCTTGTGCAGCAAACCCTGTTCGCCAAGCTGTCTCAGCACGGCCGGCAAGCCACCCGCGTAGTAGAAGTCCTCCATCAGGTATTCACCCGACGGCTGGAGATTCACGAGGCACGGAACGTCCGAACCCAGTTCCCAATCGTCGAGCGTCAACGGCACGCCAATGCGCTTGGCGAGTGCGATCAGATGGACCACTGCGTTCGTCGATCCGCCTATCGCGGCATTCGTGCGAATCGCGTTCTCGAAGGCTTCGCGCGTGAGAATGCGGTCCATGGTGAGGTCTTCATGCACCATGTCGACAATGCGCCGGCCGGCCATGTGCGCGAGTACCTGGCGGCGGGCATCGACGGCGGGAATGGCCGCGTTATGCGGCAAGCCCATGCCGAGCGCCTCGACCATCGACGCCATGGTGGAAGCCGTGCCCATCGTCATGCAATGTCCCCGCGAACGGTTCATGCACGACTCGGCTTCAGTGAATTCCTCTTGCGTCATGGTGCCTGCGCGCACCTCCTCCGACATCTGCCACACCCCGGTCCCCGAGCCGATCGGCTTGCCGCGATACCGGCCGTTCAACATCGGTCCGCCAGAGACGGCGAGCGCGGGCAGGTTGCACGATGCCGCGCCCATCAATAACGCGGGCGTGGTCTTGTCGCAACCGACAAGCAGGATCACACCATCAAGCGGGTTGCCGCGAATTGATTCCTCCACATCCATGGACGCGAGATTGCGAAACAGCATGGCTGTCGGTCTCAGGTTCGACTCGCCGAGGGACATCACCGGGAATTCGAGCGGTAGTCCGCCCGCCTCTCGAACGCCGCGTTTCACATATTCGGCCAGCTCGCGGAAATGGGCGTTGCAAGGCGTCAGTTCCGACCACGTGTTGCAGATGCCGATCACCGGACGGCCATCGAAATTGTCGTGGGGGATCCCCTGGTTTTTCATCCACGAGCGGTGAATGAAACCATCCTTGCCATGTGTACCGAACCATTGTTGCGAGCGAAGTTTGCGCATGCCGGATCTCCTGGCGTGTGGGGCCGTTGTGGGTTGTGATGGGTTGTTATGGGTTGTTTTGAAAGATGGATGCGCCGGTTCGAGGACAGCGCGCGATTACTCAATGTCCTGTGCTTATGAGTCCGCCTGGCCGGTCGCCTGATCGCCGGCCGCAACCGCAGCGCGGGCAGCGCCCTTCTCCAACGCATTGAAGTCACGTTGGGTGGCGAGCAGCAACCTCGTCATTGCCGCGTGCGCCTCTGCGGGCTCGCGGCTCCGGATTGCAACGAATACCTCCCGATGCTGTTCCAGCGATGCCTGCGCCGACAGCGCTTGCTTGCCGGTCAAGCGAATGCCCGCGTCCAGCGCAGCCCGGACCGTGCCGATCAGTTGCGTGAAGACCCAATTCCCGGCTGCTTCGATAACGCCCGCGTGGAAAGCGACATCCGCTGCCGCCCAGCCCGCGCCGCGCGTGCCATCGGCCTCGCTGGCCATGGCGTTCAGCGAGGCTTCGATACGGTCAAGATCACGCTCGCACGCCCTTGCCGCAGCAAGTTCGGCGGCACGTGGTTCGATCAACAGACGCGCCTCGACCAATGCCTGGAAAAACGACACGTCCTCCACGCGCAAGACCGCCACGCCCAACACAGACGCGTCCAGCAACTTCCACGATTCGCGCGCAAGAACGGTCGCGCCCTTGCGTCGCCGGCTCTCGATCAGCCCGAGTGAAGCAAGCTTCTGCATCGCCTCGCGCGCCGCCGTACGGCTTACGCCGTGCGCGGCGGCAAGTTCCATTTCGTTCGGCAAGGACGAGCCGACCGGATAGGTGCCCGAGACAATTGCGTCGACCAGATGGACAACAATCGCCTCATGCAGCTTCGTCATGGTTGGCGAGTTTTCTAATTTCATCGCAGTGGCTAATTGACGTGGGCCGGAAAAATTAAATCATACATAATTTTCCTGGAGAACATGGAATATGTACGACATAATTTCACACTCATAGCAATCGATAAATGTCGTTGCCGATCGCAGCGGGCTGTCTGGAGATGTCGTCGAGCCCTGTAACGCGCCCTCAGACGAAACACGTCCCTAGCCGCTACGGGCGCGCAGAAGAGCCCCGGGGGCGAGCCCGGGACGCATAGTAAGGAAAGTTGATAGGCGACGCCCGGCCGGCCGACGCCCTTTAGAAAACAGACGATGCAGCAGCGAACTCGACCGGTGTCTCTGTCCAGGTTGGATCAAGTCGCTGGCGCAAATCGGACGTCAGAGCAGCTTTTCGATATCGCTGGAAAGCGCGTCCGGCTTCGTCACCGAGCCGAACCGGGTGATCACGTTGCCTTCCTTGTCGACCAGGAACTTCGTGAAGTTCCACTTGATGCCTTCGGTTCCCAGCACGCCCGGCGCTTCCTCAGTGAGATAACGAAATAGCGGATGCGCGTTCGCCCCGTTCACGTCGATCTTCTCGAACATGGGGAACGTGACCCCGTAGTTCTGCTCGCAAAAGCTGCCAATTTGAGCTGCGTCCCCCGGTTCCTGCTTGCCGAACTGATTGCAGGGAAAACCCAGCACCGCAAACCCACGATCCGCGTAACGCTCGTACAGCTCCTGCAAACCCTTGTACTGCGGCGTGAACCCGCACTCGCTCGCAGTGTTCACGATCAACAGCACCTTGCCCTGATAACTGTCCATGCCGACGGTTTCGCCGCCGAGGGTTTCTGCCGAAAACGAGTAGATAGGGTTCATTCGACGCTCCGCTTGAAAAAATCCAGTCTAAGCGAAACGCAGGTCAAAAAACATCCGGCCGAACGGCTAACGGCGCGCCAATGTCAATCAGCGGGTGGCGCGCACCCGCGCCAGTCTAAAATAGCGTTTTCCCGTACTTGTCTGGGTCTCCACGCCGTGATTCGCTTCAACCAGTTCAGCCTTGCCCGCGGCACCAAACCGCTCTTCGAACAGACCACGTTCACGCTCAATCCTGGCGAAAAGGCGGGGCTCATCGGCGCTAACGGCGCGGGAAAGACCACGCTCTTCTCCGTGCTACGCGGCGATCTGCATTCGGACGGGGGCGATTTCTCAATGCCGCCGTCGTGGCAAATCGCGCACGTCGCGCAGGAAACGCCGGCTGTAGAGCGCACCGCGCTCGACTACACGCTTGACGGCGACACGCAATTGCGGCGCATCGAAGCGCGGATTGCAGCGGCATCGGCGGCCCACGATGGGGCAGCCGAAGCCGACGCACACGCCGCTTTCGCTGACGCCGACGGTTACACCGCACCCGCCCGCGCCGAAACCCTGCTGATCGGCCTGGGGTTCACGCTTGCGCAAACAAAGGACCCCGTGGCGAGCTTCTCCGGCGGCTGGCGCATGCGCCTGAACCTGGCGCAAGCGCTGATGTGCCGCTCGGACCTGCTGCTGCTGGACGAGCCCACGAATCACCTGGATCTCGATGCGATCATCTGGCTGGAAGACTGGCTGCATCGCTATCCGGGAACGCTGATCGTGATTTCGCACGATCGCGAATTCCTCGATTCCGTCTGCAACGTCACGCTGCATCTGGAGAACCGGCAAATCAAGCGCTACGGCGGCAATTACAGCCAGTTCGAAATCCTGCGCGCGCAACAAATCGCGTTGCAGCAAAGCGCGTATGTGAAGCAGCAAAAGACGGTGGAGCATCTGCAAAGCTTCATCAACCGCTTCAAGGCGCAGGCGACCAAAGCGAAGCAGGCGCAAAGCCGGGTGAAGGCGCTTGAACGGATGGAAATCATCGCTCCGGCGCATGCTTCTTCGCCTTTCACGTTCGAATTCCGCACGCCCGATGCCGCGCCGAACCCCATGATGGTGATGGAATCCGTGCGCTGCGGTTATCACACAGAAGCCGGTGAAGTACCGATCGTGGAAGGTGTCACGCTTTCCATTCAGAACGGTCAGCGAATCGGTTTGCTGGGTGCGAACGGTCAGGGGAAATCGACGCTCATCAAGACGCTGGCCGGCACGCTTGAAGCGCTCAGTGGCAAGGTGCGCGAGGGCAAGGGCTTGCGTATCGGCTATTTCGCGCAGCATCAGCTTGAAACCCTGCGTCCCCAGGACTCCGCGCTGGAGCATGTCGCGCGGCTCGCGCCCGACACACGCGAACAGGAATTACGCGATTTCCTCGGCGGCTTCAATTTTTCCGGTGAGATGGCGACCGCGAAGATCGCGCCATTTTCCGGAGGAGAAAAAGCCCGGCTCGCGCTTGCGCTGATCATTTGGCAAAAGCCGAATTTGCTGTTGCTCGATGAACCGACGAACCATCTGGATCTCGAAACGCGTCACGCGCTGACCATGGCGCTTGCGCAGTTCGAAGGCACATTGATTCTGGTGTCGCATGATCGTCATTTGCTCCGTGCCACCACGGATAATTTCATGCTCGTGGCAAAACATCGGCTGCAGCCGTTCGACGGCGATCTCGACGATTACCGCGACTGGCTGCTGCAACACGCGGCCGACCAGCGGGCTGCCGCCAAGGAGATGGTCAGCAACGGCAATGGTGGAACAGCAGATGATTCGCTGGAATCGGGGCAGAACCGCAAGGAGCAGCGTCGCCTGGAGGCGCAAGAGCGGCAGAAACTCTCGCATTTGAAAAAGCCGCTGCAATCGCGGATTTCGAAGATCGAGAAGGAGATGGACAAGCTGAATGCCGAGAAAGCGCAGCTTGATATTTTCGTGGCCGATGCCGCCAGTTACGAGCCCGCCATGAAGACGCAACTCACGGAATCGATTCGCCGTCAGGCCGATGTGAACGCTCGACTGGAGACGCTCGAAGCGCAATGGCTCGAGGCGCACGAGGAACTGGAGCAGATTGGCTGAAAGGCCGCCGCAGAGTCGGCTCTAGCGCTGCCCTAGCGACGCGGCAGCGTTTGCCGCGGCATTCCTTCGTCGTCGACCAGTACGTGTTTGCGGCCCTTCACGTGGCGCCGAATGGTCGCCACCACTTCATCTTCGGTCACGTCTACGGCCACGACACGACGCGATATTTGCCCTTCAGCGTCGATCCACTCGACAATCCGGCAACCGCCGCCCCATGGCTGCTGGATGGGCGCGGACACACGGCAGCCGCGCAGATGGAATGTTGGGCGAGACAAAGTTTGATTTGCGTGTTTCAAGGCGTGGTCCTTTTTCCTTTGCCGCTCGTATCCGGGTTTGTCGCGATACAAGGATAGAAAAAGGACGCCCCGCGTGGGTTACACGAACCTCGCGGTTTTTTACACGACATTACTAAGGGACGGATCGACAACGCCCTGGCGACATGAGCCCAGCGCGGCGCTGAGCAACGTCAGGCGAGCGAGCGCACGCGATCGATTGCCTCGTCAATCCGGTCGACCGCGATCACTTCCAACCCCTCGATAGGTTGCTTCGGCGCATTCGCCTTTGGAATCAGCGCGATAGAGAAGCCCAGTTTCGCCGCCTCCTTCAGACGGTCCTGACCCCGTGGCGACGGCCTGATTTCACCTGCCAGCCCTACTTCGCCAAACACGATCAGCCCCTTTGGCAGCGCCTTGTTGCGCATCGACGAATGGATAGCGAGCAATACGGCCAGATCGGCCGCGGGTTCTGTGATCTTCACGCCGCCCACCGCGTTCAGGAATACATCCTGATCGAAGCACGCAATGCCCGCATGCCTATGCAACACGGCCAGCAGCAATGCGAGCCGGTTCTGCTCAAGCCCCACAGCGAGACGGCGAGGATTCGGGACATGCGCGGTATCGACAAGCGCCTGCACTTCCACCAACAACGGCCGCGAACCTTCCTGTGTCACCAGCACGCACGAACCTGGCACGCTCTGCTCATGCTGCGATAAAAACAGCGCCGATGGGTTCGCCACGCCCCGCAAACCGCGCTCGGTCATCGCGAATACGCCGAGTTCGTTCACCGCGCCGAAGCGGTTCTTGAACGCGCGCACGAGCCGGAACGATGAATGAGTGTCGCCTTCGAAGTAGAGCACCGTGTCCACGATGTGTTCGAGCACGCGCGGCCCGGCGAGATTGCCTTCCTTCGTCACGTGCCCGACCATGATGATGGTCGTGCCCGTCTGCTTCGCGATCCGCGTGAGTTGCGCCGCGCATTCCCGCACCTGTGCGACCGATCCAGGCGCGGAGGTCAGCGCTTCGGAATAAACAGTCTGGATCGAATCGATCACCGCAACTTCCGGCCGCTCTGTATCGATAGTCGCCTGGATACGCTCGAGCTGGATTTCCGCCAGCAAGCGCAAATCAGGCGCTGCATTACCGGAATCGCCGAGCAGGCCGAGCCGCTGTGCGCGCAATGCGATCTGCGCGCCGGACTCTTCGCCGCTGATATAAAGCGCGGGCCGCTCACGTGCGATCTCCGCCAGCGATTGCAGCAGCAGCGTGGATTTTCCGATACCCGGATCGCCGCCGATCAGCACCACGCCGCCAGCCACCAGGCCGCCGCCCAGCACCCGGTCGAATTCACCAATACCCGTGGTAAAGCGCGGCACGTCCGACGCTTCGATCTCAGACAAGCGCTGCACCGCAGAGGTCTTCGCAAGTGCCTGAAAGCGATGCGCCGACGGCGTCTCCGCCACCGACTCGACCAGCGTGTTCCACGTTCCGCATGCGGGACATTGACCTTGCCATTTCGGCGCCTGGCCGCCGCATTCGGTACATACGTACAGTGTCTTGACCTTCGCTACTTTCGCCACTCGCCTTCCTGAATTCCGTCGTTATTTCCGTCGCCACCTGCTCACGCCACCGCACCAGCGAACGTTCTACTCTGCCCGCATCGGCACGCGCGGCGCAACTGCGCACATCAACTCATAACCGATCGTGCCGCACGCAGCGGCCACGTCGTCGATCGGCAGCTTCGTGCCCCACAACTCCACGGGCGCACCAATTCCCGCGTTCGGCACCGGGGTCAGGTCGACCGTCAGCATGTCCATGGACACCCGACCGACAATCCGCGTCACTACGCCATCGACGATAACCGGCGTACCTTCAGGCGCCACTCGAGGATAACCGTCCGCATAACCGCACGCCACTACGCCGATCCGCATAGGACCTGTAGCTGAGAACACCGAACCGTAGCCCACCGAGTGACCCGCCGGCACCGCCTGCACGGCGATCAGCTCGGAGGCAAGCGTCATGGCGGGCTTCAATCCAGTGGTGGCGATATCGGCCGTTTTACCCGAAGGCGAGCCGCCGTACAAAATGATGCCGGGCCGCACCCAGTCGAAATGCGCCGCTGCATGCCACAGCGTGGCCGCGGAGTTGGCAAGGCTGCGCGCGCCCGCAATGCCTTCGGCACCGCGTTCGAACGCTTCGAGTTGATGACTGATACCGCGCGGACCGTCGGCATCGGAAAAATGCGTCATCAGCGTAATCTGGCCAATGCCCTGCACCGCCCGCGCCCGTTCCCACGCTGCCCGGAAACGCTCCGGCGTATAACCGAGCCGGTTCATGCCGCTGTTCATTTTCAACTGGATATTGACCGGCTTCGACAGTCGCGCCATTTCCAGCATCCGCAACTGTTCATCGCAATGCACTCCCGTCGTCAGGCTGTAACGATCGATCACGTCGATATCCGTCGGACGGAAAAACCCTTCCAGCAGCAGGATAGGACCTGCCCAACCCAGCTCACGCAACTTAACCGCTTCTTCAAGGTCAAGAAGACCGAAGCCGTCCGTTGCGCGCAATCCGGGGAACGCTCGCGCCACACCATGGCCATATGCATTAGCCTTGACCACGGCCCATATCTTGGATTTCGGCGCATGACGGCGTGCGACGGCGAGATTGCTGGCAAGTGCGGCGGTGTGGATCGTGGCGGATATCGGGCGCGGCATGGGAGGTCGGTTGGAGAAAACAGGTGATTATGCAAGAGCGGACTGTAGCTCGACGATTGTCTGAAAGCTGCGTTTCCAGCCGGCACGGAGGCGGCCGATCGTGCCCTATTGATGATCTATCGAAAGCGATCGGCCGCTTGGGATGGATCACGTCAGCGATCAATCATTGCATATGATGGCCGCTTGCTAAGAGACCGTGCACACGGTGATAAATTCGAAAATACCCGATTTGGTGAACCAATAGCTGAATCGGTACCCGAATCAATACCCGAATCAATACCTTATCGCTACCTTGCAGACCGGTGACGTTCCGGCCTGAACGTCTGCGAATTGTCATGCAGGTTACTGCTAGTCAGAATGCGCCTATTTTCGTGTTATAAAGCCGTGCACACAACCCATTTCGAACAGAAATTGCCTGAACGGGAGCCTGAGCGCAAACCCGGACGCGAGAGACGAGCGCGCCGCGTGCGAGCGGGGCGGATTACCCGCAGTGCGGACTAGCATCGGATCAGATGAAAAAAGGTTTTTACACCATCATGGCCGCGCAGTTTTTCTCGTCGCTGGCCGACAACGCCCTTCTGATCGCTGCGATCGCACTGCTGAAAGATCTTCACGCTCCGAACTGGATGACGCCGCTGCTCAAGCTGTTTTTTGTGCTGTCATACGTAGTTCTGGCCGCTTTCGTCGGTGCCTTCGCAGACTCGAGACCGAAGGGCCACGTGATGTTCGTCACCAACTCGATCAAGGTCGTCGGCTGCCTGACGATGCTGGTCGGTGCGCATCCGTTGCTCGCCTATGGCATTGTCGGGTTCGGCGCCGCTGCGTATTCGCCCGCGAAATACGGCATTCTCACCGAGCTGTTGCCGGCTGACCGGCTGGTCGCGGCGAACGGCTGGATCGAGGGCACGACGGTAGGTTCGATCATCCTGGGCACCGTCATGGGCGGTGCGTTGATCAGTCCGCACATTGCCTCGCACATTCTTCAGTTGCACATTCCGAAGGTCGATACCCCTGCCGAAGGCGCCATGCTCGTGATCGTGCTCATGTACATTGTCGCGGCCATCTTCAATCTGCGGATTCCCGACACGGGCGCGCGTTATCCGAAGCAGGAACATCGGCCGATCAAACTGATCACCGATTTCGCCGATTGTTTCAACGCGCTCTGGAACGACAAGCTCGGCCAGATCTCGCTTGCCGTGACCACGCTGTTCTGGGGCGCGGGCGCGACGCTGCAGTTCATCGTGCTCAAATGGGCGGAAGTGTCGCTCGGCATGTCGTTGTCCGAGGCCGCCATTTTGCAGGCGATCATCGCGGTCGGCGTCGCGGTCGGCGCTATTCTCGCGGCCGCCCGCGTGCCGCTGAAGAAGTCGCTTTCCGTGCTGCCGGTCGGCATCATGATGGGCGTTGCGGTGATGCTGCTCGCGTTCTATTCGAAGCATCTGTTTCCCGTGCACTGGGGCATCTATTTCGGCCGGATGCATATTCCGGGTTATTTGATCGTCGCGTATATCTTCCTGATGATCGTGGGCGGCCTGTCGGGCTTTTTCGTGGTGCCAATGAATGCGCTGCTGCAGCATCGCGGCCACGTGCTGTTGTCGGCGGGTCACTCTATTGCAGTGCAAAACTTCAACGAGAACCTCTCGGTGCTCGTGATGTTGTGCCTGTACGCAGTGCTCGTCTGGCTCGACGTGCCGATTCAATTCGTGATCGTGCTGTTCGGCACCTTCGTCTGCCTGATGATGTACTTTGTCATGCGGCGGCATCAGGCGAATCAGCGGGCCTTCGATTCGGTCGCGCTGATCGGCGAATCACGTCATTGAGACGTCATTGAGCGGTGGCCAGGGCGTGTGGATCACCCCTGGCCGAACCAGACCAAAGCCTGAGGCCACACTGGGCACTCAGCCGCCCGGCGCGCGATAATCCCGCTTATCACCATTTTCTTTACACCCTGCCCATGCTCGCCGCCGATCTCTATTCGTTCGCCGTGCGCGTGCGCGAACGCGCGCCGCTCGTCCACTGCCTGACGAATCTCGTTGTCACGAACTTCACGGCGAACGTGCTGCTCGCGCTGGGCGCCGCACCCGCAATGGTCATCGCCCGCGAGGAAGTGGGTGAATTCGTGCCGCTGGCCAACGCGGTATCGGTGAATCTCGGCACGCTCGACTTGCCGCAAAGCAAGGCGATTCGCGCCGCCGTCGAGGCCGCCCATCGCGCGCACAAACCGTGGGTACTCGATCCCGTCGCGGTCGGCCCGCTGAGTTTTCGCACGGCATTCGCGTTCGATCTGCTCGATGCACATCCGACCGTGATTCGCGGCAACGCGTCGGAGATCATCAGCTTGTCGGGTGGCGAATCGAGCGCACGCGGCGTCGACAGCACTGCTTTCGCCGAAGCCGCGCTCGACGCAGCCCAACTTCTCGCGCTGAATACAGGCGCTGTTGTCGCCGTCACCGGTCAAACCGATTACGTCACCGACGGCCGCCGGACGATCGCGCTCTCGAACGGATCGCCGTTGATGACACGCGTGACCGGCGTGGGCTGCGCGCTATCAGCGACGGTCGCGGCATTTGTGGGCGGTGCCGATCACGATGACCGCTGGGCCGCGACAGTCGCCGCTATCGCCTATTCGAGCATCGCGGGCGAATTGGCATCGCGCGACGCCGCATTGCCCGGCAGTTTCGCGGTCGCGTATCTCGACAGGTTGGCATCGCTCGATGCCAACCTGTTCGCCGCCACGCTCGTGTCTCGCGACGTGGCATCCGGCGCGTGATGAAGCTCGAATGATCCCTCGCATGGACCTTGATCTCGCGCTGTATCTCGTCCTCGATCCCGTCCAGTGCGGCGGCCATGCACGCGCGCTCGATGTCACGCGGGCGGCGCTCGCTGGCGGCGTCACGATCGTGCAACTGCGCGCGCCCGAATGGCACAAACGCGCGTGGCTTGAGCTTGCGCTCGATCTGTTGCCGCTTACGCGCCGGTATGGCGTGCCGCTCATCATCAATGACCATCTGGATGTCGCGCTCGCAGCTGGCGCCGATGGCGTGCATATCGGCCAGAACGACTTGCCGCCGGATGTCGCCAGGAAGCTGCTTGGGGCACAGGCGCTGATCGGGCTGTCGGTATCGGATGCGCTGCAGGTCGATCATGCCAACACACTAGGCGCCATGATCGATTACGTCGGCGTGGGGCCGGTATTCGATACGCCGACCAAGCCGGACGCATCGGCGGCATGCGGTATCGACGGCCTCGGCGCGTTGTGTGCCCGCTCTCTTCATCAGACGGTGGCGATCGGCGGAATCCAGCTGCACAACGCCGCCGCTGTCAAACGCGTGGGGCCGGGCGGTATCGCGGTGGTATCCGCGATCTGCACCGCTGTCGACCCGCAACTCGCCGCACGGCAATTGCACGAAGCCTCTTGAATCCTCTTGAAGACCATGACCCATCCGATCCCCAACGTCCTCACCATCGCCGGTTCCGATTCCGGCGGCGGCGCGGGCATCCAGGCCGACCTCAAGGCGTTCTCGGCGCTCGGCGCTTACGGGTTGTCCGTTATCACTGCTCTCACCGCGCAGAACACGCGCGGCGTGACGGCTATTCATACGCCCGACGCGTCGTTCGTCTCCGCTCAGCTTGACGCCGTTTTCGACGACATCCGCATCGATGCCGTGAAGATCGGCATGCTCGCCAATGCCGATGTAGTGCGCGCGGTAGCGGCGGCGTTGCGTCGATATCGGCCGGTGCATGTGGTGCTTGATACCGTGATGATTTCCAAGAGCAATCACGCTTTGCTTGCGCCGGATGCAGTGGCGGCGTTGCGCGAAGAACTGCTGCCGCTCGCGACGCTGGTCACACCAAATTTGCCGGAAGCGGCTGCGTTGCTGAACGTGGCGTCAGCCCAAGATGAAGACGCAATGGTGCGCCAGGGCGAAGCGCTGCGAGCATTGGGCGCGCGGGCAGTGTTGATGAAAGGCGGCCATTTGAGTTCCGCCGATAGCCCCGACTGGCTGATCGAGGACAGCGGATCGCTGCGGCTTGGCGGGCCGCGCGTGCCGGTGAAGAACACGCATGGGACGGGGTGCACGTTGTCGTCGTCGATTGCGGCGCTGCTGCCCCAACGTGACTCGCTCACTGCCGCTACCGCCGACGCCAAGCTTTATCTGACCGGCGCGATTGAACAGAGCACGCGGCTGGAAGTCGGGCACGGAGTTGGCCCGGTGCATCATTTTTTCAGGTGGTGGTGAGGTCAGGTTTGCTACGCGTGAGCTCGACCGGGTCAAGCATGCCTAAGTCGCGAAGTCAGTCGCGAAGTCAGTCGCGAAGTCCGCGGCGCGCGCCGGCCATTCATCGGGCACGATAAAACCGCGCGAGTGCTCGCGCCAAACATCGCCGGTCGAGGAGTCGTGGCCGTCGTAGCGCTCGTAGCGCTCGTAGCGCGCGACCATGATCGGCGACGACAGCGTTGCTACGCGCTCAGACAAAACCGCCGTCTGCTCAACCAG
>Ga0302220_10001468_pt1 | contig 18410 bp, 10 predicted proteins | sample II_Palsa_E1_3_FD_194572 | JGI IMG/M metagenome (GOLD analysis project Ga0302220, IMG submission 194572) | Peat permafrost microbial communities from Stordalen Mire near Abisko, Sweden - II_Palsa_E1_3 | ecosystem: Environmental > Terrestrial > Soil > Palsa > Peat permafrost | place: Sweden...
GACGAGCAATACGGGCATCGTGCGGATTGGGTTCAAACGAAAAAATATAGCCTTTATAACCGGCTTTCTTTCTCAGCATCTCGGCATATTCGCCCTGGCTGGCCCCGATATCGAAAACGCAATCGACATCCAGGTAGGCCAGCAGTTTCGTCAGTTGAATATGCTCCCAGGTCGCGTACAGCCTTCGCTTGTCAATGACGGTGGCGTTCTTGACCAGATCGAAGGACTTCTTTGGTAGTCGAGTAACTCGTTGAAGCAAGGACATGAAAACTCTCCTGTTCACTCGTTAAGTACGGTCGGAATCCTGTCGCATCTGTGGCCACTTGCGGCGGAATTCGTCGAACTACTATTGCTGTCGGTCGATATACGGCCTGCAAGGATCAACGCGATACCGAGTTCGCCAATTGGGAACGACGGTTCGTTGTGTCGGCTCCGACGATCATGCTAAACAATAGCAGTGAGGGGCGCGGCAGTGTGCGGTCGGTACAGATGGTATACGTCTGTGCATAGGCGAGATTTCCATTGAAGAATAAAAAGCTTACGATCGGTCGAATCTGTTTGTTATCCTGACGGACTTACTTCAACTCCAGTCCGCGCGGAAAGTTGCGGAGTGAGCAGCGACATCGTTGGAGGCAGCGCTATTGCGTCAGCACACTACAATGGCTCGCGAGTTTCAGTTTCTCAGGTTAGAAGCCGTCCCCACTCCAGATCGACCCCGTCAGGTCTCATTGGAACTACACCGGCACTTGGTGTAAAGGTAAGCTCACCAAAGTACACGCCGCTATTGAGGGCGTACAGGTCGACGCGCACATAGTTGAAGTCTTGGGCCAGGACCGCCGCCGTTTCCAGTATCGACTCCAGATTCAGCGGAGGCGGCCGGGGTGTCGTACTGCGAATGTAGGGGCCGATCTGAACGTCGAGATGGTTCCATTCGGCATCGTACACGTCGCCACGCGTATCGCTCCCGAATCGGTCTGAGATCACGACGATATACATCATCGGTCGGCCGGGGCGGCCGCCGAAGCAGTGCACTTTGTAGTCGGCAGGAATCTGGCCCTGTTCGTCGAGAAGAAGGTGCTCGAAGAAAATGCGGCGGGGGATGTTCCGGTAATGGCGTTCCCGAGCGATCTTGTAGAAATCGGTAGACACCCATCGACTGGCCAGAAGCTGCAAATTCTCGAACGTTCGTTGCGACTTATCCGAAACGATTTCGACGAAACTGCTTCCATGATTCGCTTTCATGACAAAGGAGTCGGGCAAATTATCGAAGACTCCTCGCGTGAAGACGCAGGGCGACGAAATCAAGGGAACCAGATGTTCCTCACCGACCTTGGCCCTGACATAGTCCCGCACGGCAAGTTTGTCGGTCAGCGCGCTGTATTTCGGGTCCGGCCGGAAGCTGCGCAGCAAGATCTTTTCGTTGAATGTTTTCGGGCGGAACAGGTTCGGGAAGTGGCCAATGTGCTTCCGGTGCAGCAGGATGAGGAAAATTAAATCCGGAAGAAACTGTTTTGCACTGTCCTTCATCCGTTGAACAAGTGCGTGGGGTGAGTGAAGCATGGTCTGTTCGGAAAAATGGCTGAACCATCTTTGGTGCGCAGCGCATAGTCAAGCTATCCGGCGGCCCGCATTCTGCTCGCCTGCGCGATAGGGGAACCTAAAATCATTTGCATCTCGTGCTGAAGCATAGCTCCGAGAAAATCGCGCAACAGGTCGTGGCGCAAAGTGAGTGAACATCGGCTGATTAAGTTGTACATTTTGGCGGCTTCCGGAGGGAACGGCAGTCGCTTGCCTGAGCGGCCGTGATTCGTCTGACAGCTACATGGGCGAGCGGGGCGCAGTGCGCACACCGGGTTCCTGTGGCGCAATTCGTCGGTACGACGATTATCATCATTTGAGCGCCGCAGGCAGTTTGGAGACGCCATGAGCCAATCCGATTCCAGCAGGTGGCATCAGCCCAGGCGGTCGTAGATTCGTTTTACTGGCGGCGCAGTCGAAAATTCCATTCACGGGATTGTGACAATAAGCAATTAAGCACAAGCGTTATGTGTTTGATAAAATGGCGGTGAAATGAATGGAAAGATTGCGCACGGAATTTCCCGTTTACTTCTTCGGCAGAACACATTAGTCTGAAGAAAGTCCGCTCCCGGAGGCTCGCGCCACATGCGGCCCGGCGTCGACGTTTCCACACCCTTCAGAAGTCCTTCACTACAGCTTCAATCTCGCGAATTGACACCCCCTTCGCGAGCGGTGTGTCAGGGGGCACCTCCGATGAGTCCCGATGGATCCCGAATCCGTGGGGTCGAAATCGCAAAAATCGGTGCATCCAATCCTCGTATCATCGCGACAAAAACCCAAACTTTTGCGATGCAGCAAAATATCGGAAAGATTTGTCCTATTTGGCGGAAATCGCCTATTCCATTTGCGAACCACTTCGCATTCCGGGTACGATTTACCCCGGTCGCGGCGTTCCCAGCGCAGAATTTGCCGAGCGGTTGCTTACATCAGTTCTTTCGGTGAAACGTTTGCGTGGGGAGCGGTCATCGTCTGACCGGCAGTGAATGTTGTAGCAGATTCTCTCACGTGGTTACTGGAAGCCCTGTGACGCAGGCCGTCTTTGCGCGGCAATGCACGGTTTGCCCTACGGTGCGGACCGTTTAGCCGAGCTTCCCATCTGGCAGGGTAATCACCTACTTTAAATTATTGCGCGCAGTACAGCAGAGGGTTTTCGTAAGCACTACGAATTAAAAGTGCTTTGTCTATGCGCAGTTACTCATTCGAAACTCCAAAAAAGTAATTTGGATTTTTTATCGGGAATTTTCTCGACAGTGGACTAAATTCGCCATGATAAAACGACGTCAATTTATTGGTTGCCTAACGGCCCTCGGTGGAAGTTATTTATTGAGCGCATGCGGTGGCGGCTCAGAAGGCGGTACCCTCGGCTCCGCAGTCAGCAAAGCAGCCGCCGTTTCAAAGAGCGCCTCCGCGAACGGTTCGGCAATGCCGCCGGCCGGCTCGCTCATCGACGGCTCGGGCAACACCTGGACCCTATCGGGCGGGGTTCTTTATCAAAACGGTGCGGTAGCCGGGGTCAACTACGGCGTGACCCTCGCGATGTGTTTCAACGGCACCATCTATCAGGAAAACTCGGCAGGGCACTTCTATCAGTGGACTGGCTCGTCATGGCAGCCCTGCGGCGATCCGCGTCTGGGTCTTACCTCTGCGGACGGCACCACGCTGCCTTCCGCGGCGAACATTATCGACAAGTCCGGCAACGTCTGGACACTCGTGAACGGTGTCGTCAACTGTAACGGCGCTGTCGTGGGCGTCAACTACAACGTGGCGCTTGTGCTCTGGTACGGTGGTGTCGTCTATCACTGCAACACGAGTGGCCACTTCTACGCGAACGCAGAGGTCGCCGCTGGATGGTTGGCTTGCACCGATCCGCGCATTGCTGTCGCTCCGACCGCGGGTAGCTTCTACGGTATGAATGGGCACTACGACTACACGTACACGCCTACGCAGCTCGTCTCGATTCTCAAGGGTATGGGCTGCACGAGTTATCGCGTCGGCTGCACGGCCCAGTCGAACCAGCTCAATGCTGTGGTCCAACTGGCCAAAGCGTTCCAGGCAAACGGGCTCACGCTACTCGTTTTGATCCAGCAGGGTCTCTATGACGCGAACGGCAATCTCTTCACCAGTGAGTCGGCCGCTTACAATGCCGGCGTTACTGCTGGCTCGACAATTGCAGCCGCGCTTGCGCCGTACGGCGTGACCCTTTACGAATGCGGGAATGAACTGACTCGCGATGGCGCCATCATTCTGAATAGCGCCTACGTGGGTACGAAGGCTAGCGATTTCAACAATGCAAACTGGCCGGTCTTGCGTGGCGTTATGCGCGGCATGATCGCCGGCGTGAAGTCGGTGCAATCCAACGCGAAGTGCGGTATCAACTTCTGCGTGGGGGATGTCGGCGCCTCTGACGCATTGTGGGAAGGCTCGCAGCCCGATGGGAGCAGCGGCTATTCGACGGTGCGGTGGGACATTACCACCTGGCACAATTACGAAGTGTACGGGGACATTTTCGACCTTCCGATTGACGGGTCGGGGCCCGGCTTCGATCTGGTTACCTATTGCAAGGCCAGATACGGTGTGCCGTTCATGATTACCGAGTGGAACACGGGGCCCGAACAAACCGAGGCTTACCGTGCGAACTACATCACCACGACGTTGGGCTCGTTCTATCAGAACAGGACAACGCACAATCTCCAGTCCGTGATGTATTACGTACTCGATAGCGGTGACGATACCTTCGGCATCATGCTCAATGGCAGTCCGATCAATCCGTCGTACAGTGCATATACGAGCTTCGTGGTGAGCAATCCGGACTAACAATTCGGCGCGCACGCGTGACGTGAGAAAGACCTGGTCCCCGCATGCCTCGGCAGTGGGGAGCAGGTCTTTTGCGTTTGGCACCCGGAGGAGACCTTCACTCGTTAGCCGTGCCGATGATTGGCTCCAGTGAAGGTCGGCGGGTCCGCGCTTTATGCAGTCGCCTCACGACTAGGCTTACTTGGGGAGATCGCTTGCCTTTCAGTCGAGGCACGCTAGACTCAGTGGACCGATGCGGCTTAGCCGCCTTACGCGAAACTGGCGCATGCGTTAACTCGGCAACGTAGTTGCCCGGATGCGCCGAGAGCATTCGCCGACCGGTACGTATCATCGTGGCGTCACATGACGCGACGAACGACTCGACAAGCGAGTGGCAATCCCATGAGCACCTCAACAGACAAGGCCTCGGCTGCGCATTCTGGCTATCGGTCGGATATTGATGGCTTGCGTGCGGTCGCGGTTACCTCGGTCGTCGTCTTTCACGCGTTCCCTGGCTGGCTTTCTGGCGGATTCGTCGGTGTCGACATTTTCTTCGCGATCTCGGGCTATCTGATTTCGCGCCATATCATCGAATCGCTGGGAGCGCAGCGCTTCAGCCTGATCGATTTCTATACGCGAAGGATCAAGCGCATCTATCCCGCGCTGATCATCGTGCTCATCGCGAGTCTCGCAACCGGGCTCGTGCTGATGGCATCGGGAGAATTGACACGGCTCGCCGCGGACGCGCTCGCCAGCGTGCTGTTCATGGCGAACATCCACTTCTACCTGACGGCCGACTACTTTTCGCAGGGCGCTTCGGCGAGTCCGTTGCTGCACCTGTGGTCGCTCGGTGTCGAAGAGCAGTACTACATCGTCTGGCCGCTCGCCCTGTTCGTGCTCTGGAAATACGCGAGCCGGCGCGTGGCTGTCGCACTGATCGTCCTTGCGATGCTCCTATCGTTCTCGAGCAGCGTGTTCCTGAGCGCGTCACATGCGACCGCCGCCTTCTACCTGCCAGTCACACGAATCTGGGAGTTGCTGTTCGGTTCGATACTCGCGTGGTTCGAGGTGGCCGGTTTCAACGGCTTGTCGTCTGGGCGCGAACTGTTCAGGCTGCGCGGCGGCGCGAGCGTGTGCATTCGTGATCTGGGCGCATGGGCGGGTCTTGCACTCATCGCCGCAAGTGTGATCCTGTTCGACCCCAAAGTGGTCTTTCCCGGCTGGCGAGCGGCATTACCGGCCGGTGGTGCGACGCTGGTTATTGCGGCAGGGCAGGCGGCGTGGATCAACCGTAGACTGCTTTCCCTGCGGCCATTCGTTTATTGCGGCCTGATCAGCTATCCGCTCTATCTCTGGCATTGGCCGATCCTTGCCTTCGTGCGGCTGTTGAGCAGCGGGGCGCCTTCCACGAGCCTGCTTCTTTTTGCCATCGCGATTGCGGTCCTCCTCTCGTCCGCGACGTTCAGCTTCGTCGATGCACCTGCGCGTTTCAGCGCGCCGGCGCGGAAATATCCGGTTCTGGTGGCGAGCGCGCTTTTCAGCGTCATGATGGGTATCGGACTCTCGAGCTTCGTCATTTCCCAAGGCAACGGTCTGCCTGATCGCTTCCCCGATGCCAATTTCGGCGCGAGCCAGGAGCATTGGGCGTTTTCCGGTGCCTGCAAGAAACAGTTCCCGGGTTCCGACTTCTGCATGCTGCCGGGTGCCAATGCACATACGGAGGTCGCCCTGCTGGGGGATAGCCACGCCAATCACTATTACGAGGGGCTGTATCGGGCCCTTGCGGGTGGCGACACGGGCTTGCTCGCCGTGGGTACCGGCAATTGCCCGCCGTTTTACGGCGTCGATATCCATCTGGGCGGTTACGTGAAACATTGCTCCGCTCTTTTCGACCAGACCCTCGACTATGTGATCCGGTCGCCCGACATCCATACGGTGATCCTCTCGAGCTACGCCATATCGTCGATCAGGGGCGGCCTCGATTACGACGAGGGCGGCTACCTCAAACTCGTCGCAGCCGGTAGCCAGCACGGCAGCGAAGACAACCTGGCCATTTACCTCGGCGGCCTCGAGCGAACGCTGCGCAAGTTGACCGCGGCGGGCAAGAACATCGTTTTCGTGCTCGACACTCCCGAACTCGACTTCGACCCGAACTCGTGCGTGCACCGGCCGGTTCAGTTCTCTGTGCGCTCGCCCTGCACGATCTCCCGCGTCAAGGTCGACCGCCGCCTGAGGGCGATCCAGACGCGGATCGAGGCCACGCTGGCAAAGTTTCCACAGGTCCGCGTGTTCAATCCGGTACCGTTGCTTTGCGACGCCGAGAATTGCTACGCCAAACGCGGCGATACGTTTCTGTATGCCGATCGTGACCATCTGTCTTCCGACGGCTCGCGGTATTTGGGCAAGTTGCTGCTCAAGGACCTCATGCCGCAGAATGGGACCTGATCCGGGCGGCCACGAGGCGCACTGTGCGCGCCTCGTGGCTGGATGCAAGCACGTTACGCCCGGCTCGCAGAGCTTCCCGTCATGAGTAGTCGTCCCCAATCGTAATCAATCCGATCAGGCGTAAAAGGCAACACGCCGGCGCCGGGTGTAAAGGTCAACTCACCAAAGTAGACCTTATTGTCCGGCGCGTATAAGTCGACGCGGACATAGTCGAAGTCTTCACAGAGGGTGGCTGCAGCAGCCAGTACCGACTCCAGGTTTTCTGGACGGGGGGCGGGGGTTGCGCTGCGCTTGTAGTACCCGATGGCGATGTCGAGATGGTTCCAATCGACGTCGTAGACGTCGCCATGCGTCGTGTTTCCGAACCGGTCCGAAATCACCAGGATATACATGACTGGCCGCCCCGGCCGGCCACCGAAACAGTGCACCTTGAAGTCTGCCGGAATCTGGCCATGTTGGTCGAGAAGCAGGTGCTCAAAGAAGATTCGTGGCTTCATTTTCAGGTAATGCCGCTCCCGCGCGATCCAGTAAAAGTCGGTTGCCAACCACCGCGCAGCGAGCTGCTGCAATCTATCGAACGATGTCTCCGACTTGTTTCTGACAATCTCGACGAACGTGCTGCCGTGGTTCGCCTTCATGACAAACGCATTCGGCAGAGCCTCGAAAACCTCGCGCGTGAAGGCAGCCGGAACCGCGACTAGCGGAATGAGATGCTTCTCGCCAAGCTTGGCGGCGATGTACTCCCGTACTGATAGTTTGTCGGTCAAGGTGACAAAGCTCGGATCCGGCCTAAGGCTTCGTTGCAGCATCTTCTCATTGAAGGTGACAGGATGGTTGAGGTGGGGATAGCGGCCGATGCGTTTATGATGCAACAGGCACAGGAATGCCGCATCGGGTAGCAGCGCTTTCGCCGAATCCTTGATTCGTTTCGCGACCGAGTTCCACAGCAGCGAGCCAGCAAGGCCGCCCGATGGCGCCGCCCCGTCGTTTGGCCCGGTTTCTTGCAAGAGTTCGTTTTCATTTTGCCGGAGGGCTGGAGCGCCTGTGTCTCGATCGAACCGCGCGGACTTGGATGTTGTCATGTTCTCACCCATAAGCAGTTGGTTTCCCGGCACAAAGCTTCACGAGCTCTCTCGCAAGATTTCGGCCACGGTTATCCGGTCCATCGGGCATGACGCGGTAAAAGCAGTGATCGGCATCATACTTAGTTCTCCAAACAGACTATCCATACTACGTAAGGAGCTTACAGCACTGAATTGGACAAGGCGAACATGGCCGTTTTGAGCGAGGTATTTGGCGGAATTGCGCTGATGCGAGGAATTATTACCTATGTCTGTCAAAATTTAACGGTAAATAGGAAAATAATCCTAGCATAATGCTCAGGCCATCAGATTGTTAAACATAGGAAAAAGTACGTACGAGGCATACCTGGTGGGGCTTGGCGGCTCTCGTTGCGCCGGCATGATCGTTAAATAAAGGGTCAACTGTTACTGCATTGGAATTGCATCTGGAAATCGGCGTGTATAACTCTGTTACATTAATTTCAGATCGCAACAACGCTTTCCAGGATCACTTTATTTGTAATGCCCTCCACGGAATCGGCCAATAGCACCCGAATTTATGCCGAAGACTATATGGTGCTTTTTAGGCCGACTATGCTTCACTGCAACATACCAGCCAGAGCGATATGCGTGTACCTGTTCCCGCAGCGGGCATATCCGCTCGTTCGTAATCCAGAGCCGCGCGAAAGTTTTCCGGTCTCTTCGCTAATCAGTTCGTACTACGAAAAATGTCTTGGAGTATCGAATGATGTCTTGACTGCAGAAATCGCCGATCGGGTCCGCAACTGCGCTAGCGGTCATCCACGCTCTGTATCGCCTGCCGCCGTTCAGGGATTCCCTCAGATCGGCTCGCAGCCCTGACACAAACCAGCACGTCACTTCGAGGTGCTGCCGGTCCGACGCAACACCTGCATCCGCCGGCAATGGTTCCAGGTCGCGCTCTGGTGTGCAGCAAAACGATCATAAATCGTTGCGCTGCCAATCGAACATGGAAGGATGATACCGGTGGATTATTACCCTCTGAACACGCCCTTTCCTGCTGCTAGCTTAGAACGTGGCCAGCTCAGTGCGAGCGGGCTGCTCAATCTGATGCGGGATCATATTTGGGAGATCCTGGTCACAACGGCGATCGTCTTTGCATCGGCGGGGGCTTATCTGCTCATTGCGACGCCGATCTACTCCGCGGATGTCCTGCTACGTATCGATCCGCAAGAACCGAATGCGCTCGGCCTCGCGCTACAGGACCAGGAGGCGCTTCCTCCGGCCGCGCCGCCCCCCGTCACCGAAATGGCAGTGATGCGTAGCCGTTCCGTGCTTGACCCGGTGATCGAGAAATATCGATTCGACGTTACGGTGACCCCGCACAAGGTTCCGATCCTGGGCGACATCGCAGAGAAATTTGCCACTCCGGGAAAGCCGTCGGCTCCTTGGCTTGGTCTGAGCGCGTTCGCATGGGGAGGAGAGCGCGTTCAGATCGGGGCACTGGACGTGCCGAAAGACCTCGAGGAGGAGAAGTTGACCCTGGTCGCGCTGGATGGCGGCGCGTATGAGTTGCGCGACGCTTCCGGCGAGGCCCTGGTCACAGGCAAGGTGGGCACCGTCGCCAGGCAGGATGGCGTTTCAATTCTGGTGAAGCAGTTGGTTGCGCGACCGGACACGAAATTCCAGGTCATTCGGTGGAATACGCTAGACGCGGTCAAGCGTTTTTTGGACGAGGTAAAGGTCGGCGACAAGGTCAAGGACTCTGGCCTGATTGAGTTGGAGTACCTGGACCAGAGCCCGGATAAGGCGGCCGAAGTTGCGAATGCCCTGGCGCAGCAATATCTTGCGACTGCGATTGCAAGCCGGCAAGTCAACGACACCACGACTCTCGCGTTCATTAACGGTGAGCTTCCTCGTTTGCTCTCGGACCTCCGGAAAGCTGAAGAAGCACTCAGGAACTACCGGGCGAATTCTGATTCCATGCAACCGATGGGCGAGGCGCAAGCCTACCTCCAGGGCGGTCTGGATTTTGACAAGCAGATCGCGAGCCTGGAGTTGCAGCGCACGCAAACAATGGAGCGCTTTCAGCCAGATAGCCGCTGGGTGCAGAACATCGACACTCAGCTCGATCAATTGAGAAGCGCGAAGGCAGCATTTGACCGTCGCTTTAATGGCATGCCGGTGTCGGAACGCGAGAGCGTCGATCTTATCCGCGCGCAAAAGGTGGCCGAGACGATCTACATGGGCATGGTCCAGAAGGCCCAACAATTGCAGGTTCGGCGCGCCAGTACAACAGGGGGGGCGCATGTTGTCGACCCTGCGATCAGACCGCTTCACCCGGTCAAGCCAAAGCCTGTGCTGATACTTCCGGGCAGCCTGGCATTTGGCCTTTTCGCAGGCGCGGCGCTGGTCTTCATGCGCCGGCACGTCATGACTGGAGTGACGGATCCGAGGTATGTGGAAAGCCGCCTGAGCGTGCCAGTCTTTGGCGAGATTCTATTCAGCCAGCAGCAGGCGTGGCTCGACCGGGCTGTGGCTCCGGGTCGCAGTGCGCTTCCGGTTGCCGGAGGGCGGACGACTCCTCTGCCGTCCCAGCGAAACGAACCTGGTATTGATCTGAGCGGCGGTGCATATGGAGCGGAGTCGACCGGCTCCGGGTTTCCCGGCACCAACAGGGTTCTCGCAGGCCGCTTTCCACATGACCCTTCAGTCGAAGCGCTCCGCGCCGTGCGTACCGAGCTGACGCGCGACCTCGCGCACGCCCGCAACAACATTCTGATGGTGATCGGTCCGACTTCCTCCGCCGGAAAGAGCTTCGTTGCCGCGAATCTCGCGATCCTGCATGCCGAGATCGGCACGCGGGTCGCCCTGATCGACGCCGATATGCGTCGTGGTCATCTCGCATCGCTCTTCGATCAAAACAATCGTTGTGGCCTTTCCGAGGTGCTCGCGGATCGCATGGCGTTGCGTATCACGCTGCGGCGCACCGGCATCGAAGGTCTGTCTTTCCTGTCCTGCGGCGCCCGTCCTGGGAATCCCGCCGCACTGCTGATGAGACCGCGCTTCAAGGAGGTACTGGAGCGGCTCGCCAACCAGTTCGATCTCGTGATCGTGGATACGCCACCGTTTCTCTCGGTGACCGACGCCTCCGTCGTCGCGAGTCAGGCGGGTTCATCGTTGCTGGTCTTGCGCTCGGGAATGCAGAGCGAGCAGGAAATTGCAGACACCGTCAAGAAGATGGAACGCGCTGAAGGACGTATTGCCGGCGCGGTCTTCAACGGCATTCCACTGCGACGCAGTACGAGGAGCTATGGGTATGCGAACTACGCCAGCGATCAAGGGGACCTCGAGGTAGTGACCTGATGTGACCCGCCACGAGCAAGTTACGACAGGAAGTTCCACGCCGTCGTTAAACGGAGAAGCGTATGGCCTTCGCAATAAACGGAAAGTTCACGTCGCAGCCCGTCACCGGCGTTCAAAGGGTTGCTTATGAGCTGACAAGAGCAATGCAAATGCTGGCAGTTCCGGACGGCGAACTGGACGTCTTCGTGCCACAGAACGTCGTTGAACCGGGCGCATTGCTTAAACGTCAGCGGCGTTTCCCCTGGTTGCGCGGCACGCTCTGGGAGCAGATCACGCTTCCGATTGCAGCAAGAGGAATGACGCTCCTGAACCTGTGCAATACCAACCCGATCTTCAAACGCGGGCAGATCGTGATGGTGCATGACATGGCAGTCTATGACGTTCCGCAGGCTTTCTCGAAAAAGTTCCTCCTTTGGTATCGGCTTGGCTTCTCGATCCTGCCACACATGGAGCCGATGATCCTCACGGTCTCGACATTCTCGAAAAGGCGTATCTGCCATCACCTGAAGATCGACGGGTCGCGTGTTGCCGTCGTTACACCTGGCGCGGATCACCTGGATCGCGTGGTTTCCAATCCTGGGATAACAAAGCGTTTGGGTCTCACGAAGGACGCGTACTGCGTCATTGTCGGCAGCCTCGATCCTCGCAAGAACCTGCAACGCGTTCTGGAGGCCATCGATCAGCTTGGGCATTTGAAGGGTGTCCGGTTTGTCGTCGTCGGGGGCAAGAATTCACGTGTCTTCAACAGCGAGCCTAACGAGCGAGCTGCGCACGCGAACCAGGTGATATGGGCGGGCTTTGTCACAGACGGCGAGCTTAAGGCTCTGTATGAAAATGCGGGTTGCCTTGTGTTTCCGTCCCTGTACGAGGGGTTTGGTCTTCCGCCCCTGGAGGCGATGTACTGCGGCTGCCCCGTGATCGCTTCGAAGCGCACCTCGATACCCGAAGCGTGTGGCGCCGCCGCACTGTATTGCGACGCAAGTTCGGCGGAAAACATCGCCGAGACGGTTTCGCTAATGATGACAGACGAACGACTGCGGCAGCATTACCGGACAAAGGGACTGGTCCATGCGCGGGAGTACCGGTGGGAACGTTCGGCACAAAGACTGTTTGAAATCCTGTACGGCCACGCGAGCGAGCAGCTGGTGGAACTCTCGCCAAGTGCGTCGGCGGGATAGAGCGGATGTTCGCGGGCGGCTGATGTCGCCCCGCCATGGAACGGCGAGAGCATGAACGTCAAATTCAGAGGGCCAGGTCAAGTCAATGATTCCGAGAAAAAAATAGGGAGTCAGCTTGCATATGGCATTGCTAATACGTAATCCTAACCTCTCTGGATGGCGTCGGGATACCATGAAAAACATCACTGTCGTCATCTGCAACTACAACTACGAGCGCTATCTGGCCGCGGCGATCGGCTCGGCGGTCGGGCAGGACTATCCGGGAACGCACGTGATGGTCATCGACGACGGCTCGACCGACGGGTCGCGAGCGGTCATTGAAAGGTATGGAACACGCGTTTCGTCAATCTTCAAGGAAAACGGCGGTCAGGTGTCCGCCTACAACCACGCCCTCGGCATTCTCGACACGGAATATGCGATCTTTCTCGATTCCGATGACGTCCTATACCCGAGCGCCGTATCTGAAGTGATGCGGGTCTTTGGCGACGGTGAGTGGGCGAAGGTTCAGTTTCGGCTGGACCTCGTGGACCAGACCGGCGACCTGACTGGCGCCCATATACCGCATTCGGATCCGCCTCCCGATTGCGGCAGGCTGCTGCGGGGCGGCTGGTTGTATCCTTCGCCGCCCGCTTCGGGTAACGCCTATCGTGTGAGTGTGTTAAGGCAGATCTTTCCCGTCCCTGCGGCGGCTATCAACCGCTATGGGGCCGACTTCTATGCGATCTACGGCGCTGCGTTGCTAGGCCGCATCGCGACTGTTCCGCGATCGCTTGGAAGCTATCGCTTGCATACCATGGCCACCGTAGGCGTCTCGTCCGCGAACTCCGAGCAGTTCGGCCGGGATCCGCAAGTCTTCTCCATGCGCTGGGCGATCTTGCGGGACATCGCGCGCGCTCGCCTGAAGGTGGAGCTGCCGTTATCGTTTCATGACTTTGCCCATGAGAAGGCGCGCTTCTGCTCAAGCGTTTATCAGGCGCCGTTTCTGACCCGCTGGCGCTGGGTGATGCGGGATTCCCGCAGCTATCTGTATGCGATTGTTGCAAACCCGTTCTGGAGTGTGAAAAAGAAAGTCGGCACGCTCGCTCTGTCGAGCCTGTGTCTTGTGCCGTGCTCGCCGCTGTCTGACTTCGTGGTGCGTTACATCACCAACCCGCTTGCGCGCCGACGCGTCTCCGGGCGCTGACGAAGACCGGTGCCACAAAGGAGGAATGAATCAGGCATATGCGATGCGAAGGGTTCGGTCGTAATCTCACAGGAGGTCGAAGTGAAAGTCGCTATTGTTCACGATTGGTTGGTGGTTTCGGGTGGTGCGGAGAAGGTTCTGAAAAATATCATTGAGTGCTTCCCGAGCGCAGACATCTTCGCAATTGTAGATTTTCTGGAAGACCGCGAATGTGTGAAGGGCAAGTCGGTCGAAACCTCGTTCATCCAGCGGATGCCCTTTGCCCGCAAACGCTACCGTGGCTATCTACCTTTGATGCCACTTGCGATCGAGCAGATCGACCTGTCCGGCTACGAACTCGTCATTTCCAGTTCGCACGCGGTGGCCAAAGGGGTGCTTACAGGGCCCAACCAGCTGCATGTTAGCTATGTTCATTCGCCCATTCGCTACGCGTGGGATTTGCAACATCAATACCTCAAGGAATCTCATCTGGCGAGCGGCCTCAAGTCGATCATGGCGCGCGTTCTGCTTCACTACATCCGGGGTTGGGATTCGCGCTCGGCGAATGGTGTGGATCACCTTGTTGCCAATTCCCAGTTCATTGCCCGGCGCATCAAGAAAGCGTATCACCGCGATGCGACGGTCATATATCCGCCCGTCGATCTGAAGAACATGACGATGCGCACACAGAAGGACGACTTCTACGTGACGGCGTCACGGATGGTTCCGTATAAACGCATTGAGCTGATCGTACGGGCTTTTTCGCAGACACCCGAACGCCAGTTAGTGGTGATCGGAGAGGGTCCGGAGATGAAAAGGATCAAGTCGATTGCTGGCAATAACGTTGCCATTCTAGGTCACCAACCGTACGACGTGCTGGTCGATCATCTGCAACGGGCACGTGCATTTATATTTGCGGCCGAAGAGGACTTCGGCATTTCGGTGGTGGAAGCCCAGGCTTGTGGAACGCCAGTCATCGCATTCGGCAGGGGCGGCGCGCTCGAATCCGTGGTGGGGCTGCCGCTCGAGCGGCCTACGGGGGTTTTCTTTGGTGAACAGACACCCGAGTCGCTGCTGGAAGCGGTGAACCGGTTTGAAAACAACGCCAGGTTGTTCGATCCTCTGCAATGCCGCCGCAACGCGGAGCGATTCTCGTCCGATAACTTCAAGACATCACTGATGACCTTTATCGACGCGCGGCTTCCAGATGGGTGCCTTGAGCAGCTTCAGCCGTATCGTGTCACGGAACGGGTCCGTGCGGAGGAACGTCAGTTGGCGGAGGTGGCGCCGTGAGCGTAGAGCCGAGACTCCGGATCCGTCCGAAGAGGGCGTTGACAGAGGGCGCACGACGGTGGATCCCCTGCGCGTTCGCTTCGATTACATTCTGAATCGGCGCCTTGTGCCCATAGGCGAGTGTCGAGACTAGCAGAATGCTGATAGCCGACCAGCTTGGCCGCGGGTGCTCGAATTCGGTCTTAAGAACGGCGCGTAGAAATGCCATACCCACAAGCGCGCCTAAAACCCAGCCGGAAAGCATTTCGGGTAACGTGTGCGAGTGGTCCCTGACGTGAGATATGCCCGTCAGCAGGCCAACCAATGTACCGGCGACGACGCCCAATAGAGGGGGTTGACGCCACCACTTCAGTTGAAGCGTGATTACCACCATCCATACTGAAGTCGACAGCATGGTGTGCCCGCTGATCACGCGGAAACCGGAGGCCGGAAAAGAGATTCCCCATCCGGCGTAGAGGATCTTGGTTGCGCCCACGAGAGCCATGCCGGCGGCGAGTGCGCTGATCCATCGGCAGGCGAGACGGACATCGAACCAGGCGACCCAGGCTGCGCAGATGAGCGCGACGGGTAGCGTGATGGCGGCGTCACCGAGGTTGGTAAACAGGATTCCCATAGGATCTCTTCGTTGCTTTTTTTCGCAGCCACTTCATGGCGCGGACGTGGTCAAGCGCGCGAGCCGGCGCCTGGCGTGTACCGATTCTCTTCCGGAACGGTTGCGGCGACCGGCCGCGAGGCGAGCAACAAGGAAATGACGAGAGAAAGAATGAGAACATTCGACGGTGTGACCAGCCGATGTTCAGTCGCGGACATGACAAGGAGGCAAATAGATGAAATCTCGACAAACCGGAAAGCGATGAGGTTCTGACCACGCCCGACGAGCGCAGCGGCGGTTGCGCCTTTCTTGCTCCACTCGATGAGTTTCCAGTAGAAACTCAGCATCAGAACGAGGCCGAATATGCCCAGTTCCGCAAGGATGTGCAGATAAGAATTATGCGCATGGGAGTCGCTATGTTCGACAATGACGTCGGCGGGCACGCCTAAGAGATGGAAGTATGTGGTGACGCTGCCGATATGGTCGTCGAACGAACCAAAGCCGAGGCCGACGATCGGGCTTTGCTCGAAGTAAGCGAGGGCGCGCGGCCAGAGCCATTCATAGCGAATGTTCAGGTTGGCGGCCTTGGCGTCCTGATTTTGAATGGTGAAGGTGTAACCCATGTAGTCGACCGTCGGGTCGGTATGGTAGATCGCCATCGCGATGGAGCCTGTTATGAGACAGACTAACAGGGTAGCCAGCATCCAGCGCTTGCCACCAAAATAGACGTAGGGCAGCACTACGATGACACCCAGCAGGGAACCTCTGCTGTAGGTGGAGAAGAGCATCAGTGCGTTGAAGCCGAGCAACGCCAGCAGCAGCTTGCCCTTCTGTTTCAGATAGCATGCGGCGCCCAGGCAAAACAGCATCGCAAAGAATCCTCCGGCCGCATTGCGAGCGATAAAGTAGCTACCGAAACTGCTGTCCGGATTAGTGAAGATGCTTAGCAATCCATGCTGCAGAATGTAGTAAGCGTACGGCGGGATGTTGATAACGACCGCGAAAATGAAGAACGTGCGCAGGACTTTATTCAGGTCCCAGTGGTGCGCGTACAGGCAACCGGCGAAGATGGGAGCGTACGAGATGAAGAAATTTCCGTCGCGCCGATAGAAGTCGAATACGAGAAACGAAGCCGGGTCGTAGAGTGCCGTCGACACCCCTGCAAGGAGCGTGAAGGCCGCGAGCGGAGTGATGAACGCGGGGTAAGTTCTTCCGAAAAAACGCCATGAGCACAGGACGATCGGTACAAATCCCACCGCGCTAACGGGGACCAGATTGGTCACAGTCAGGAACAACGCAAATAACGATATGTAGGCCATTGCGACTCCCCAAAACAGGCATTGCACAGTACGTTCCGACAGCCTGTACTATGGAAAATGCCGTGAAATGTGACACATGTGACCAGAATCGTGACTGGCGTGGAAGACATCGGGAAACATCGGAATCCTACCTTTGCGACGCGCATAACGGTGTCTTCGTTCCAAGGTACCACGTGTGGGAATTGATTTCCAAGTCACTGCCTGTGCTGGCTCGGACAAAATCCAGGTTCTGCGATGCATGCCGCAATCAGGCCCGTCGAGGTGGGCCAAAACCTCAACGGTTCGCGCCACCCATGCCGTGGTGCAGCGTGATCTGTCTATGATGGTTTACATCGAGTGCGACGCTGGCGATCCCCGCTTGCGGTCCGAAACTCGACGCGTGTTGCTCATGTCTTGCACGCGATGAAGTAGCGCTCAACCGAGGGTAAAGGTTGCGCTTCCCATCCGACTTGCGGTTATGGCGTGCATCGTCTATCGCTTCGGCTTAAACGGCTGAACTTGTCCGGCAGAAACGGGCGTCCCGTTATAGATCAAGTTAAGAAGCATCGGCAATTCTTGGCGCAAGAGCGATCGTCGGCGTGACGTCGATCGTCCCGTGGACGGGCGGCACTGAACAGGAGCTTCAAATGGGCAACGTAACGGTGACTTCGGGTGAGACGGATGTCGCGGCGCATGACAATACGGGGGTCGATTGTCCACAACTCGTGCAGGTGATTCTTGCCGGTGGGTCCGGGACTCGGCTTTGGCCAGTGTCGCGCGAGCAGTTCCCGAAGCAGCTGATCGATGTCATTGGCAATCAGACGTTGCTGCAGGCCACTATGGGGCGGATGAAAGGTTTTACGCGCACCTGGGATGTCGCGCCGGAGCCTGTAATCGTGTGTGGCACAGAGCATTACTTTGTGACTTCCGAGCAGGCGCGTGAAAGCGGCGTGAATGCGCGAATCGTGGTGGAACCCACTCGCCGCGATACCGCGCCTGCTTTGACACTTGCAGCGCTGACGGCAAGCGCCGATGGTGAGGATGTCATCCTGGTTGCCATGCCGGCAGACCATGCCATTGCAAATCTGGATGCGCTTCACGGCGCAATCGATGTGGCAGCGGGTTATGCACTAGCCGGCGCGATCGCTACGCTAGGTGTTCCGCCTGATAGACCCGACACCGGATTCGGCTACATACGCCTGGGCGACGCGTTGCTGGATGGCTCGCATCGAATTGAGCGTTTTGTCGAGAAGCCCGCTGCCGAGCTTGCCGCTCAATATGTCGAGTCAGGCAAATACTGGTGGAACAGCGGCATGTTCGTGGTTCGCTCGTCGGTATGGCTGGCCGTCGTCGAGCGGTTTCAACCTGAGATGCACGCCGCGTGTGTTCAGGCTTACGCAAGCGCGAAGACTACGGACGGATGCGTCATGCCAGGTGCTGATGAGTTCCAGCGCTCGCCATCCGATTCGATCGATTATGCGGTGATGGAACATCTTGGCAAGCCCGATTCGCCATTCACGGGCGTGGTGGTCCCGCTTATCGCTGGCTGGTCCGATCTCGGTTCCTGGGACGCGGTCTGGCATGCGATGGAAAAGGACGAGTTTGGTAACGCGTCGAATGGCCGCGTGCTGTTCGAAGGGGCGACAGCGACCTATGCGCGCTCCC
>Ga0302220_10001469_pt1 | contig 18401 bp, 16 predicted proteins | sample II_Palsa_E1_3_FD_194572 | JGI IMG/M metagenome (GOLD analysis project Ga0302220, IMG submission 194572) | Peat permafrost microbial communities from Stordalen Mire near Abisko, Sweden - II_Palsa_E1_3 | ecosystem: Environmental > Terrestrial > Soil > Palsa > Peat permafrost | place: Sweden...
GACGGAGTATCTGAAGGACCATGCGGAGGAGCGGACGCGGCTGGCCGATGTTGCCAAAGCGACGGGGGTGGGACGGCTGACGATTCTGCGGGGGTTCAAGCGGGTGTTGGGAGTGAGTCCGGGGCAGTATGCGAAGGAGGCTCGGCTGGCGAAGTTCAGAAGCAAAGTGAGGGAGCCGAAGAAGGGTGGGACAAAGGCTCCGATCACGGATGCGATCTATGAGGCGGGGTTCGGGTCGAGCAGCAGGCTGTATGAGAAGAGCGCGACGACGCTGGGGATGACGCCACGCAGGATGCGGGAGGGTGGAACGGGGCTGCTGATTCGGTATTGCACGGCGACGAGCCCGCTGGGGCGGATGCTGGTGGCGATGACCGATATGGGGATCTGCTCGATTGCGTTTGGACGGGACGATAAGGAGCTGGTGGCGGGGCTGCGGGAGCAGTTCTCGAAGGCGCAGCTGGTGCAGGCGAAGGGGAATACCGGGTGGCTGGCGGAGGCGGTGGCGTTTGTGGCGAGTCAGCTGGGAGAGCATCCGCTGGCTGCGACGTTTCCGCTGGATGTGCGGGCGACGGCGTTTCAGCAGAGGGTGTGGAAGGCGCTGCAGGGGATTCCACGGGGAGAGACACGGAGTTATTCGGAGCTGGCGCTGGCGCTGGGGTCGCCTACGGCTTCGCGGGCGGTGGCGGGAGCCTGCGGGGCGAACCCGGTTGCGATTGCGGTGCCGTGCCATCGGGTGGTGGGGAAGGATGGGTCGCTGACCGGGTATCGGTGGGGCGTGGAACGGAAGCGAAAGCTGCTGGAGGCGGAGAAAGCATCGTGATGAGTAAGGCGATGCCGGATAGTTTCAGGTGGGGGCTGGTGGCGAGCGTGAGCGTGCTGCTGCTTTCGCTGCTGCTGTTTGCGGGGAATGTTGGTGCGGGGTTTGTTTACTTCAACGAGAAGCAGGCTCCTGCGTGGGTTACGGTGCTGGGGGTGGTTTCGATCCTGGGGATTTGCGCGGGATTCGGAGGATTGTTTTTGCTGCTGATCCTGACTGCGGTGAAAGCGCACAGGGATGATAAGAAGCTGTCCTGAAGAAGGCTTACCACGGATTGGCACGGATAAGACGGATTTAAGAACAGGCAAAAGCAACGACGAAGTACAGGGGGCCTTCGCTGCGCTCAGGATGACAGCAAAAACAGCAACAGCAACGACAACGACAACAACAAAAGCAGATCCCTGACGGGATGACAAACCAAAGGACGAGCAAAAGCAACGACGCAACAGCGGTTAGGGGATGGCGGGTAGAGAAGCGGATTTCTCCACTGCGCCGCTGACATAGGGCGTGAGTAGCTTCGGTCGAAATGACAGTCGTTTTGGTGAAGGCAGGAGAACGGGCAACGGCAAACGATCTTTCGTTGTAGTTTTAACTGGTTCCGGGAAGCGGTGGAGCAGGGATGATTGAGACCGGCACGATGGAGACCAGCGGAGTGGATGGAAAGGCGCTGTATGCGAAGATCTCGTGGCGGCTGATTCCGTATATGTTTCTGCTGTATATCGTGGCTTATCTGGATCGCGTGAATGTGGGGTTTGCCGCGATGGATATGCAGCGGGATCTGCACTTCAGCAATACGGTGTATGGGACGGGCGCGGGGATATTTTTTCTGGGGTCGGCGCTGTTCGATCTGCCGAGCAACCTGCTGCTGTTGCGGGTGGGGGCGCGAAGGTGGATTGCGCGCATCATGATCTCGTGGGGGGTGGTTTCGACGTGCATGATGCTGATGCACTCGCCGCTCTCGTTTTATGTGCTGCGGTTTCTGCTGGGAGTAAGTGAGGCGGGATTTTTTCCTGGCATGATCGTGTATCTGACCTACTGGTTTCCGACGCATGAGCGGGCGCGGGCTGTGGCGCGGTTTATGACGGCGACCTCGCTGGCAGGGGTGGTGGGAGGGCCGCTGTCCGGATGGATGCTGCGGATGGATGGACGGTCGGGGCTGGCAGGGTGGCAGTGGCTGTTTTTGTCGGAGGGGATTCCGACGATTCTGCTGGGGATTTCGGTGCTGTTTCTGCTGAAGGATGGGCCGGACGAGGCGGGATGGCTGCGGCCGGAGGAGCGGGTGTGGCTGGCGGGTGAGCTGCAAAAGGATCGGGAGCGGTATGGGGCGACGGCGCATCATCGGCTGGGGGATGCGTTTCGGCTGCCGGCGCTGTGGGTGCTGGCGGGGGTTTACTTCGTCAGCCAGGTGGGGGTGTATGTGGTGAATCTGTGGATGCCGCTGATCCTCAGCAGCTTTTCGCGGAGTGGGTCGAGCGGGGATGCGAGCCTGATTGCACGGTATGCGACGGTGCCTTATCTGGCGGCGGCGGCGATGACGGTGGTGGTGGGGTGGAGCTCGGATAAGCGCAATGAGCGGCGGTGGCATATTGCGGGGTGTCTGATGATTTCGGCCGCGGGGTTTGCGTGGGCGGCGTGGGCGCACAGCCTGGTGGTGGCGCTGTGCGCGATGACGCTGGCGGCGGTGGGAGTGTGGAGCATGATGGGGCCGTTCTGGACGCTGACGACGAGCATGCTGGGTGGGACGGCGGCGGCGGGTGCGGTGGCGATACTGCAGATCGTCGGTGGGCTGGGTGGATTTGCGGGGCCTTATATGACGGGAAGGCTGCGGGATGCGACGCATAGCTTTGCCGGAGGTCTGTATGGGATCGCAGGGCTGGCGCTGGCGGCGGCGATGCTGGCGCTGGCGGTGCGGAGGCCGGCGGCACGGATGGAAGACCGGCAGGTTGTGTAGTTGGTTTCGCAGAGGGAAGCGGCCGATTTTGCGTGGCTTGCAGGGATGCATGGGAACGATGCATGGGATTGCGGCAATTAATTGCTGCTTTGATGTGCCTGAAAATAATTGCTTTAGTTGAAACGTTGCGGTTTCGGGATGTCGGGATTGCGGTTCAGACTGATATTCTGGAAGTGCTTGCAATAACTTAGAGATTGAGACGAGGTAACGGATGGGAACAGCAACAGTAGACAAGGCTGCAGTGGAGCAGGGCGCGACGGACTACAAGGTCGCTGATATTTCGCTGGCGGATTTTGGCCGCAAAGAGATTGATATCGCCGAGCAGGAGATGCCGGGTTTGATGTCGATTCGCAACAAGTACGCCGCGGGTAAGCCGCTGGCCGGAGTTCGCGTGACGGGCTCGCTGCATATGACGATCCAGACCGCGGTGCTGATTGAGACGATGGTGGCGCTGGGCGCGAAGGTGCGCTGGGCGAGCTGCAACATCTTCTCGACGCAGGACCATGCGGCGGCGGCGATTGCTGCGGCGGGCGTGCCGGTGTTTGCCTGGAAGGGCGAGACGCTGGAAGAGTTCTGGTGGTGCACGAATGAGTCGCTGAAGTTCCCGGACGGTAAGGGCGGACTGCTGGGGCCGCAGCTGGTGATCGACGACGGCGGCGATGTGACGCTGCTGATTCACAAGGGCGTCGAGATGGAGAAGGGCGATAAGTGGGTCGATTCGCCTTCGAGCTCGACGGAAGAGAATGTGATCAAGACGCTGCTGAAGAAGGTTCATGCGGAGCATCCGACACGCTGGCAGGATGTGGCGAAGGAGTGGCGTGGCGTTTCGGAAGAGACGACGACCGGTGTGCACCGGCTGTACAAGATGTTCGAGAAGGGCACGCTGCTGGTGCCGGCGATCAATGTGAATGACTCGGTGACAAAGTCGAAGTTCGATAATCTGTATGGCTGCCGCGAGTCGCTGGTGGATGGCATCAAGCGCGCGACCGATGTGATGGTTGCGGGCAAGGTGGCTGTGGTCTGCGGATACGGCGATGTGGGCAAGGGCTCGGCGGCTTCGCTGCGTGGGCTTGGGGCTCGCGTGATCGTGACGGAGATCGATCCAATCAATGCGCTGCAGGCTTCGATGGAAGGTTATGAGGTCACGACGCTTGAAGAGACGCTGGGACGCGGCGATATCTATGTGACCTGCACGGGCAACGTGGATATCATCACGGTGGAGCACATGAAGCTGATGAAGGACCAGGCGATCGTGTGCAACATCGGACATTTCGATAATGAAATTCAGATGGAGCCGCTGAATGCGCTGAAGGGCGTGAAGAAGCTGAACATCAAGCCGCAGGTGGATAAGTACACGTTCGAGAGCGGCAACAGCATCTTCGTTCTGGCTGAGGGCCGGCTGGTGAACCTGGGTTGCGCGACCGGGCACCCGAGTTTTGTGATGTCGAACAGCTTCGCCAACCAGACGCTGGCGCAGCTCGATCTGTGGAAGAACAAGGATACGTACAAGGTCGGGATCTACATTCTGCCGAAGAAGCTGGATGAAGAGGTTGCACGGCTGCATCTGGAGAAGATCGGCGTGAAGCTGACGACGCTCTCGAAGAAGCAGGCGGATTATCTGAGCGTTCCGGTGGAAGGGCCTTACAAGGCAGACCACTACCGGTACTAGTTTTCTGTTTGGATACGGGCCGTCGGGGGATTCCTCGGCGGCCCTTTTGCTTGCGGGGTGGGATGACAAACGAAAGGACGGGCAGCAGCGGGCGGCGCGGTGGTGGGATTAGCTGGTGGCGGTGGGGGAGTCGAAGTCGTCGGCGGTGATGACCTGGAGGCCAGGGGTGGTGACAAGCTGCTGATCGATGAGGATGATGGTGCGGGCGGCTCCGGCAGAGTATGTGACCTGGGTTCCGGAGTAGGTGGCGACCGTGGTACTGGTGGGGACGGTTCCGGTGGGCAGGATGGCGAGGGTGTAGGCGCCGGTGGGGATGTTGAGGTAGCCGGTGTTGGTGCTGAAGACGACGCCGGTGACGAGAGGATTCACCGCGGTGAGTTTTTGGTTGGCAGGGACAAGGTAGATGTCGACTGCGCCAACGCGGGTGGCCTGGTCGATGAGGCGGAGAGCGATCTGGCCACCGGGAGCGGCCTGGCTCTGATCGGTGAGGATGACCTGCTGGAGGCTGGCGGCGACGTCTCCGATGAGGATGGTGTATTGCGCGGAGGCGGCGAGGGTAGCCTTTGAGGAGGTGAGAACCTGTTTGGTTCCGGCAGAGTCGGCGGTGAAGGTGTCGATGCCTGGAGAGAGCGGGACGTAGGAGGTGACCGTGCCGAAGCCGAGGTTGTAGGCCAGAGCGCTGCTGCCCTGATAGATGTCGAGGCCGGGAGCGTCGGGCGAGGCGTCGATGACGCGGACCTGGGTAAGGGGCGGATTACTGATGATGGCCTGGCAGCCGGAGAGCGTGCCAGCGACAGCAGCAACGGCGGCGAGGCGAACGGCCTGGCGAATGAGATGAAATTGTCGGAAGAGCATTGGCCGGCGGCTCGGGTAGAGCATGTTGAGTTGGGATACCTATATAAATCACTCTAAACGATTTCCCGGCTGCAGGCGACGACGGAGTTGCGCGGAAGAGGTGGTTGGGATAACACCTACGGGTCAGATCGCGCCGAGGGGGTGGGAGCCTTCGATGCGAAGGGTGTAGGCCATGGAGGACTGAGGGGCTGGCGGCATGGAGACGATGAGGGCTTCGGCGGTCTGGCGAAAGGTGAGTTGCCGGGGTTCAGGGCCGAGGAGGGTGACGCGCTCGACCTTTGCCTGGGACGATGAGAGGGAACGGATTGAGGCTTCGGTTGCGGGGTATTTGTAACCGAAGGCGTAGAGATTGTTGTTCGCGGTGGTAAAGCGGAACTCGGCTTCGGTGATGGGGATGTTGGGTTTGCGTTTGAGGGCGGGGCCAGCCTGGGCGGTGGAGCCTCCCTTCCAGTCTCCGGGTGCCTGGGTGGGAACGCCGGGACCTTCACCGTAGCGAGACTGATTCCCGGAACCCCAGGGGCGGCTGCCGTATATGCCTTCGCCGTTGGATCTGAGCCATTCGCCCATGCTGAGAAGGATCTTCTGCTGGGCTTCGGGGATGCTGCCGTCGCCCATGGGGGAGATGTTGAGGAGGAGGTTGCCGCCCTGACTGGAGAGCTCGATGAGCTCGTGGAGGATGTTTTCGGCGGAGCGGTAGGTCATCGGGGTTGGGGATTCGGTGTAACCCCAGGTGCTGCCGAGGGAGTCGTCGCACTGCCAGCCGCCGGCGTAGATCCATTTGGGGGCGCGTTGCTGCTTTTCGAAGTCCTGCACGCTGCCGAAGAGGTAGGCGACGTCTTTGGTGGCGAGGGTGGCCTGTTTGCCCCACTGCGCGGCGCGGTTGTAGTAGTAGGCAGCGGCGCGGAGTTTGACGTCGTCGTACTCGCGGACGTTGACGCCGTTGTCGAAGTAGATCATCTGCGGCTCGTACTTATCGACGAGCTCCTGGACGCGGGCGAGCCAGTCCTCCTGAAAGGCTTTGGAGGCGTTGGCGTTGTTGAACTCGCCCTGGATGGGAGGACCGTAGAAGCCGGCGTATTTGGAATCGAACTCGTCGTTGGGGACGCCGGGAGCGGGGTAGGCGAAGGCGTCGTGCTCCATGCGGTGCGACGAGAGGCCGAAGATGAGGTTCTGTTTGCGGACAGCGGTGGCGAGCTCGCCGGTGAGGTCGCGTTTGGGGCCCATTTTTCCGGCGCACCAGGGAGTGATGTCTGAGTTCCACATGGCGAAGCCGTCGTGATGCTCGGCGACGGGGACGACGTATTTTGCGCCGGATTTTTGAAAGAGCTGCGCCCATTCGGTGGGATCGTATTTTTTGACGGTAAAGAGAGGGATGAAGTCTTTGTAACCGAATTTGTCGGGCGGCCCGTAGTGGGCTGTGTGCCAGGCCGCATCGGTGGTGTACATGTGGCTCTCGTACCACTCGTTGAGGCGGGCGGGGATGGAATAGAGACCCCAGTGGATGAAGATGCCGAACTTTGCCTGATTGAACCAGGTGGGGAGATGGTAGTTGTCGCGGAGGGACTCCCATGTGGGCTGGAAGGGGCCGTCGATCATGGGTTTGGCTTTGGCGTAGGCGTCGGGCTGGCCTGAGGGCGCTCCCAGCTGGGCGTGAAGGGCCGGGGAGAAAAACGATGAGGCTGCCAGGAGGGAGGAGTCAGCGAGAAACCTGCGGCGATTCAGAGGCATGGGCGCAAGGGTACGCTACTGCGTGAAACTATTTCAAGGGTGAAATCAGGAGTTCCATGAGCCAGCTGCCCGGCGTGGCCGGCCCATGGTGTTTGGCGGATTTCGGGGGCGTGATGATTGCTAGTTCTTCGGAGCGTGCGTGGCGACGATCATATTTTTGATGCCGTCGTAGGTCTTCTGGGGCAGGATGCCTTTGGTGGTGAGCTGGTTTTTCGCGGTGTAGGGGCGGCCGTCGATGATGCGTTTGGTGTAGGCGTCGCCAATGCCTGGCAGAGCTTTGATCTGGTCGGGAGTGGCGGTGTTGATGTCGAGGAGAGTGGAGGCAGCGGCGGGAGGCTTCGCCTGAGCGGCGGCGCGGGACGGCGTGGTGAAGGTGGGAACGGCGGCGATCAGGAGGGCAGCTGCGAGGAGTTTGCGGCGAAGATTCAGCATGGTTGTTCTCCTTCGGGAAGCATGGATGCGTTCATGCGGAAGGGTACGAGAGCAACGGGAGCGCGTCAATGCGTAATATTTTGCCAGGTGCGTGCGGGATAGCCGATGGTCCTTTTGCGCGTGCGGGTTGACTTCTGAAAGCCTGAACGCTAGGCTAAAGTCCGAATGAGTTTTCTGCATCTCCATCACGGGCATCCCCATCATCACGCGGCGAGCGTGTCGGCGGCTGTGTCCTGTGTGGCGAAGTAACGAACGCTCACTAAGGATTTCGAAAGGCCCGCTGACGCGCAACCCGCGAGCGGGCCTTTTTTCTGCGCGATAGAAGAAACAATGAGGAGATGGCGATGAGCGATGTAGTGAAGGTCGATTTTGCGAAGATGGATGGCCTGGTTCCGGGCATCGTCCAGGATGCGAAGACGGGCGAGATGTTGATGCTCGGCTTTCTGAACGAAGTGAGCTACGCGAAGACGCTGGAGACGGGGTTTGTGACGTTCTGGAGCCGGACGCGCGGGAAGCTTTGGATGAAGGGTGAAACCAGCGGGAATCGTTTGCGGGTGGTGAGCGCGGCGACAGACTGCGATAACGATGCGCTACTGTTCAAGGTCGAGGTTGAGGGCGATGGCCTGGTGTGCCATGAGGGTACGGTGAGCTGTTTTACGAAAGATATTGGGCTCGATGCCAAAGGAGAGACGAAGTGAGCGAGACGAAGAAGCTGAAGCTGGGGATTCCAAAGGGCAGTCTGCAGGATGCGACGATTGCGCTGTTTGAGCGGGCAGGCTGGAGGATCTTCGCGAATGGGAGGAGCTACTTCCCTTCCGTCGATGACGCGGAGATTGAGTGCATGCTGGTGCGGGCGCAGGAGATGGCACGGTATGTCGAGCACGGCGCGCTGGATGCCGGACTGACGGGGAATGACTGGGTTCTGGAGAACCAGCACGATGTGGAGTACGTGACGAGTCTGACGTATTCGAAGCAGAGCCGGCAGAAGGTGAAGTGGGTGCTCGCGGTGCCGGAGGATTCGCCGTTCCAGAAGCCGGAAGATCTGGCGGGGAAGATTATCGCAACGGAGCTGGTGGAGTTTACGAAGCGATATTTTGCGGGGAAGAATATTCCGGTGACGGTGGAGTTCAGCTGGGGCGCGACGGAGGTGAAGCCGCCGACACTGGCCGATGCGATCGTTGAGGTCACGGAGACGGGGTCGAGTCTGCGGGCGAATCGGTTGAGGATTATCGAGACGCTGATGGAGAGCGAGACGCAGTTGATTGCGAATAAGACCGCTTATAAAGATGCGTGGAAGCGGGAGAAGATCGAGAACATCTCGCTAATGCTGAATGCGGCGATTGCGGCGCAGGGGCGCGTGGGCCTGATGCTGAATGCGCGCAAGGCCGATCTGACGAAGGTGATTGGCGTGCTGCCAGCGTTGAACTCGCCGACCGTGTCGCAGCTGAGCGATGCGGAGTGGGTGGCGCTGAATACGATTCTCGATGAGGCCCTGGTGCGTGATGTGATTCCGAAGCTGAAGGCTGCGGGAGCTACGGGGATTGTGGAGTATCCGCTGAGTAAGGTTGTGCTGTAGAGAAGCAGCTTTTAGCCGTTGGCTCCTGGCTTTTCGCTAAGGGCTGACGGCTAAAAACTAATAGTTGATTTCGGAGTTTGTGATGAGGCTGGTAAAGACATTTGGTCGGAGTAAGGCCGCGGCGGATGCGCTGATCGAGACGCTGGAGCAGCGTGGCGCTGTGAATACGGCGCGTGTGGAGCCGGTGGTGCGGCGGATTCTTGCAGAGGTTCGCAAGGGTGGCGATCGTGCGCTGCTGAAGTATGGGGCTCAGTTTGATGGGCTGGTGAAGGGGCAGGCGCTGTTGGTTTCGCGGGAAGAGATGAAAGCCGCGTGGGATGCAACGGCGCCTGAGCTGCAGGCGGCGATGATGGTGGCGCGGGGAAATATTCTCGCGTTTGCCGAGGCGCAGCTGCCGCAGGAGTGGACGATCTCACCGGTGGCGGGGGTGAAGACGGGACAGATTGTGCGGGCGCTGGGCAGCGTGGGTTGCTATGTGCCGGGAGGGCGATATCCGCTGCCGTCGACGCTGCTGATGACTGTAACGCCCGCACAGGTGGCGGGAGTGGAGCGGATTGTGGTGTGTTCGCCGAAGCCTGCGAAGGAGACGATGGCGGCGGCGTGGCTGGCTGGCGTGACGGAGTTTTATCGTGTGGGTGGAGCGCAGGCGATTGCCGCGATGGCTTATGGGACGGCGACGATTGCGCGCGTCGACAAGATTGTTGGACCGGGAAATCTGTATGTGACGGCGGCAAAGGTGCTGGCTTCGAGTGAGTGCGGGATCGATATGCCGGCGGGGCCGACGGAGATTGTGGTCACGAGCCAGACGGGGAGTGCGGCGGGAGTTGCAGCGGACCTGGTGGCGCAGGCAGAGCATGATCCGGAGGCGCTGGCGGTGTTGATTACCAGCAATGAGGCTCTGGCGAAGGATGTTGCGGCTGAGGTGAAGGTGCAGGCCAAAGGAAATGCGATTGCGAAACAGTCGCTGGCGGCGCAGGGATGCATATTTGTAACAGCTACGGTTCGCGAGGCGCAGGAACTGACGAATCGGCTGGCACCGGAGCATCTGACGGTGGATACGGCGGCGGACCTGAAGTGGGTTCGCAATGCGGGGTCGGTGTTTGTCGGAGAGTATGCGCCGCAGTCGATGGGGGATTATGTCTCGGGGCCGAACCATGTGCTGCCGACGGGGCGCGTTGGGCGGGTTCGCGGCGGATTGAGTGTGATGGACTTTGTGAAGGTGATTACGGTGCAGCAGTACACACGTAAGGGTTTGAAACAGATGGGACCACATGCGATTGCGCTGGCTGAGGCCGAGGGCCTGGCGGGACATGCGGAGAGTGTGCGAGTGAGGATGCGATGAGTATTGCTACTGATTTGGTTACAGAAGTGAAGACCGTACAGCCGCGCAGGGCGGTGCTGGAGATGCCGGAGTATCATCCGCCGCTGGCCGGACGGGATGCGTTGCGTCTGGACTTCAACGAGAATACGTTCTCGCCGTCGCCGCGAGTGATGGAGAGGCTGCGCGCGGTTACGGCGGAAGGGCTGACGAAGTATCCGGAGCGCGAGCCGGCGGAACGGATCGTCGCGAAGCACTTTGGATTGCAGCCGGATCAGGTGTTGCTGACCAATGGGGTCGACGAGGCGATTCACCTGATGTGCGCGGCTTTTCTGGAGGATGACGAGGAGGCGTTGATCGCGACGCCGTCGTTTTTTATGTATGACGTGAGTGTGCAGTTGATGACGCCACATCTGCGTAAGGTGCAGGCGGACGCGACGATGGAGTTTCCGTTTGAGCGATTTATGGCGGCAATTACGGAACGGACGAAGCTGATACTTGTGGCTTCGCCGAATAATCCGACGGGCGCGGTGGTGAGCCGGGAACATTTGCTGGCGATTGCGGCGGCGGCTCCGCAGGCAGTGCTGATGGTGGATGAGGCGTACTACCACTTCCATGGCGAGTCGACGATGGGCGATCTGGCGACGGTGCCGAATCTGGTTGTGGCGCGGACGTTTTCCAAGGCGTATGGGCTGGCGAATCTGCGGATTGGAATGCTGGCGGGAAACGCGGAGTTGCTGAAGTATGTGCGGAAGGTGTGTTCGCCGTACAACGTGAATGGAGTTGCGCTCGATTGTCTGCCGGTGGCGATTGCCGACGAAGAATATCTGGCGTGGTATGCGGAGCAGGTGCGCGTGGGACGTGAGCGCATGATGGAGGGATTGCGAGAGCTGGGAGTGGGCTTCTTTCCGAGCCATGCGAACTTTGTGCTGATGAGGATTGGGCCGAAGCATAAGGAACTGGTGACGGCGATGCGGGCACATGGAGTGCTGCTGCGGGACCGCTCGACCGATCCGGGATGCGATGGGTTTGTGCGCATTACGATTGGCGTGGAAGAGCATGTGACGCGTGGGCTGGATGCGTTGAAGATTTCTCTGCAAGAGATTGGATGGAGTGCTAAGGGATGACTACGGCTAAGGCTTTGAAGGTGCGAACGGGAACGGTGAAGCGGGATACGACGGAGACGCAGATTGCGTTGAAGCTCGTGGTGGATGGGCAGGGTGTTTATAAAGTGTCGACGGGGATTCGGTTCTTCGATCACATGCTGGAGCTGTTTACGCGGCATGGGGGGTTCGATCTGACGCTGAAGTGCACGGGCGATCTCGATGTCGATCAGCACCATACGGTTGAGGATGTGGGGATTGCGCTGGGGGAGGCTTTTGGCAAGGCGCTTGGCGATAAGAAGGGGATTATGCGCGCCGGGTATTTTGTGATGGCGATGGATGAGACCCTGGCTGTGGCTGCGGTGGACCTGAGTGGACGAGTCGCTTATGTCGTCGATGACAAGGTGAAGGTGCGGCTGGTTGGAGATTTTCAAAGTGAGTTGCTGGCTGACTTCTTCGATGGGTTTGCTCGTGGAGCCAAGGCAAATGTGCATGTGAAGACGATGTATGGGCGCTCGAATCATCACAAGATTGAGGCTATTTTTAAGGCGTTTGCACGGGCGCTGCGTGGGGCCTGTTCAAGGGATGAGCGGATGCGCGAGATGCTGCCGAGTACAAAGGGATTGCTGTGATTGCAGTGATTGATTACAAGGCGGGGAATCTGACCAGTGTGGTGAAGGCGCTGGATTATCTGGGTGCTCGTGATGTTGTGGTGACGCAGGACCCTGCGGTGGTGCTGGGTGCGGATAAGGTTGTGTTGCCGGGGGTGGGGCATTTTCAGGCTACGCAGTTGCTGCAGGAGCTTGGCTTGACGGAGGCTGTGCGCGAGAGTGTGGCGAAGGGTGCGTGGTTTCTGGGGATTTGCGTTGGGTTGCAGTGGTTGTTTGAGGGTTCGACGGAGGCTCCTGGGATTGCGGGACTGGGACATTTTGCAGGAATGTGTGAGCGCTTCCCTGCTCTGTTTGAGGGCGCGGAGTTGAAGTCGCCGCATGTGGGGTGGAATTCGCTGGAGGGCGTCAGGAAGGATTCCAGGCTGCTGCGCGGTGTGCAGGATGGTGGATTCGTTTACTATACCCACTCGTGGCGGGCTCCGGTGATACAGGATACTGCGGCGGTTACAAATTATGGTGGAGCGTTTACGGGAGTGGTGGAGCGGGAGAACGTGATGGGTGTGCAGTTTCATCCGGAGAAGTCGAGCGTGGTGGGCCTACAGGTTTTGAAGAACTTTGTGGAGTTGTAGATGCCTTTTTTGTATGAGTTGACGCTTGCTGAAGGTGAGCCCGAGTACACGGTACTGCAGCATCTGGTTCCACCGGGAACACTGGTGGGGACGGGGCAGGCGGTGGCGGTGCTGTCGGATGGGGCTATGGAATTTCATCTGCCGGCGCCGAGACAGGGTTTGCTGGTGGCGTGGTTTGCGGAGAGTGGGTCGCGCGTGGATGCTTCGCAGGCGATTGCGAGAATTGTATGTGACGGCGAAGAGGTTGCGGTGCCTGGTGCGGTGCCGCAACGGTTGGGATAACGATGCTGACGAAACGGATTATTGCGTGCCTGGATGTGCGGGGTGGGCGGGTCGTGAAGGGTGTTCAGTTTGTTGACATCGTCGATGCGGGCGATCCGGCGGAGCTGGCGCATCGTCACGCGGCGGCGGGAGCGGATGAGATTGTGCTGCTGGATATTACGGCGACGCATGAGGGGCGCGGGACGCTACTGGATACGGTGAAGCGGACGGCTGCGGCACTGTTTGTTCCGTTTACGGTGGGTGGGGGGATTCGGTCGGCGGAGGATGCGGCGACAGTGTTCGATGCGGGAGCGGATAAGGTGAGCATTAATTCGAGCGCGATTGCGCGGCCGGAGCTGATTGGAGAGATTGGCGGGAGCTTTGGAGCGCAGGCGGTGATTGTAGCGATTGACGCTCGGCGTGGGCAGGGAGCTTCGGCGGTTGAGGATGCTGAGGTGTTTGTGAGTGGGGGAAGGAAGGCGACCGGGCTGCGCGTGGTGGATTGGGCTCGTGAGGCGGAGCAGCGCGGGGCCGGGGAGATTCTGCTGACCTCGATGGATACCGATGGGATGCGGAATGGGTTCGATTGCGAGTTGACCGCGATGGTGAGTGCGGCGGTGCAGATTCCTGTGATTGCTTCGGGTGGCGCGGGGAGTGCGGCGCACTTTGCCGAGGTGTTTGGACGTGGGCGGGCAGATGCAGCGCTGGCGGCCAGTATCTTTCACTTTGGGGTTACGGATTCGAGGGAGTTGAAGGCAGAGTTGCAGCGAGCGGGTGTGAGTGTGAGGCTGCCCTGCTGAAGGCTTAACACGGATTTGCACGGATGGCACTGATTTAAGAACAGACAACAGCAAAGGCAACCGCAGGTCCTTCGACTCGTGCTTCGCACATCGCTCAGGATGACAGTTTTATTTATTGCCCTATTAAGTCAGGGGAGAACGAAATTCTATTTAGTGAGGAGAGAACGAAATGTTGATACCTTCGATTGATTTGATGGGTGGGCGGATTGTGCAGCTGGTGCAGGGCGAGAAGCTGAAGCTGGCGTTCGATGACTTTGAATACTGGATTGAGCGGTTTTCAAAGTATCCCGTGGTGCAGTTGATCGATCTCGATGCGGCGATGCGGCAGGGAGATAATCGGTCGCTGATTGAGATGATCTGCAGGCGGCTGCCCTGTCAGGTGGGTGGTGGGTTGAAGACGGCGGAGGATGGACGGGTGCTGCTGGAGGTTGGGGCGAAGCGGGTGATCTATGGGTCGAGTTTGTTTGGCTCTCCGGACGCGGGACAGGGGGTACCCGCATTGTCGCGAAAACACAAAATTATCAACCTGGAGTTTGCGGAGGAGCTGAAGAAGACGCTGGGGGAGGAGGCGCTGGTGTTCAGCGTGGATACGAAGGCCGGCAGGGTTGCGGTGAAGGGGTGGAAGGATTCGGTGGATCTGACGCCGGAGGAGGCGGTGACGTGGCTGGAGGATAGCTGCGCGGCGTTTCTGTATACGCATGTCGATACCGAAGGGACGATGCAGGGGTTTCCGCTGGACGTGGCTGCGGTGCTGCGAGCGTGTACGGCGAAGCAGTTGATTGTCGCGGGCGGGATTAAAGAGCGCGGTGAGGTCGATGCGCTCGATGCGATGGGCGTGGATGCGGTTGCGGGAATGGCAGTGTATTCGGGGGCGATGGAGGCTTAGCGGCGACGTGAATCTTCGGTGGCTGCGTGGGCGAGCGTGAATCTTCCTCGGCGTGAGAGTCGTCAAACAGGGACACTAACTGCGGTGATGATGCCGCATAGGACTGCAATGGAGGAGTTTGCATGGAGTATGTAAATCTGGGGAAGACCGGATTGAAGGTCTCTCGTATTTGTCTGGGATGCATGACGTATGGAGTTCTTCCTACAGGAGCGCTGCGTCCAGGGAATCATGCGTGGGTGTTGAACGAGGAGCAGAGTCGGCCGTTCTTTAAACAGGCGCTGGATCTGGGGATCAACTTCTTCGATACCGCGAATGTGTATTCGACCGGATCGAGCGAGGAGTTTCTGGGACGGTTTCTGAAGGCGAATGTAAGCCGCGAAAATACCGTGATCGCGACCAAGCTGAATGGCGTGATGCGCGACGATCCGAATGGAAAAGGACTTTCGCGCAAGGAGATTTTTTTCGAACTGGACCAGAGTCTGAAGCGGCTCGGGACAGACTATGTCGACCTTTATCAGATTCATCGGTGGGATTATGAGACGCCGATCGAAGAGACGATGGAGGCGCTGCACGATGTGGTGAAGGCGGGCAAGGTGCGGTATATCGGGGCGTCTTCGATGTATGCGTGGCAGTTCGCCAAGGCGCTTTACACTGCGGATCTGCATGGGTGGACGCGGTTCGTTTCGATGCAGAACCACTACAACCTGCTCTATCGCGAAGAGGAGCGGGAGATGATGGGGCTGTGCAAAGCGGAAGGGATTGGCGTGATTCCGTGGAGCCCGCTGGCGCGGGGACGGCTGACGCGGGCGTGGCAGTCGGAGACGACGACGCGGTCGGAGACGGACCAGTTCAGCAAGGCGATCTATACCCAGACGGAAGGGGCCGATAAGAAGGTCGTCGACCGGCTGGGTGAGGTGGCGGAGAAACGCGGGATCGCACGGGCTACGCTGGCGCTGGCGTGGATGCTGCATAAGCCGGTGATTACTTCGCCGATCGTCGGGGCTACCAAGCCGAACCATCTGGAGGATGCGGTGGCTGCGCTGTCGGTGAAGCTGACGGCGGAGGAGATCGCATTGCTGGAAGAGCCGTATATTCCGCACCCGGTGGTTGGATTCAGTTAGGGCTGAAAAGATATTGTCCTGCCGGACGGGCCCACTTCGCGTGGAGCGACCACTTCGTGGTGGGTATACCGGTCTTGCGGGGATGATGTTTTAGGGGCCTCCCGTTGGTCGGCGGATGCATGATCCCGACCAGCGGGAGGGCTATTGTTTTCTATTTTGCCTCGACCAGTTAAAAAGGCGTGTGAACGCCCGCGCTCCGCGCAGGAGGCCCGTCCGGCAGGACTGTCTCTCAGAGTTTAGTTGTCGCCGCCCATGGAATCGGCCAGGGCATAGTAGCCTTTGCGGGCCTGGACCTTTTCGTCTTTGCCACAGGTGACGTTGAGATTGCGGAAGGTACCGTCGATTTTTGCGTTGGTGGGAGTGAAGCTGGCCAGATACTGGGTGCGGAGCTCGTCCTGGATCTGGTCGAAAGCCTCTTCGAGCTTCTTGCCGTTGTTGCCTACGTTGATGACGCGGCCGCCGGTTTCGGTGGCGAGGCGCTCCATGTCGCGGTCGCCCGAGTAGGTCATGCCAAAGCCGCCGTAGAAGCCTCGGTCGGCGATAAGGATGACGTAGATGATGGCGTTGGCCTTCTGGGCGGCCTCGATGGAGGATTTGAGGGTCTCCTGTGAGCCCTGGTCGCCACCGTCGGTGAGGAGGACGAGGATCTTGCGGCCGGCCTCCTGGCGGAGCTTGTCGTGGGCGGCGAGGTAGACGGCGTCGTAGAGGAGCGTGCCGCGGGCGCTGCCATTGCCGGTGACGGAGCCGGTGCCAGCGCCGGTGTTGATCTCGGCGCTGTCGATGGAACGCTTAATCTCACGGGGGCTGTTGGTGTAGTCGGCGAGGAGATTGACGTTGATGTCAAAGGAGATCAGGAAGGCCTCGTCCTTCGGGGTGAGGACGTCCTTGAGGAACTCGGCGCCGGACTGCTGTTCGAGGGGAAGGACGTGTATCTGGCTGCCGCTGGTGTCCAGGAGGATGCCGATGGTGAGGGGGAGGTTCTTTTCCTGCGTGAAGTTCTTGGTCTTCTGGAGGACTTTGTCCTCGAAGATGCTGCAGTCGTCTTTGTGAAGGCTGGTGACGAAGCCGTTCTTGTCGCGGACGGAGAAGTAGAGGTTGACGAGGTTGACGTTGACCTTGAGGGTCTGGACGTCGTCCTGGTTGATGGGCTGGGCGGGGGCGTCGCTGGCGGGGGGCGGGCCGCCGGGGGATGGGGCCTCCTGCGCATGGAGGGCGGGGGCGAGACCAAGGCACAGAGCGGCGGCGAGCAAAAAGGAGCGCATACCGCATTAGACGACGAAGAGAGGGGATGCGTCTGCGGAAAAATGAGGGAGGGCACACGCGCAGGCTCTTTTGGGTTTGGGGGAGAATCGGCGGAGCGGTGGGGGATCGAAGGCCTGGATAGAGAAGCGGATTTCTCCGCTGGGCTGTTCACGATGGGACCGTGAGCAGCTTCGGTCGAAATGACGGTTTTTGGGATGGGGAAGAACGGGCAACAGCAGAGGCCGCAGAGATCGATTACGCAACGTGCGGGGGTGTGGCTGCGTCCAAGGGGTTAAGACTCTTTTGTTATAAGCGCGGATTCAAAAGAGATGGCGGCAGCGGTGGAGCACTGGTAGTCTGTTAGTTGGTAAAGCTTCGGGCCGGAAAGATCTGGCTGGAACGTATGGGGGTTTTGTGGTCAGGAATAGCGTATTGGCAGGGGCTTTGGTATGCATGATGCTCGGACAGCCGGCACAGCAGACGGCAGCGCAGCAGAGTGCAGCACCGCAGCAGGTCATTCCTGATGCGCCGAAGCCGCAGGGACTGCCTTCGCTGGGTCCGGTTGCACCAGGGATCGGAACGACGTCAGACTCGAACGGGGACACAACCAATACGCAGGATAAGGGGCCGGGCAGCACCCTGCCGGCGACGCCTGCCCAGAAGGCGGAAGAACCGGCCGGACCACCACCCGAGCTGCCGGCACAGGGAGAAGGCGTAAAAGCTTTTACGCTGCATGTGCAGACGAATTTTGTGGAAATACCGTTTACGGTGAAGGACAACAAGGGCCGGGAGGTACCGGGGCTGACCTGGCGCGATGTGGTGATCTATGAGAATGGGCTGCGACAGCAGATGAGCCTGTTCAGCACCGACTCGTGGCCGCTTTCGGTGGCGCTGGTGATCGACCAGAGTATGACCTACGACAACATGACGAAGGTCAATAACTCTCTGGAGGCGCTGCAGGGGGCGTTTACGGCGTACGACCAGGTTGCGGTATTCACGTATAACAACGGGCCGAAGCTGGTGACGGACTTTACCGCCGGACCAAGCGCGCGACTGACGGCTGCGCTGGAGCGGTCAAAGGGACCGGGACGCGAACCGCTGCAGGTGCTGGGCGGACCGATGGCGCAGACGAATTACATCAACGGGTATAACCTCGACCCGAATACCGCGCCCGTACGAAACCGCGCCGGCATCGAGCTGAATGCTCCGAAGGAGCCGCATACGCTGAACGACGCGATTCTGGCAGCGGCGATTGCGCTCTCGAAGACGAAGGGCGAGCGAAGAAGGATTGTTTACGTCATCAGCGATGGCAAGGAGTATGGCAGTACAGCGAAGTACAAAGATGTTCTGCACTATCTGCAGGCCAATAAGATCGCAGTGTACGGAACGCTGGTGGGTGACA
>Ga0302220_10001470_pt1 | contig 18397 bp, 14 predicted proteins | sample II_Palsa_E1_3_FD_194572 | JGI IMG/M metagenome (GOLD analysis project Ga0302220, IMG submission 194572) | Peat permafrost microbial communities from Stordalen Mire near Abisko, Sweden - II_Palsa_E1_3 | ecosystem: Environmental > Terrestrial > Soil > Palsa > Peat permafrost | place: Sweden...
TGGTCCTGCTCAACCGGTACGGTTTGAACACACCCGCCGCCGCCCGGGTGATCCAGCTCGTGCTGGGCTCCGCGCTGCTTGTTACCGCTGTCTCGCTCGTGTTCCGCCCACAGCTCGCGCGACTGGCCTACAAGACCGGGATGGCCCGTGAGGCAAGCGGAAAACCAGGCGCGGCAGCGAGCCGTGAAAGCCGCACAGTGGCCTGGACCGTGCTCACCGGCGCAATCCTGGGCGTGCTCGTCTCAATCACCTCAGTTGGCGCGGGCGCCATTGGCGTGACCGTGCTGTTGCTCCTGTACCCGCGTTTGCCGACTGCGCGAATAGTCGGGTCGGATATAGCGCACGCGGTTCCGCTTACGCTGCTTGCGGGGACCGGCCACTGGCTGCTCGGTTCCGTCAACTGGGACCTTCTGGTGTCCCTGCTCGTGGGTTCGTTGCCAGGGATCGTGCTGGGCAGCATGCTTTCCACCCGGGCGCCGGAGGTGCTGCTGCGCAACGTGCTGGCCGCCACGCTGGTGATAGTCGGCGTGAAACTGGTACTCAGTTGATTCTCGGGCAGTTCGAACGATAGTAGTCGCCCAGCGTGACGCTTTCCAGTCGATCGAACGGCATACGACGTCAGGGCACACCTGTATTTGAGCCCATAGGCCGTTCGGTCAGCTATCGGAAACTACGCGTTTCCGGCCAAGATCCAGGTAGACGAAGGGCCTGAAGCAACGCACTGGCGCGCGTCGCCATAGGAGATCGGGTAGCACTCGTGTTCGGGTATTGCTCTGATTCGCGGGTTTCGTTCAATGCTTTAAGTCACCGGTTTGGTTCAAAATAGTCAGCCGCAAGATTTAAGACACTTTGTTGAGTCAAATTATTTAGTTACATCAATAAGCACATTGATGAACCGCCAGACATCCAGGAGCTGCGATGAGCCACACTGATGATCCCCGCGACGAACAACCCGCGTCCGACCTGCCCCACGACCCCGTACGCCGTCGCCTGCTTGCGGCTGGGGTCAGCCTGGCAGGCCTCACTGGATTGTCGCTGAGCGGCTGCAATCTCTTTGACTCGCGCCCTGCTACCCCCAAGACGGCCGCCGACATCGCGCTAGACAAAACGCTGCAGGCACAGGTCCGTCATATTGTTGTGATCTACGCGGAAAATCGCAGCTTCAGCAACCTCTGGGGTAACTATCCAGGCGTGCAATATCCGTTGGAAGCCGTCCCTGCGTCCCGCTACGTCCAGCTGGACCGCGACGGGCGCACGCCCATGCCTGTGCTGCCGAAAATCTGGGGTGGCCTCGTACCGCAAGCACAGGAAGTGGACGGCAAGCGCTACATGATTTCGGAAAAACAGATCGACGGCGTGCCGAACGGCCCGTTCCATCTTGTCGACGCACAGGGGCAGCCACTGCCGAACGGCGTCATCACGCGCGACCTCGTACACCGTTTCTATCAAAACCAGATGCAGATCAACGCCGGCCGCAACAACCAGTTCGCCGCATGGGGCGATTCCGGCGGTCTGGTCATGGGGCATTACCGCAATTCGGCTGATTCGCTGAAGCTCTGGAACATCGCCCGGCAAAACGTACTGTGCGACAACTTCTTCATGGCCGCATTCGGCGGTTCCTGGCTCAATCATATTTATCTGATTTCGGCACAGGCCCCCTTTTATCCGGACGCGCACAACGGCCCCGCGAAAAAACTCCTGTCCGTGCTGGACGCCGACGATCCGCTGGGCACGCGCCTGAAACTCGCGGCCGATTCACCGGCATCGGCGCTGGATGGCCCTCCGTCCTACGTCAACGACGGCGCACTCACAGCCGATGGCTACGCGGTCAACACAATGGCGCCTCCCTATCAGCCGAGCAACGTCCGCGCGGCGGAAGGCGGCGATCCGGCGCTGGCGGACCCGTCGAATTATCGCGTGCTGCCGCCGCAGAGTTACGCGACCATCGGCGACCGGTTATCGGACAAAGGTGTGGACTGGGCGTGGTATAGCGGCGGCTGGGACTATGCGCTCACGCATCGCGACACCGGCATGGTTCCCGATTTCCAGTATCACCACCAACCGTTCAATTACTTCCGCAGCTTTGCTCCTGGCACGCAAGCTCGCACGCAACACCTGCGCGACGCCGGTCTGGGCGACGATCCGTCGACCAACAAACTCATTGCGGATATTGACGCAGGGCGGCTGCCGGCTGTGACTTTCTACAAGCCACAAGGCAATCTGAACATGCATGCGGGTTACGCCGATGTCGAATCCGGTGACCGGCATCTCGCCAACGTCGTCGAGCGAATCCAGCGTGGACCGCAATGGGAGAGCACGGTCGTCATCATCACCCACGACGAGAACGGCGGCTGGTGGGATCACGTGCCGCCGCCGAAAGGGGATCGATGGGGACCGGGGTCGCGCATTCCCGCCTTGATGATTGCGCCGTTCGCGAAGAAGGGGCTCGTCGACCATACGGTCTACGACACGAACTCCATCCTGCGCTTCATCACGCGCGTCCACGACCTGGTGCCACTTGACGGCGTTGTCTCGCGCGACCGGGCATTCGCGGCAAACGGAGAAGCGCCGTTAGGGGACATGACGGCCACGCTCGATCTCGCCTAAGCCGCAAACGCTGGAGTTGCAAACGCCTGAGCAGAAATTGCCTGAGCTGCAAACGCCTGAGCAGCACCACACTCCCCCCGCAGCAATAAGTTGGGCCGCCGCAACAACAACTAGCGAACGGGCGCTCCCGCCAATTAATGCCGGCGGTGCACCGGGAAGTTGCACAGCGACGGCGAACAGGACCTACGAAGCACTCGAGCTGTCCATCCGGCCCGCGCGGGCGTCGGCGGCATCGGACGCTTCCTGCCGCCATTCGCGCCGCGAGCGCAGCATCTTGCGCACCGCGAGCCGCGCCATCTTGAGATAGCCAAACGGCCGGGGATCGGCCAGCATGCTCAGCGCCCGCGCGTAGTCGAGCGTCAGGCCCGGGGTCCAGGCCATGGTGGCCGCTCGCTTGCGGATCTGCGCGGCGACCCACAGCTCCGGCGTAACGATCAGGCGCAGGAACGCGCGCCAACCCGTATCACGGCCGTGAAAGGTGCCCACCGACCCTTCGAGTGCCGCTTCCAGCGCCTTGGAAACAGTGCTCGAACAATTCCGGTAAGTGAGGTTATAGGTCGGATCCTGCCGATATTTCTCCCAAAACGCCTTCAACCGATCCGGACGGTAATTGCGAATACGCACGCGGGTCGTGGATTCGCACCATGCCTTCGATTCCGTCGCGTAGTCTGGCTGGAATGTGCCCGGCACATTGTTCTCGCGAGTCGCACGCAAGATGCGCCCGAATTCGTCCGGCGAACGGTCGAGTTCCACGCCCGGATACAGGCTGATGTAAATACCCTCGGGTGACTCAAGCGCCGCGTGGCCCGTCGAGATGACACCGTTCGCATCGACGGCGGCAATGTAGCGGTCCACGATCAGCCGCCGGCTGGCCTGCGCCCGCGCGGACCCGACAGGCGTCCACACATGCACGGTGAGCGCTTTTTCATCCGCGGCCGGAGGTCCGTCCCACTCGAACGGGCTGTCGGCCTCGGTTGCCACCGCGCCCGCAGCGGCCTTTGCCGTTGCGGACTTATCAGCCAGGGTAGGATCGGCGATTACGTCGTCGGACAGCGCCAGCGCCTTCTCGTTTTCAGGCGGCAGGCTTTCCATGCGGCGTACGCGAAAGGCGATCCACAGCATGTTCCAACCGCCGAACGCGAGTCCAAGCCCGATTGCGTAAGGCGCCGTGCCTACATAGTGGGTCGGGTACGGTTCGAAGAAAAAGATCGCGAGCAGGATTTCGACAATCGCGAGCGCCAGCACGATCCTCCATCGGCTATAACGCACCACAACAGCCGACACGCTCTGCAGCAAGCCATCGGCGAGAAAAAGCGTGCCGAAAATCATCGAAAGCACGAAGTTGCCGTGATGATTGCCCGCCATGATCAGCAGCGCGGCGAGCGTGAACGCGCCACCTTTCACGTAACGAAGCGTGCGCTGGCCGCCCACACCCATCCGGGCAACAGCGAGGGTCGCGAGACCCTCGATGAGCAGCAGCCAGGCGAAGACGTGGATAGGAAAATACAAAACGCCATCGAGGGCATCGATAAACACCGACACCCCGATCACGAGCCAAATGCCGCCCGCCACGGCCAGCGTAAGCCAACGGCGGCGCAAGTAGTCCACGCCCAGCAGAAACAGCACGAGTTGGATCATGACGTCACCTGTGAGGACGCGACCTCGCCATGATAAAAGCGCTGCCGCTTTACGCCAACGGGATTAGAACGCCTGTACGCTCGCCCCCTGTCGACACTGACCACTCACGCAAAAAACCACTCAAGCCGATTCCACCCAGGCCCGCGCCGCGATTTCCAGCAGATAACCATAATGCAGCGCGCCTACGGGAACAACCGCCCGCGCGGGTTTCCAGTCGCCGAAATGGCGCGCGTAGATCTCGTTGAAAGTTTTCCAGTGATCCACGCCAACCAGGTAGACCGTCACTTCGATCACGTCCTTCAACCCCGCGCCAGCCCCCGCCAGCACCGTGCTGACATTGTCCAGCGCCTGCTGGGCCTGTTTTTCGAACGGCAAGTCGCCGGTATGCGTGCCGTCTGGACGCATCGGCAGCTGGCCCGACACGCAAACGAGATTACCCGCGCGGGTTGCGTGGCTGTAATGCCCTGCGGGAACCGGAAGACCCGGAGCGTTGATGAGTTCGATGGGCATATAAGTGTTCACGAATGGTTCAAGAATCGGAAAAGCGCAACCGGCAGCATACGTCGCGCGCTTCAAAGCACCAACCGTGCGGCGATGAAATCGAGGAAGGCTTTCGCCCGTCCCGCCATTGACGCGCTCTGGTAGAACACCGCGCTGATCGGTTGCCGGACATCGAGCAAAACGGGGTCCATCACGGTTTGCAGGCGTCCGCTGGCCACGTCAGCGCTGGTCATGTACGCGGCGAGGCACACGACTCCGCCGCCCGCCAGCGCAAGTTGCCGCATGGTCTCGCCACTCGATGCGGCGATTTCCGGCACGATCCTAAAGCGCGCGCCCGCGTCCCGGTTTTCGGAATCGTCATCGATCAACGGCCAGTCATTCAAACTCTCGGGCGCCGTAAAACCGATCAGCCGATGCCGCCGCAATTGCGCCACCGTGCGCGGCTCCCCGCGTTCCGCGAGATACGCGGGACTCGCCAGAATTCGCAGCCGGCTGCTGCCGAGCGAGCGCGCGTGCAGCGTGGAATCCTGCAGCGCGCCAATCCGGATCGCGATATCCACGCGTTGTTCCATCAAGTCGACAATCCGCTCATTGCTGCTCAGTTCCAGCACGATCTCCGGATACGCAGCGGCGAACGCCTGCACGTGCGGCACGATGCAATGCAGCACGAACGGCGACGCCGCATCCACCCGCAGACGCCCCGCCGGCCGCTCACGCTGGCGAGCAATCGACTCCTCCGCATCTTCCATTGCGGCGAGGATGACGCGGGCTCGCGCGAGGAAAAGCTCGCCTTCGTCGGTGAGTTGCAAACGGCGCGTAGTACGCCGCACCAGCGTAGCGTCGAGCTTGCGCTCCAGCCGCGTCAACGCCCGGCTCACGCCGGAGACGGTTTGCTGCAATGCCTCGGCGGCCGCCGTGATCGAGCCGCTATCGATCACTGTCACGAACGCCAGCAGTTCCTCAGTCGTCGTTTTCATCTAACCATTGTTGATTTTTAGTCAATATTTATTTGAGACTAACACTGTTTTTGCGAAAGTCGAAGACGGGGATACTGCATGCATCGACTCAATGGGAAGGAGAACGAAAATGAAGATTTTTGTAACTGGCGCAGGCGGATTTATCGGTGGTTCAATTGCGGCGCGTCTGGTTCGCGACGGCCATCAGGTCAACGGCCTCATCCGTCGCCCGGAACAGGCGGACGAACTCAAGGCGCTGGGAATTGAACCCGTGATCGGCAGCCTGGACGATCGGGCGTTACTGATCGCGCAGGCGAAAGCAGCCGATGGCGTCATCAATGCCGCCAGCAGCGACCATCGCGGCGCGGCCGAGGCGCTGATCGAAGGGCTTGCGGGCTCGAACAAACCGCTGCTTCACACGAGCGGCTCCAGCATTGTCGGCGATGCATCCGGCGGTGAAGGATCGGACGCGATCTACTACGAGGACAAGCTGCCCGAACCGACTGCCGATAAAGCCGCGCGAGTCGCCATCGACAACCTCGTGCTCGACGTAGCCAAACGCGGCGTGCGCGCCTCCGTGCTGTGCAATACGCTGATTTACGGCCACGGCGCGATGGCCAACGCGAAAAGCGTGCAGTTGCCGCGTTTGCTGGCGCAGGCGAAAAAGAGCGGCATCGTGCGGCATGTGGGACCGGGGCGCAATATCTGGTCGAACGTGCATATCGACGATGTGGCTGACCTATACGCTCGTGCGCTTGAAAAGTCGCCTGCTGGTACGTTCTATTTCGTCGAAAGCGGCGAAGCGGCCTTTCGCGATATGACGACGGCAATGGCCAAGGTGCTCGGCCTCGGCGCGCCGCAAGACTGGCCGCTCGAAGAAGCCAAGAAGGAATGGGGCTACGAAATGGCATCGTACGGGCTGGGATCGAATAGCCGGGTACGTGGCAAGCATGCGCGGGAATTGCTGGGATGGACGCCGAAGCGGACGTCGGTGACCGACTGGATCAGCAACGAGATGATGCAAACGAACTGACCCGCGTTTCTACGCTGCATGTGCGAGGCTGGACGCCAACGTCCAGCCCGCGCGCGTTACATCGTGCTGGCGGGAGTGGCCATGCAACCCTCGCTCGCGCGGCCATTCTGAAGCCATGCAGCTTGCGCGAAACAACGCTCCAGTCTCACTTCAACGCTTGCACGAACTCGTCGACCTTGCCCGTCGGCATGCCTGATTGCACGGCGGCAGCGCGGATTTGCTGCCACGTGGTGGGATCGACGGGAATACCGTTCGCGTTGAGATCGGCCCGCCGCGCCTGTTCCGGCTCGCCCGGCACCATGATCCTGTCCGTACCGGCCGCGAGTGGCGACGCCTTCACCCACTCGACGAACGCATCGGCTTCGGCCTGCGCGTTGGGGGCATCGAAGGCATTCGGGTCCACGATCACCGATGTCATGCAATTGATGATCGCGTTGGTCGTGCCCAGCGTGTCTGCATGGGTGGTGAAACCGCCCGACAGCGCACCGCCGAAAATCTCGCACATGGCGGCGAGGCCGTATCCTTTGTGCGCGCCCATCGCCGTCAGCGAACCGAACGGTGCTTCGTGCATCACCTTCGGTTCGATAGTCGGCACGCCCGCGTGGTCGATCAGGTAACCCGGCGCGACCTTCACACCCTTGTTATAAGCCACGCGCGTCTTGCCGTAGGCAATCCCCGCCGTCGCGAAGTCGAGCACCAGCGGCGTATTGCCTTCGCGCGGAAACGCAGCGCAAAAGGGGTTCGTGCCGAAGCGCCGGTCGATCCCGCCAAACGGCGCAACCAGTGGATCACCCGCCACATTGACGAAGTGAAACGACACGAGACCCGCCGCCGCGCACTGTTCGGCCCAATGCCCGATGCGTCCAATGTGATGCGCATTGCGCAAGCCAACCGCACACACGCCGAGCTTTTTCGCCCGCGCGATGCCGTGCTCCATCGCCTCGTACGCCACGACCTGGCCGAAACCCTTACGACCGTCGATAGTCAGCACCGCGCCGACATCGCGGACAATTTCAGCATGCGTATTGAGCTGCAATTCGTTGTCCGCGAGCGACGCCATATATCGCGGAATCATGCCGACGCCGTGCGAATCGTGCCCCGACAGATTCGCCATCACCAGATGATCGGCGACGAGTTCAGCTTCACGCGGCGTGCTGCCGGCGTGGGTCCATATCGCGCTGACGAAGGCGTGCAAGGTATCCGGGGCGATGCGCGATTCACGCGTGGTTTCAGTGCTCATGCGACTGCGTCTCCTGATAAGAAAAGGACTGCACTTGAAGTTCACGGCAGGCCGGTTCATCACCGTACCGTCCAAATAAAACGGCGCGCAAAAGTTGCGCGCCGTCTGAAAGTCAGGGTCGGGTCCCCCGCCATCAAGGCGTCGCCGCGATCACCTCGGCTACTGTCGCGGTGAGTTTCTTCGCGAAGGGCACATGCAGGAACTCATTCGGCCCGTGCGCGTTCGACCTCGGTCCCAGCACGCCGCATACCATGAACTGCGAACGCGGAAAGCCTTCTTGCAACGTACTCATCAATGGAATGGTACCGCCCTGGCCGAGGAACGCGACATCCGCGCCGAAATGCCGGCGCGACGCGTCGTTCAGCGCATCACCCAGCCACGGCGATAGTTCGGGCGCGCTCCAGCCCGTCGCTTCGCCCCGCTCGGGCTTGAACGTGACCTTCGCGTTGTAGGGCGGATCGGCTTCGAGCATGGCCTTGAGTTCCGCAAGCGCCTTCGTGGCTTCGACGAGCGGCGGCAGGCGCAGCGACAACTTGAACGCGGTACGCGGGCGCAGCACGTTGCCCGCATTGATCAGGGACGGCAACCCTTCCGCCCCAGTCACGGCCAACGACGGCCGCCAGGTGGAATCGAGCAGCGCTTGACGCGGGTCCGTCGTGACGGGCAATACCGTGCCGCCATTCTGGCCGCAGGTCCACGGCAGCTTTTTCCATACGTCCTCGCCGAGAATGCGTGCCGTTGCTTCCGCTTCGCTCAAACGGCGCGGTGGGATATCGCAATGAAAACCCTTCGGCAGCAGGTTGCCCGTGCTCGAATCTTCCAGCCGTTCCAGCAGCCTGCGCATGATCCGAAACGTGGATGGCGCAATGCCGCCATTCGTACCCGAGTGAATGCCTTCGTCGAGCACCTGGACTTCCAGGTCGCCCGCCACCAGGCCACGCAGCGACGTTGTCAGCCAGAGCTGATCGTAGTTGCCCGCCCCGGAATCGAGGCAGATCACCAGGCTTACGTTGCCGAGCCGTTCACGCAACGCATCTATATAGGGCAGCAAGTCAAAGCTGCCCGATTCTTCACATGTTTCGATAATGCCGACACAGCGCGGCCGTTCAACGCCTTGCGCGTCCAGCGCGGCGATCGCGCTGATCGACGCGTACGTGGCATATCCGTCGTCCGCGCCGCCGCGTCCGTAGAGCTTGCCGTCTTCGTATTTCGGCGACCACGGCCCGAGGTCACGACGCCAGCCGTCGAACTCGGGCTGTTTGTCGAGATGGCCATAGAGCACGATGGTGTCGCTGCTGTTCGAACGCGTAGCCGGTGCTTCGAAAAAGATCACGGGCGTGCGATTGGGCAAGCGGATGATTTCCACTTTGAGGCCGCGAACGGGTTGGCGCTCGGCCCATTGCGCGGCATCCGTAATGACGCGTTCGATGAATCCGTTGCGCACCCAGTCGAGATCGAACATCGGGCTTTTGGCGGGCACCGCGATGTAGTCCGTGAGTGCGGGGAGAATTTCGTCGTCCCACTTCCGGTCGACGAATTCGCGCAGTGCTTGACGGTCGATTTGGTCGATGCGCTGTTTTTCTTGAGTAAGATCGTCTGAGATCATGACGGGCGTCCCGGCCGTTTAAATGTCAATGATAGCCGTGTTTAGCGCTAACTCGAATGCGCAGTTTCTCATGAGCCGAATATCGGCCGCACGCCTTTTCGCCTTTAGCAGCGAGCGCGGCAGCCATTTCGCGAGCTTGAAAAAAGGCACGTGCGTGCGAGACGAACGCGGCGCCCGGGCGGCGGAAAAAGCGCTATGAGCGACGCCCCGGTATGCTTGTGGCCCGATCAATCAGGAGCCTCACCATGTCCGTTTCAATGTATCGCGCGACCGTTCCCGTTTTTATCCGTAGCCTCGACGTGCTTGCTTCCCTGCTCGATAAAGCCGCCGCTCATGCGAAAGAAAAAGGCTTGAGCGACATCGACGTAACGAGCGCCAGGCTAGCCGACGACATGCTGCCGTTCTCGGCTCAGATCCAGCGCGCAAGCGATACATCGAAGGCATCGGCGTTACGTCTGTCAGGCGTCGCCGCGCCCAGTTTCGACGATACCGAAACGACCTTCGCGGAACTGCGGGAGCGCATAGTGAAGACCACGGCGTATCTGAAAGGGATTGATGCCGCGACGTTTGACGGGGCTGACACGCGTGTCGTCACCATCAAGCAAAAGGATTTCGAGCTGAAATTCAGCGGCGCAGAGTATCTGTTCCAGTTCGGGCTGCCGAACTTCTACTTCCATATTGTCACGGCTTACGACATCCTCCGGCACCTCGGCGTACCGGTAGGAAAGCTCGATTTTCTCGGGCCACTTCAACCGGCGTAACCGGTCGACGCCTGGCTTGCGCCGAGCGATTAAAGGCGACCGCCGCCCGGTTCAGGTCCGCGCGGCGATCTGTTTCTGCCAGCTAGTCAGGATGCGACGTGCGAGCACGTTGTAATCGCCGCCGAAGTGGTGATCCCCGGTGGTCTTCACCACTTCTATTCCGGTCTGCGTCAGCGCGGGACACAGCGTATCTTGCTCGGCCGCGCCGTAGATGCATTGAACGATCGACGGCGGCAGTTTCGCCAGTTCCGGCTGTACCTTCAACGCATTCTTGCTCGCCGGCATGCCGAGCCAGCCCGTGACGCGAATCTGGAAATCGGCGTCGGGTGCAAAACCCATCAACGATACAAACGACACCTTCGCGCGCACCGAATCCGGCAGCCGGTTATAGGCGAACGGCATCACGTCCGCGCCGAACGAATAGCCGATCAGCGCGACGTGCTCCGAGTGCCAGCGAGCGCTATAAGCCTGGATCACACGAGCAAGGTCGTGGCTTGTCTGCTCGGGCGTCTTCGCACTCCAGAAATAACGCAGGCTGTCGATACCGATCACCGACACCCCATCCTTCTGCAACGACTCCGCGACGGTTTTGTCGAGATCGCGCCAGCCACCGTCGCCGGAAATCACGATGGCGAGCAGGTTTGTCGGGCGCGCGGCGGGCAATTCTATGAGCGGCAAATCCGATACGTCTTCGTCGCGCATTTGCTCAGCCTTCAGATGCGGCATGGCGAGCGCGAGCAGCGCATCGGCCTGCGAGCCACTGGCGGGCTGCGTGGTTTTATCGAAGAAACCGGGGAGGCCCTTCGCATGTGTGATGGTCGGATCGGGCGGGCACAGGTTGAAACGCGCGTCCAATTGAGAATCGGGATTCAACGCGAGCGCGCCCGCCACCGTGTTGTCCGGCGCCTGGGCGAGGATCGCCGTGGCCAGCACGCCGCCCTGCCCCGTGCCCATCAGGATGGGCGCGAAATAACGGCTGGATTGCACTTCGCGTTCGAGTTGATGGCTCACCGATTCGGCATCGCCGACCAGGTTATGGCAAGTCTCCTTCAGCAACGGCAACTTCGCCGCGTAGTGCGCCGTGTCCACGCCCACCACCATTGCGCCGTTCTTGGCCAATGCATCGGCGGTCTGGGTATCGGCAGCAGTCCAGTTTTTATCGGAGAAAAGCACGACGAAACCGCGCATCGGTCCGGCGGGTTTCGTGAACGTCACGTCGCCATACCGGCCGCCCGGCAAGGTGCCGGCTTGGGCCATTGAAACCGATAGCAAAGACAACAAAGAAACAACCGCGAACTTCCTGAAAAATGTCATGACCGCCAGCCTCCCGCCAGCAACGAGAGATCTGCGAGCGTGAAAAACACGCCGACCGAGCCGGATGCCGCCAGATAGCGCGGCTCCCAACGCGGCTGGAACTTGCTCTTGAAACCGCGCAAGCCCCGGAAATTATAGAAACGCCCGCCGAACCGCCAGACCAACCCAGCCAGCCGATGCCACGGAGAAGCAAGCGGTGTCGGCTGCATGCCGGACAAGGGCGCAATGCCCAGGCTCAAGGTCTGGAACCCGGCCTGCTTCAAATGGAGCGCGAGCTTCGTAAACAAATACTCCATGGCGTACGGCGACGCGTCAGGCTGATGCCGCATCACGCCGACCGTGGCCTCGGTGTTCAGATCGGTCGTCATGAAAGTGACGAACGCCACCGGCTTGCCTTCCTGGCGCACCAGCAACACGGACTGCGCGGCGAGGTAATCGTCGGTGAACGCCGCGACCGAGAAGCTCTTTTCGCGCGCCTCGCGGCTTCCAAGCCAGGCATCGGAAATCTCGCGCAGGATCGGCATGCATTCAGGAACGCGTGGGGAATCGATGACTTCCACGTCGAAACCGTCGCGTTCGCCACGCTTCAGCGCGTAGCGCAAATGGGCGCGATGCGAGCCCTTCAGGTCGAAATCCTCCAGAACGACGTGGGCTTCCTCGCCGAGTTTCATCAGCGTAAGACCAGCATCGAGGTACAGCGGCAACGCGTCGGCGCGAACCTGGTAGAACGCGGCGCGGCCATTGTGCGCATGCGCCATTTCCACGAACCGGCGGATCAGTTCCGCCCATTCGCGGCGCGGCCCGACCGGATCGTGCAGCGCCGCCCAGGTGCGGCCGTGTTTCGCGTACATCAGGAACGCCTCGCGCGAGGTCGAGAACAGGAAACTCTTGTCGCCCATCATCGCGAGGCCGGCGTCGCTGCGCTCCTGCGCGCGGAAAATGCGCGCGGCATCGAGCAGATCTTGCGGCGCGGGCTTTTCGAACCGGCCGGCCGCCGGGCGCAGCAACTGCCACACGGCGAACAGCGCGGCGGACAAGCCCGCCGCAAGCGTCGCGCGCAATGCGCGCGGCGCGCGTTCGTCGAAGGCGAATTGCCACCAGAGGTCGCGGCTGTAATTGACATCGCGAAAAGCGAACAACATGATCCAGACCGCCAGCCCGATCACGATCGCAACCGACACCAGCCAACTCACCGTGAACTGCTCGGCGAGCAGCGACGAGCGCCGGTTAAAGCGGTCGCGGGTCGCCAGCAGCAACGCGATCAGCAGCGCGAGCACGCCCGTTTCGACAAACGCCAGGCCTTTGGCCATCGACAGCGCCAGGTTGGCCACCGCGAGCGCGATGGCGAGCCACCAGGCGGCGTCAAGCCGGCGCAGCAAACCGCGCGCAACGAACAGCAGAACCACGCCCAGCACGCTACCCAGCAGTTGCGAGCTTTCGAGCACCCACAGCGGCAGTACGGCTTGCAGCACCGCGATGCGTTTGCCGAACGCGGGCGTTGCACCGGAAATCACAAGCATGCCGCCGACCACGAAGGTCACCACGCTGAGGAACACCGGAGCAAGCTGCGACACATTCGATGGATTCAGAAACACGAAGCGTCCTTTCAACGCCCGGCCTTCGAACGCTGCCAGCACAAACGTGGCCGCGATCAGCGGCAGGCCGAAATAGATCGCGCGATACGCCAGCAGCGCCGCCAGCATCTCGGGCGTTTTCACGCTATCGCCGAGCGCGAACACCATCGCTGCCTCGAACACGCCGACGCCACCGGGCGTGTGGCCGATCATGCCGAGCAGCATGGCAGCGGAGAACACCGTGAGGAATTCGCCGAAGCCGACCTGGGCGTGCGGCAATACGGCCCACAGCGCGAGCGCGGCGGCGCATACGTCAAGCGCGGCGAGCAGGAGTTGCGCAACCAGGTCGCGGCGCGCCGGAATGGTGAAGGCGAGCCAGCTCCAGCGCGTTTCCAGGGTTCGGGAGGTGGTGCGGCACAGCACGATCATCGCCGCAAATCCGGCCAGGACCGCGCCGCCGCTGACTCGCAGGATATCCGGCGATGCGTGCAGCATGGCGGCCAGGGTATCGGCGGCGCACACCATGCCGATCGCCGTCATCAGCACCAGGGCGAGCGCCAGCGTCACGCTCGTGAACACCGTCAGGCGGCCGACCTGCGCGGGCGTGACGCCCGCGACGCCGTACACGCGGCAGCGCACGGCGCCGCCGGTCAGCGCGCCGAAACCGGTCGCGTTGCCGAGCGCGGAGGCGACCGTCGCCCCGACCCACAGCACGGAACGGGGCACTTTGACGTCGAGGTAGCGCAGGCCCACGGCATCCCGGCCGGCCAACGCCACGTAACTCAGCACGGTAGCGGCAAGTGCCCCGGCCCACGCCTCGAAGCGAAGCGCGCGTAATTGGTGAACGACCGTTTTATAGTCGACAGCGTGCGACAGATGCTGGAAAACCACCAGCAGCAACGCGCACACAACCAGCGCGAGAACTGGCGCGGTGAAACGCTGCAATCGCCACGCTTTCGGCAAACGAAGCAGCGATTCCAGCAAACGGACTGAACTGACACTAATTCTGCGAGACATGCGGATTACCGGACTTGCTTCAACGCCTTCTGGCCTTGCGGCTTGTTGGCGTTTTGTTGGTTCTTGGTTCTGGCGGCCAAATGCCGGACCGTTGCGCGTCTATCCGGCGCCCATTCAGATTTCAAAACCCTGAATAGAACGTTACGGTTAGCAACGGCTGTATAACGGCCTAGGTTGACGGGACTTAAGAAAAGTGTGGGAGTCTATGCCGTTCGGACGAGTCCAGCAGCGGTTTTGTGCCCGTACAGGTCGTTTTCTTCACACCTGATCGGGCGAGCGGTTAGGATCTTGGCTCCGGTGCCCGCCTTCGGGCGCCGCATTTATCATCGATAAAAGGTTCTACCGTATGAAAACGCAACGCCTCGCCGCCGCTGTGACCTTCGCCTTCTCCTTCGCCGTCCTCGCCTTGAGCGCCTGCGCGACCCAATACGATTCGTTGATCAAGACGGTGCCGGTCGGCTCGGGAACGTCGCACCTCACCGCGCTGCCGTTCGTTGCATGCGTGAAGGCGAAATGGGCCACACGGCCGCTGAAGATCAGCGAATACTCGCCGAACGCGGACGGCGACGTGATAGCCGTACACGGCGCGAATGGGCAGACCATGTTGCTGATCGATGCGGAACCGTCGGCGAACGGCACGGGATATACGATTTACGGCGATATCGTAAGCGCGTCAGCCTACGTGGCCGACGCCCACAAATGCGACTAAACGACGCACCGAAGGATCAGCTCGCGCCGGCCTTCAGATCGGTGTAAGCCCGGTGCGTACCCACGATGCGCCCAATCAGATAACCATCCGACGCGCACGCATTCACCCGCTGGTCGCCGTTCCACACGATTTTGTACTGCTCGTCCTGCAAACGGATGGCTGAGGGATCGAACTGGGGCTGGGGCGCGCCGGCAGTCTTGCCGCCTTCGCGGGCCTGCTCCATCACGAGGCGATTCCACGTGTAGGCATAACCGTATTGGACACCGTCGGCGAAGGCGTCGAGATCACATACCTGCTTGGGTGGCGTAATGGCGACATCGGTTCGGTAGCCGGTGGGACCACCTACTTCAATGCTTTGCGCGACGGGCGCGCCGGAAGAATCGACCTGGGCGGACCGTCTCGGGCGGGGTTGCGGTTTGGCCGCCGCCTGCACGGGGGCGGACGCAGGCAGCGCGCTGCTGGCGCTACCGTCCGGAGGCAAGGGCGCACAGGCGCCAAGAACAAGAATCGATGCGGCGAGGCAAACGCCTAGAACCTTCAGATGGGTGGTGAAAATCACGCTTTTGCTGTCCGTCCCAAAATAAACCGAGCACTACCTTAACATTTTGAGATGCCGACGGAGATTGTGTGGCGTTTGGGAAAGATACTCAACGGCGACGCGTCCACGAAAAACAAAGGTCGTGTCGCACCTAGATGCGGCGCGGAGATAGAGAACTGAGAAACGGAACGGCCCCGATTCGCTTAACGAAAAGGCCGCCTTGCGCGAGGCAAAGCGGCCTTTCGAACTGACGCCCGTTGTCGGAAGTCGCTCCAACTAGCCAACGCTCAAGCCCCCTCCTCCAGCACCAGCAAATTCTCATGCGAGAACCCGAGCGCCACGGGTTGTCCGCGTTCCGGCAAGCGCCGGTTCGGGTCGTTGAATACATCGAGCGAAATCACGGACTGATCCACGCGTGTCCTGATCCGCACTACTGCGCCGAGGAAATTGACTTCCTCCACGGTTGCCGCGAGCGTATTGCGCCCGTTCGCCGGCGCTTCCAGCACAATTGCTTCCGGACGCACAGCGAGCATCCGCTGCTTGCCGGCATCGGAGGAATTGAGCGCGTGCGAGGTCCGCAATTCCTGGCCCCCGACCACGATCTTCCCGCTTGCCGGATCCACCACCTGCCCCGACAACAGGTTCAACGTTCCGACAAACGACGCCACGAACCGCGTACGCGGAAAGTTATAAATTTCCGATGGCGTGCCGATCTGCTCCACGCGCCCCTCGTTCATTACCACGATACGGTCGGAAATCGACAGCGCCTCTTCCTGATCGTGCGTCACGAAAATCGACGTAATGCCGAGTTCGCGCTGCAAGTTGCGAATATCCTCGCGCAATGAGACACGAATCTTGGCATCGAGGGCGGACAGCGGTTCGTCAAGCAGCAGTACCTGCGGTTTGTTGGAAAGAGCGCGCGCAAGCGCCACCCGTTGCTGCTGGCCACCGGACATCTGCCACGGATACCGCTCAGCCAGGTGAGGCAGCTTGATCAGCTCCAGCATTTCCTTCACCCGCGCCTTGATCTCGGTCTGCGGCCGTCCCAACACCTTCAGCCCAAAGCCGATGTTGTCCGCCACCGTCATGTTCGGAAACAGCGCGTACGACTGGAACACCATGCCCACCTTGCGTTGGCGCGTGCGCACGTGGGTGACGTCACGCCCGGCAAGCTTGATCGTGCCGCGTGTGGGCGTTTCGAAGCCGGCGATCATGCGCAGCACCGTCGTCTTGCCGCAACCCGACGGCCCAAGGAAGGTGATGAATTCGCCGCGCTCGATTTGCATATCGAACTGATGCAGCACGGTGTTCGTGCCGAACGTCTTGGAAAGGTTTTCGATCTCGAGAAGTGCCATGACAAGCCTGCCCTTTAAATTTTTTGTCCGGCGAGAGAGCGCGCCGAGCCGAAGACCTGAATAAGCCCCATCGAGGCCCACGTAATAGCGAACGCGATGATCGCGAGCGCCGAAGGTTCATACGCCCGGTTCGCGCCGATCAACTGCAGATACGGTCCGAACGCTGGACGGTTGAGCAAGCTCGCCAGCGTGAATTCGCCGATCACCACCGCGAACGTCAGGAACGCGCCCGACAGGATCCCGGAACGCACGTTCGGAAAGATGATCTTGAAGAGGATGGTCGGCCAGTTCGCGCCCAGGCATTCAGCGGCTTCGGTCAGCGAGCGGACATCGACGGCGCGCAAGCCTGCATCCACCGAGCGGTACATGTACGGCAAACACAACGTGACATACCCACAGATCAGCAGGAAATCGGTCGCGCGCTCATTGCCGGTGAGCGGCAAGAACGAACTGCTGTTGTAGATATGCAGATAGCCGAACACGATCACGATGGCCGGTATCACCAGCGGCAGCAGCGTGATGAACTCGATTAGCGGACGCAGCTTCGGCAAGCGCAACTGCACCCAGTAGGCGGTCGGAACAACCAGCAGCACCCCAAGCACGATGGCGAACACGCCCATCATGATGGAGTAGCCGAACGACGCCTGGAAATGCGGATCGGTGAGCACGACGCGGTAGGCGTCAAAGCTGTATTCACCACGGCGCATCTTCAGGCTGAAGTCCACGGTTGCCGCCAGCGGCAGCAGGAAGTACAGCGCGCCGACGACCATCGCGATCCACGCGCCCGCCCGCGTCTGGGCCCGGATCTTGTTGTCCGGTGCTGGATTGACTGTGGTGACGGTGCTCATCGACGGCCCCTTTCAGCGCGTGAGCGCAACCAGATATAACCACCGTTGGACAAGCCGGTCACCAGCACCATGCCGAGAGCCAGCGCATAACCGAGATTTTCGTTGTGCAATACGTCGCCGCGAATCTGCGCGTACAGCACGATCGGTACGATGTTGAGCGAACTGCCGGTAAGCGCATACGCCGTTGCCACCGCGCCGAACGCATTGGCGAACAGCAACAGCGTGGCGCCGAGCACGCTTGGCCAGAGCACCGGCAACGCGACGAACATCCAGTAGTGGTAAGCACTGCCACCAAGACAATCGCAAGCCTCGCGCCACTCACGCTTCAGGCCATCGAGCGCCGGCGTGATGATGAGAACCATCAGCGGAATCTGGAAGTACAGGTAGGTCAGTGTCAACCCCGTGAAGCTCAGCACGCTGAAGCCCGTTGAATACAGGTTGATGCCAACGTATTTCTTCAGCAGCACCGTGACGAGCCCGACGCGCCCAAGGGTGCAGATGAACGCAAACGCGAGCGGCACGCCCGCGAAGTTCGACGCCACGCCGGAGAACGTCATCAGGGTCGGGCGAATCCACACAGGCAACTTGCCCTGCACGGCGGCCCAGGCCAGCAGGAGCCCGAGCACGCCGCCTCCCAGTGCCGATGCCGCGCTGACCTTGAAACTGATCCAGTACGCGTCGAGCACGCTCGGCTGAAGCA
>Ga0302220_10001477_pt1 | contig 18341 bp, 16 predicted proteins | sample II_Palsa_E1_3_FD_194572 | JGI IMG/M metagenome (GOLD analysis project Ga0302220, IMG submission 194572) | Peat permafrost microbial communities from Stordalen Mire near Abisko, Sweden - II_Palsa_E1_3 | ecosystem: Environmental > Terrestrial > Soil > Palsa > Peat permafrost | place: Sweden...
GCTCAAGGTGCTCGACCGGCAGCAACGGAACTGGACCATTGCGACGGCGGCGGTGTCGAGCGCGACCTTCGTGTTCAGCCCGGTCGCGATGACGGTCGTGATGGGCGAACTGGTCGGCTCGCGGATCAAGCACGCATACCATCGTTTGACGACGGTCATCGCTGCACGAAACGGCGTCACTGAGGCAACGTATATTGCGGAAGCGCTGATTCCGCTGATCGCGTTCGGACTGCCTCTGAGTCCCGTTGCAGCGGGTCCGGCTGCGCCGCTTTTCAACGCGCCGCCCCGCTTTTTCGTCGATACAGCCACGGGACACATGAACAACCTGCACACGCTGATGACGAGCTGGGAATTCCTCGGCTACGGTTTGTTGTCGGTGGTGCTGGCAGCGCTGATTGCGTATCCGTTTTCGATGAACTACGCGCACCGGGCAGCTTCGTTCGTTGCTCGACGGCTCAGCCACGAAGCGATTATTGCGACGTTCGCCGGGCTGATCGTGGTGATCAGCGTGTGGGAAGGGCAGTTGCTGGGATTCCTGGTGATCGTGACGATCGGGCTGCTGGGAGGACTGCTATCACGGCGCTTTGGTTTTAACACCGGGGTTCAGTTCATGGGCTATTACGCGGCAGTACTGAGCGTTCCAGCGTTGACCAAATTGATCACTTGAGGCGGGCGGGGTGGATGTCGGTTTGCTCAAGCCGCGCAAGCGAAATCAAGGCTCAGTGCCTGAGACTAGCCTTGATCTGCGAAGCGACGTCTGCCCTGAGCGCGTAGCGTTTTCGCCGTGCCGCGTTACCCGTGTCGGTCCCTTGATGACCGGCCAGATAAAGTGCCGGCGGTGCAAGCACGAACCACCCGTTCCAGTCATTAAACGCGCCGCATTCACGCGACAAACTATCGTAGTCGGCGGACACCCGGCGCTTGCGCAGACAGTAGCGCCAGTTCGCATACACATGCGCGTGCTTCGACACAATGAACGTCCCGCCCACGTCGAGCGCCTGCGCCACGCATTGCGCCAGGTAGATCACGAAAATCTTGGGCCGCAGTCCATGCCAGCGCTTCGTCAATGCACGAAACAGCTCGCGGCCGTTCACCGATTTATCCGGTCCCTGCACTGAGCCAATGCACATGCGCGGCCGGCGTACCTTGCCGCCGAGATAGGCAAGGCTGAACGTGCACGACACCACACGCTGGTCGAGCGCATCGCGAATGCATAAGGTCCAGTCGCCCTCCCTCTGGAAGTGTTCAATCGATTCAAGCGACACCTGCCAGCGTTCGAGTCCCACTGAGAAGTGCGCGACCGGCACCCGTCCTTCAGCGGCGATCCGGTTGGCCAGATGCGGCGCGCGCTGTTGCGTGAGCATGTGGTGATCCAGGCTCGCGGCGAGCCGTTCGCCCGGAGTGAAGCGGCCGTGCAGAAACGGCCGGTGCATGCGTTCGAGGGTGGCAGGGTGGCGCTTCACCAGATCAAGCAGCGGCGCGCTTGAACAGCGCTCGAGCCACACCGTCGTCGTCCGCCAGCAGATCAGCGAGCGCAGCCAGAAGCGCGTACGCCGCCAGCGGTGGAAGCGGCTCGCACCCGGATAAAGCGCGCTCCCGGCGCGCTGGATCGCGGCACACGCATCCGTGAGATCGGCCAGCCACCGCGAACCCGCACCAAACCATCCGATCAAAAGTGGCATTCGGGCAGATCCTTTCAGGTTGTGAACCGAAAGGATGCTAGCGACGCGGTCTAAGCCTTCATGTCGAATTACTTGGAGAATTGTCGAGTTTTGTCGGGCGACACGGGCCTGATCCGGTCCATCCGCTATCCTTCGCATCGCGCGGAGAGGCCCAGCCAGTGGCGATAACGCGGCTGCTTCGCAGTATTATTCGGTCAGCGTCCGCGGGCGCTGACCGTATTGTGTACGCTGCCGCCGTTATGGTAGGCCTGCATCCCAACCCGTCCGTCTGGAAAGAAACCACTCATGCCCTTCCGGATTCTTCTCGTGGAAGACGACGAGCGCCTGTCCGCGCTGGTCGCCGGCTATCTGCGCAAACATGATTACCAGGTAGACGTCGTGCTTCACGGCAACGACGCGGTTCCGGCCATCCTCAAACGCCAGCCCGACCTCGTGATCCTCGACGTCAACCTGCCGGGCAAGGACGGCTTCCAGATCTGTCGTGAGGCACGCGAGCACTTCGACGGCGTGATCATCATGGTGACCGCCCGCGACGACCAGTTCGACGAAGTGCTGGGCCTCGAATTCGGTGCGGACGACTATGTTCACAAGCCGGTCGAGCCGCGCATCCTGCTGGCACGCATCAAGGCGCAACTGCGCCGCGAGACTGGTCGCATCGCCAACACGGCCAGCCAGCCGGACAGCTTCACATTCGGCAAGTTTGAGATAAGCCGCGCGAGCCGCAGCGTGAAGCTGCCGGACGGCAGCGCGCCTGAACTGACATCGGCGGAATTCGATCTGTTGTGGGCATTGGTGATCTGCGCGGGCGAAGTGGTGAGCCGTGACAACCTGATGCGGCAGTTGCGCGGACTCGAGTTCGATGGCCTCGACCGCACCATCGACGGTGGCATCTCGCGGCTGCGGCGGAAATTGCACGACGATATAGGCACGCCGCAACGCATCAAGACCATCCGCGGCAAGGGGTATCAATTCAGCAAGGGCGCGTGGGACTAAGTCGCGAAGCTGGGAAGCCTGCAAGCGCAGAACCGTATCGACAAAACTCGACAATCCCCGGCGCAACTCTACAGTCATGCGCGCGCGGCGCGGCTAGCATCGCAGGCTTATTCTGCTAAGAGCCTGTGCCATGTCGATCCACGCTTCACCTCCTTCAAATCACGCCGTTCTGATGATTCATGGCCTGGGCGGCACGCGTCATGATTTCGGGTCGCTCGACCGCAAGTTCGAACAGATTGGCTGCGATGTGTATCTGCCGTCGCTCCCCGGCCACGGCTCGCGCCCCGACCAGTTGAGCGGTGTGAGCCTGCGCGATTACATGCAACTGTTGAGCCGGACCTACCGGGAACTGGCGTTGCGTTATGAACGTGTCGATGTAGCCGGCATCTCGATGGGCGCATTGCTCGCGGTGATGCTCAGCGCGCGCGAGCGAATGGGTAAAGGTAAAGGCCGCCTGATCCTGCTGTCGCCGCCTCTGTTCCTCGATGGTTGGGCCGGCTCGCGTTTCCAGCCGCTGCGTTACCTGCTGTATTGCGTGCCGGGATTGCGCAACCTGATTCGCGTGCCGGAGGGCGAGCCCTTCGGCATCAAGAACACGCGCATCCGCAACCTGATCCGCCGGCATCTGCTGAAGGGCAGCGGCGTGCATTATCCGTACGTGCCGCTAGCCGCGATTGCCCAGGTGGACTGGATGCGTTTTGCCGTCAAGCGTGCGTTGTCGCGGGTCACGTGCGAGACGCTCGTGATGCATTCGGAAGAGGACGAAGTCACGAGCATTCGTTCCGCCGAGTTCGTCTGCAAGCATCTGGGCACGCGCGACGTGACGCTGGTGCGCCTGACTGATAGCTACCACATGATCACGCTCGATAACGAACGCAACACTGTCGCCGACCACACCGTCGCGTTTGTGCAGCGCCCCGGTATGCTAACTTGAGCCGCGCACCGGGACCTTGGCTTGAGCGAGCGTCGCCACCCGGTTCGACTGCTCATCTGAAGAAGTCCGTGACCATGAATTCTCCCGCACAAAAACTGACTGCCTTCCGATACTGCAAATGGCGCTGGCTGCACTTTCGCCGGTCGTGGACCGACACGCGCGCCGACCGCATCCCGAGCTGGTCGAGACTGTTTCTGCGCGCCTATTTTCGTCTGTTGGGGCTGGCGCTTCTTGTCGCCGTGATCCTGCTGCTGGTGTTGGCGTATGTGCTGACGCCGGCCGTGGTATGGCATGCATTCGATGTGTTGCCGGGCGGTGGCGTGTCAATGATCCTGATCGGTTTCGCGTTGCCGGCGGTGGTCGCGTATCGCTGGATGCGGCCGGTCTGGCATGACCTCGTGATCATCCGCGAGCGTGCGATCGACTTTACCGGCGGACGTTTCAATACGCGGGCACAGGTGTCGCATAGTGTGATCCTCGGTCCGTTGGCGCGTACGCTCAATGCGCTCGCCGAACGGATGGAGCGGCTGATTGCAGCGCAGCGGGAACTCACGAACGGCATCTCGCACGAACTGCGCACGCCGCTTGCGCGCGTACGATTTGCGCTGGAGATACTGCGTCAGCCAAGCTCGACAGCAGAGTACGAACACGCGTTGGCGAGCATCGCGCAGGACGTCACTGAACTCGATGAACTGATCGATATGAGCCTCACGTACGCACGGCTCGAATACAGTTCGCTGCAATCGAATCTTGAACCTACGTCGCTGGTAACGTGGTTCGACAGCCAGCTCACCGACGCCACGCTGATGTACGCGGACAAGCAGATCGTGACGGCTGTTGAGATCGACGAGACGGTGCGGGTCGTGATGGATAAGCGCCTGATGTCGTATGCCATGCGCAACCTGCTGCGCAACGCCAGTAAATACGCGCGCTCGCGGATATTGGTTGGTTTATCCGTGCGCCACGGCAACGTCGAGATCTTTGTAGAAGACGACGGACCCGGCGTGCCGGAAAGCGAGCGCGAGAATATCTTCAACGCGTTCGTGCGACTCGATCGCCACACCGCGGGTTACGGAATCGGGCTCGCGATTACCCGTCAGGTACTGAATGCGCACAACGGCCGGATCGGGGCGACCGACCCCGTCACGTTGGCCGGCGCGCGTTTCGAGTTGAGCTGGCCGGTGGGGATTGTTTAAGGCCGGCCGGCGCTGACGCTCAAAGGTGCATCAATAGCTGTGTCCAAGCTGGAAGTAGAAGTTGTTCCTGCCGCCCGGCGCAAGCGCCACACCTACATAAATCGGTCCAAACGAACTGGTCACGGCCGTAAAGAACGTAACGCTGCGCTTGATCGGACCATTGCCGAATTGCGGGTCGTGCACCCAGACGTTGCCGGCTTCCAGGCTCATCCCGGCATACAAGCCGCGGATGGGCAATGCGTTAAAGGTCGCAAGCTGGTTCATGTAGGTGACCTGGCCGTAGACCATCGAATTGCCGACCAATTGATCGGCGGCATACGCTGACAGATGCTGGAAACCTCCAAGCGTAAAACCGAGCGGATTGGTCAGGTTGGCCGTGCTGCCCAGATCGTCGCCGGCCTCAATGCTCGCGTTAAAGCTGTGGCGTCCAAAGGTAGCCGCGACGAGCCCCTTGCCGTACACCTCGGTGAAATTATCGCTGCCGGAGAACAGGGAGCGCTCCGCGCGTAGTTCCGCGAAATACCCCTTGCGCGCAAACAGCGGATCGTCGAGTTGATCGATGACAAGGCGCGCCCGTGCACTGATTTGCCGTGCATAGTAGTCGTTGTACGCTTGCACTGAGGGCGGGAAGCTTGGGTCGAAGTAATAGGCCGGCACGTTGTATTGCGGCGTGCCGAATACATGGGTGTACGCCACGCCGATCCGGAAGTCCCCCAGGGTGGCCAGTGGCAAGCCAAAGTCGAGGCCAGCGCGTTCGGTCTGCAACGAGTATTGGGTCAATCGAATGTTGCCGGAGTCGTCGTACAGATTGACATAGCGACGCTGAAATTCCAGATAAGGCGCGATGTAATAGCCGGCCGAGTTCGACAACGGTTGCCGCAACTCCGCGTGAATATTGGTCAGGTCACTGCCCACGGTTGCGTCGATGCGCCCCTCCAGTCCCGATGAGGTCAGCCATGGCCGCCGGTAGCCTACATGCAACCGGAAACCCCCTACGTCGGTGGAACTGCTCGACAAGCCAAGCCCGAATAGCAGGAAGTTCGGCCCCCAGTATTTGTCGCGAGCGTCGATCAAGAGCGTATGTTCGTCGCCGTTTTCAATGAGCTGTTGCGTAACGCTTTCGAAGTCTCCCGCGGTGGTGAGCGCCAGCAGATCTTTGTTGAGCGTCTTCGGATCGTAGACGTCACCGGCTTTGACATGCAAAGCATCGCGGATACGGCCCGGCGGCACGGCACCTCGCGACTCGATCTCGATCCGGGTAATGCGCACGGGCTTTGTCCCGGGTGTTGTGTGCGAGGCGCGATACGCCGCGTACTGCTCAGGCGATAGCGCCAGATGCCGCAGCTTCGGCAGCGCAGCTATCGCTGCTGCCTCGCCTGCGGCAATCGCCTGAGGCGCATTGGCGAAATCCGTAAAGCTCAGCGAGCCGAGCGCCGGTTCGATCAGAACATCGCCCGGACCCAGTTGCTCGCGTTGCCGCGCGACGTTCTGATGGATCAGGATGCCGATCATCTGCTGCATCACATCCGTGGGCGAAGCCAGCGCGTCGAGTGGCCGCAGCGGTGAGCCGATATCGACCGCGATCACGACGTCCGCGCCCATCGATCTTGCGGTTTCGATCGGCAGGTTGCTCACGAGGCCGCCATCGACCAGCGTGCGGCCGTCCACTTCGGCAGGCGAGAACAAGCCGGGCAGCGCCATGCTGGCGCGAATGGCCTGAGGCAGTGAACCGTGATCGAGTACGACCATCTGCCCGGTTTGCAGATCGGTAGCAATCGCCCTAAAGGGGATCGGCAGCCCGTTGAACGATACGTTGCCGGGAATGGCCGAGGTCCAGTCCTGCAGCAGCGCCTGTAGGCGGTTACCTTGCACGAGGCCAGTCGGCAGCCGGAAGCCGTGCGTGCCGAAGCCGAACGACAGGCTGTTCACATACAGCCGCTCGTCTTCGCGCTGCGATTGCGGCAGGTCGGCGCGGGCGGTGACGTCGAAGGCGACATCGGCAAGGTTGATCTGCGCGAGGCGGTTCTGCATGTCCTGCGCGGTCATGCCGCTGGCGTACAGTCCACCGACCACGGATCCCATGCTGGTTGCCGCGATGCAGTCAACCGGGATGCGGTTCTCTTCGAGCACTTTCAACACGCCGAGATGAGCGTAACCGCGCGCGCCGCCGCCCGAGAGCACGAGGCCGACAGCGGGACGATGAGCCGGGCCGGAGTCGGCAAGACACGCCGGTGCAGCGGCGACAGCGGGACGCACCCAGGCAGCAAGGCCAATCGCCAATAGCGCAGCGGCGTAAAGCAGGCGTGGGCCTGCAGTGCGGGATTGATCGCCGATCGTTACGTTCAGGATTTTTGTGCTCGCCAAGACCTGCATCGTCTACTTCAGGACAGTAAGAAGATCGAGAGGTTACATGGTTTCGCATCCGCGAAAGCGGATCTTGTGGCGCGAGCGCCGATGCGCTGCGAAGTGGCAAACGCCAAGCCAGTTAAGCAGTAGGCCAGCCAAGGTGCGCAGCGCGGCGCATGCTTGATCGAACCACCATTTCATGGAACGGCGTGATCAGCAGGATGTAGGTGCGTCCCAAAAGATTGTGGCATCGCACGACAGTCGATACCGTCAGGTAACGCCCGCCGCCCGCAGCCTCTGCCCGGGTCTCCTGGAACACGGACACCCTGAAGTCGAGATGCTTGTCGTCCTCGCCGAGGACGATCTCCTCGACGGTGCGCTCGTAGATCCTGAAAATGGACACATGCTTGTCACGCTCGGAACGCGCGGATTCCTCCAGGCGCTTCGCGGTCTTGAGACCAAACCCGGCAACGAGCGCGTCGCGTACTTGCAAGAGCTGTCCGACCCATGCGGGTTGATGCGAAAACATGAACCGGGCGAGCAGTTCGGGATCGGTGGTTGCGTTGTCCGGCAAGCGGATGGAGTAGGCATCGGCGAGGTTCGGGTGCGCGTACAGGCGCGTTACGCGTGAACTGGCCGGCAACGCGACGGAGGTCACGGACACACTTGGATTTTGCATGGGGCAAGCGACTCCGATGTGGCGGCTCGGGGATGAGTTAACTGCGAGTCCGCTTCGGGACTGTACACCCGATGTGCATCTCACCTTTTCATCGCTGTGCTGAGCGGCCGCTCAGCCGCCATCATTTCAACACAGCGAAATTCAACGGAGTTCCCAAGGCTAAGGCGAATGGTCTGGTTTCAAACGCTCCGACCCAATCCATCCATCCGCACACCCGCACCGGACTTAAATCACCATGGGATCGTTTCCCCTTTCCAGCGCGTGAACGTCCCAGTCGGGCCGTCCGGACCCAGCAGCGCAACGCGCACTGCCTCGCGAGCGCCTTCCTCGACGGTCTCGGTGCCCGAATATCCGTTGAGGTTAGTCTTGGTATAACCCGGTGAGACGGCATTGACCTTGATACCTTCCGGCTCGAGTTCGATGGCCATGGCGACCGTCAACGCGTTGAGCGCCGTCTTGGACGCCGGGTAGACGGGACCGAAGATTCCTCGGTACGGGAAGGCCGGGTTCAGGTTCGTCGCCAACGATCCAACGCCACTCGATACGTTAACGATGCGGGAGCCCGGCGTCTCGCGCAAAAGTGGCAGCATCGCCTGGTACACCGAGAGCACGCCGAACACGTTGGTATCCCACACCGCGCGCATTTCATCGAGAGTGACAGTGCTCGGGCGCGTCGTCTTTGCGTACTCCTCGACGGTCTGACCGGGCTGCTTCTTCGTATTCGAGATGGCCGCGTTCTGGATCAGCACATCGAGGCGGCCAAACTCGTTTTGGACGCGCTCCGCAGCAGAGGTGATCGAAGCCTGGTCGGTCACGTCGAGTTGGAGCGCGAAGGCATCCGCCCCGATCTCCCTGGCCGCAGCTTCGCCCCGTTCGAGGCTGCGCGACCCTACCAACACAGTCAGGCCGCGTGCCAACAGATCCTTTGCGATCTGAAGACCTATTCCTTGATTGGCCCCGGTAACGAGAGCAACGGGTTTATCGTGCATAGCAATCTCCTTGGGGTATTGCGCCGAAGCGCGTAGAAGTCATTCCCGATTGGCCCGATTGGCGCGGCTCGGTCAGCGAACCTCAGCCGCCCACGCTTTGGCATCAGCGCCGGCCGGGATGTGCATGGGGGATGACGGGTCCGTCGCCGCGCGCCACACGGCCTCGGCGACGTCCTCTGCCCGGGTGATGGGTGTAGAGGTGTCCTGTATCTGCGCGAAGACAGCCTTGACGAGACCCGCGTAGGCCTCGTGGTCGAGGCCGTGCATGTAGGCGTGGGCGTTCGCTCCGAACTGCGTGTCGGGCGCACGGCCGGGCAGCACCAGGCGCGTTCGCACGCCGAACTGCTCGAGCTCCAGCGCCAGCGATTCGGTAAATGCGTTCACCGCCGCCTTGCTCGCGCGGTAAGCGGCGATCAGGGGCAGCGCCCTCAGCGTTACGCTCGACGTGACGTTCACTACGACGCCCGCTTTACGCTGCCGAAACTGGGGCAGCACCGCCTGCGTCACTGCGATCGTGCCAAATGTGTTGGTCTCGAAAATCTCGCGCACCGTTGCAATCGGGACCAGTTCCGCCGGGGAAGCCGCGCCGAAGCCCGCGTTATTGACGAGCACGTCGATAGGCCCGGCCGCCTCGACAGCTTGGCGGATGCTCTCCGGATCGGTGACGTCGAGCGCCAGCACGCGCAAGCGCTCTGAAGGCGGCAGAACGTCGGCGCGCGGCGTGCGCATCGTGGCGATGACTTGCCAGTCGCGGGCCAGAAAATAGCGGGCGATCTCGAGGCCAAATCCAGACGAGCAGCCGGTGATAAGTACGGTTTTCATGCGAACTCCTATGTGAGCTGGTTTGCGTCTGTCCGTACGATAGACCGACGAGACCGTACTAGCTACAATAGGAAATCCGAATTTCATTTGCAGGAGTCCGGCAATGATCGATCCGTTGGCCGAAGTCGTGACGCTGCTGCAACCGGGCGCCCGGTTTTCCAAACTGGTTCTGGGCGCGAGCCCGTGGCGCGTGAGCCGCTCGGATGCCGGTCAGCCGTTCTATTGCGTGATTCTCGAGGGCGCGTGCCGCATGACGATCGACGGACACGAGCCCATCGAACTGGTCTCGGGTGACTTCGTGCTGATTCCCGCGGCCTACGGCGTGGCGATGTCCAGCCTCGTGCCGCCGCCGCCGGGAATTCAGACGCTGGTGCCGATCGCACTCGGCAACAATGAATTCAGAATTGGGGAGCCGGACGGCCCTGTCGATTCGCGAATGATGGTCGGCCACTGCAGCTTCGGTTCACCCGATGCATCACTGCTGGTCTCGTTGCTACCGCAAATCGTGCATGTCCGCGGCGTAGAGCGGCTGGCCACCCTCGTGCAACTCGTACGAGATGAATCACGCGCGCAGCGGCCCGCGCGCGAGGTCGTGCTGTCACGGCTGCTGGAAGTACTGCTTATCGAGGCGCTGCGGTCTACGGCGGAAACAACAGCGTCACCGGGCCTGGTGCGCGGGTTGTCCGATGGGCGCCTCGCGGCCGCGATCCGCGGCATGCACGAACACCCGACACGCGCGTGGACGGTTGCTGAACTCGCGAAAGAGGCCGCACTGTCGCGCTCCACCTTCTTTGAACGCTTCAACCGCGCGGTCGGCGTGGCGCCGATGGAATATTTGCTCACATGGCGCATGGCGCTGGCAAAGGACCTGCTACGCCGTAATGAAGGCCGCGTCGCCGAGGTTGCACAGCGCGTCGGCTACAGCTCCGCCAGCACCTTCAGCGTCGCCTTCACGCGGCACGTCGGGCGGCCACCTTCACAATACGCACGCGAGGAGCAGGCGGCCACCGACGACACGTAAGACGTCGGAGACATGCTGTTTCCGATGGCGCTAAGGCCGGCGAATCGGGTGGCTCAAGGTAACTCACTCAGTGGAGCGCACTTAATACGCTTACTGACCGGACGCATGTGCCCTGAGAAACGCTACATATCCATTCTGGGTCTTGAGGATCTTGTCGGCGCACTTGTCGTAGTCCGAACCTTTCGCACTGTCCGGTCCATACATACCGCGGCACTGTGCAAAGAGCGTAAGCGTTGCGCCCGAACCTTTCGCAGCACGCGTCGCCGAAAAGCTGGCCTTGCCCGAACCGGAAGGCACTTCCGTGTCGATTGCGACTGCGTCCGCCCGCGTGATGGACGTGTCGGAACGTTGCACGATATAGCGCTTTGTAAGCGCCCAAGCGGCGTCGCAGTTCGCGGCTTCGCAATCGACTGCAGCGTTGCGTTGAGCGTCGACAAGGTTGGCTTCGTTGTGGACGAATTTCTGGGCTTGCTCGGCCTGCTTTTCGGGGGATGAGCAAGCCGTGAGTACAAGCGCAACAAGCGCAAAAGCAGCGATCTTTTTCACGAATAAAATTCCCTAGCCAAGTTCGAGCACGATTATAGCTGTGCGCCCGAAGCGGTCACAGGTGCACTCGAAAGGCTCGCGCAAGCATTGGTTAACCACGCATGGCTGTGCCCTGGCCAGAGGCGAGGCTGGGCGGCATCGTTCTCAAGGTGCGAATCATGAGGTCCTTCACACTCTCCACAAGAAGCGAATCGACTGTACCCGAGCACGAAACTACGGCAATGCCAACATGGGGAAGCGGCGGTAGCCTCTCTCCCTCGGGCAGGATCCGCAAATCTGCAGGAACCGCACCTCTGGTCAGCACGGCGACAGCAATGCCCGCCCTCACGATTGCCAGCAGACCATCCTTGCTGACGCTCTCATACGCCACGCGGTAGCTGACATTCCCACAGTCGAGCGCGCGTCGCGCCGCCTGATGGTCGAGCGTTTCAGGTACCGACAAGGCTATTTGAAGGGGTCCATCGCTTGGGGCGTAGAAGTCTTGCGATGCGATCCACACCAGGTCTTCCCAGCGAATCACCCGCTCCAGGTTCCCCTCAGCGGCGAGCGATACCAATGCCACATCGAGACGCCGTGCATCGAGCATTTTCTCGAGCAAGGGCGTAGGCGCACAGACGACTTCCAGCGCGACCCGCGGATGCTGTGCCGCTATTGCGCGCAGCACGGCCGGAAGGAACTCAGTGCAATAGTCCTCAGGGCATCCGAGCCGGATCGAGCCCGTGAGCCCGCGACCGGTCACGTCGACCAACGCCTCGTCGTGGGCTCGGACCAGCCTTCGCGCGTGTGACAACAGCCGATCTCCGCGCGACGTCAGTTCCACGCCGCGTGCGGTACGTACGAGCACGGCGCCATCGACGATCTCTTCGATCCTCTTCAACTGCATGCTGATCGCGGATTGCGTGCGGCCAACTTCCGCCGCCGCACGTGTGAGCGATCCGGCATCTGCTATGGCGACGAACGTCCTGAGCAAATCGAAATCCAGCTGCAACATGATGGCATCAGCTCCTCGAATGGCAGGCATGAGAACTTTTCATTTCCACTCATCGACTTAGTTCGCTTACATTGACCTTCGGCACGCCCGCCTTCCACTCTGGACACAGTCATGTCAGCACAAACCGATCGGGATTTTTGGTCAAACGCTCAGCGGCACCTGATCCGCTACGGGGGTACATTCTCGCCCGTCATAATCGAGCGTGCCAGCGGCAGCCATGTCTATGATTCCACGGGCCGCGCGATACTCGACTTCACCTCTGGCCAGATGAGCGCCATACTTGGCCACTCCCATCCGGAGATCGCCGAAGTTATCGCGGAGAGCGCACGTAATCTCACTCACCTTTTCAGCGGGATGCTCTCGCGTCCGGTAGTGGACCTGGCAACCCGCCTTGCCGGCATCGCACCCGAAGGACTTGAACGTTCGTTGCTGCTCAGCACCGGTGGAGAAGCCAACGAGGCAGCGATCAAGATGGCAAAGCTCGTCACCGGCCGGCACGAGATCGTCAGCTTCGCGCAATCGTGGCACGGCATGACGGGCGGTGCAGCTTCGGCCACTTACAGCGCAGGCCGCAAGGGTTATGGTCCGGCCGCCGTGGGATCCTTTGCCATTCCGGCACCCTATCCGTACCGGCCACGATTCGAACGCAACGGTGTATATGACTGGGCGGCCGAACTCGACTATGCATTTGACCTGATCGACAGGCAGTCAAGCGGTAGCCTCGCGGCGTTTATCGCTGAGCCGATCCTGAGCTCGGGTGGCCTGATTGAACTGCCGCAAGGCTATATGCGCGCGCTGAAAGCGAAGTGTGTCGAGCGCGGAATGCTATTAATCGTGGACGAAGCCCAAACCGGCATGGGCAGAACCGGAACCCTGTTTGCGTGCGAGCACGACGGCGTGGTGCCCGACATCCTGACCTTGTCCAAGACGCTTGGCGCGGGTCTTCCACTGGCGGCCGTGCTGACGACTCAAGCGATCGAGAATGAAGCACACGAACGCGGGTTCCTCTTTTATACGACGCACGTGTCGGATCCGATGCCCGCAGCGGTCGGCCTCAAAGTCGTCGAGATCATAGAGCGGGATGGGCTGGTTAAACGCGCGGGTGTGATGGGTAGCCGTTTGCGCAATGGCCTGGAGGCGCTTCAAAACCGCTTCGAATGTATTGGCGATGTACGCGGACGTGGGTTGATGCTCGGGGTTGAAATCGTCGGCAACCGAACGACGAAAGCTGCGGCCCCGGCTCTTTCCGCTGCAATCACACGTCGCTGCCTTGAACTCGGCTTGCACATGAATATTGTTCAGTTGCCGGGACTTGGCGACGTCTTCCGTCTCGCTCCGCCGCTGACCATTGCCGAGGCCGAGGTGGATAGGGGGCTATCGATCATCGAGCAAGCGATTGGGGAAAGCATGAGCATGTGACGCGTAATGCTGTCGCAGCAGGCAATTGCGTGACGAACGCTTTCCGGTTTGCATCGATAGCAGTGCTCTCATCTCTGTGAGAGCACGGCGAAGGTCAGCCACCCAAGCCGACGCAACAGGCGCGCATCATTGCAACGGGGGTAGACATGTCCGCAATTGGACAAGTATTTCCCTTATGCGGCCTGTCACCAAGGAACAGCCCTTCCGAGATAGTCAAGGTAATGCAAGCCGGAGCGTCCCTCATAAGCCTCGATCGTATTGACCAGGTTCGGAATGCTTTCTTCGATGGTCAAGCGCCCCCCAGGACCGCCCATGTCTGTCTGGACCCATCCAGGCGCCATAAGCAGCAGGGTCCGCGGATATTTTGCGCTGCGAACTGAAAAGGTACGCATAAACATATTCAGTGCGGCCTTGCTCCCCCTGTAGACTTCATAATTCGCGTTCGTGGCATTCGTGATACTGCCCTGCCCCGAAGACATGACACCAATAGTTCCCGTGGGCGGGACAAGGTCTTGAAACGCCTCAATGACTCTCATCGGACTTAGCGAGTTCGTGACCATCACCCGCACAAATTCCTCGGTCGAGACATCTGCTATCGTTTCACGATCGTCGTTTTTGACACCTGCGTTCACAAAAAGCACATCGATACATCGATCGACAAGGCGGGCACGCAGAGCGGCGACCTGCTCCGGAATCGTGATATCGACAGTTTCTACTTCGAGCGCGCCAGCGGAGGCTTCTGCAACATGTTGAAGCTTTTCTGTAGACGCGGGTCGCCCGGTGGCGATGACTCGGTAGCCGCGCTTCAAATACTCCTTGACCATCGCAAGCCCGAGGCCGCGGGAGGCGCCGATAAGGAAAACAGTTTTCTGCGAAGGTATATTTTGCATGGGCATCCCTGGTGAACGAAGCCGCTCTCGAACCTGAAGTAACGAGAACGATCCTCTTGAGTAAATCGAGCAAGCCAAATATAGCGGTGCATGGGGGATGGCGGAAGCCGCACTGCATGCAACTACTATATGCACCAGGCGCCCTATCTCACCTTTGCTTACTACGATTACATGCCAGAACCGGACCTCAATCTCCTTTTCGCGCTCGATGCGTTGCTGACCGAGAAAAACGTGACACGCGCCGCTCGGTTGCTGCATCTAAGTGCCTCCGCAATGAGTCGCACGCTTACTCGCCTTCGTGCTGCGACCGGCGATCCCTTATTGGTGCGGGCCGGGCGCGATATGGTGCTGACTCCATATGCAGAGGAGATTCGTGAGCGAACACAAAATAGTGTTCACGAGGCGCGGTCCTTGCTGCGTCCGTCGCCGGCGGCTCTGGATTTTTCGACGTTGCGGAGGACCCTAACGATTCGTGCCAATGAAGCGTTCGTGGAAGCCTTCGGTGCACCGTTGATTGCTGAAGTCACTGCAATTGCGCCGCTTGTGCGTTTGCACTTTTCGTCGAGAACGGAAAAGAATGCGGAATATCTACGGAACGGCTCCGCCGATCTTGAGATTGGTGTCCTGGAGGAAATGGGGCCTGAAATACGCGTCCGGGCACTGTTCCGAGACCGCTATTTGGGTGTGGTCAGAAAGGGGCACCCCCTCGAAATGAACCGGGAAGTGACTACCGGGCAATACGCAGCATTTGGCCACGTAGCCACTCCGCACGGTCGCCAAATAATGGATCCTCTTGACGCTGCGATCGCACGGTTAGGGTTGGAACAAATGACCATAGCGATCGTGCCAAGCTTTCCGGCCGCGTTGGCGGTGGTTCGGGCGTCAGATTTGGTAGCGCTCCTGCCGGCATCTTTTATAAACGCCCAGCTCGCTGCGCCCGTCGCCGTCCACTCTTTTGAGCTTCCTGTGGCAACCGATGGCTTTACGATTTCCGAAATGTGGCATCCTCGTTTAGAGAATGACCCTGTTCATCGTTGGCTTCGGGAGCTGGTTCTCAGAGTATGTCGTCAGCATGTGCCACTCTGAACGCGCATCGCCGGCTTCAGGGGGAAGCGTTGCCCAGTAGCTAACATAGGCTGCTCGGCCCTATGCAATGCAGCTAATGATCATCCCGAGATGCTCAGCAATCCTGCACGAATGACTGCTTCATGCTCCAGCGGCAAAAGCCTGCTGGAACTTCGACCAGAAGATCTCCGCCCATTCCCTCAGTTTTTCGACATAAGCAAGCTTGTCGGGAAAACGACTTATATTCGTGACATGCCAGTCGGAGTCACGGAAAGACAGCGCAGTCGTTGATGACAGTCCATCCAGTTCAGGATCGAACAAATAGGTTGCTTCGAGATAGCCCCATTTTTCCGATCGTGAAAATCGTATAGCGACAAAATCTTGCGGGTAGGTGATTCCCTTGGCCGCCATGTCGCCTGCCGCGGCGCGATCCAGACTTTCAATGCGGGTAGCACGATCTGCCCATTGTTGCCAAGGCGGCGTGAAATAGTTGGACACCGTCCAGCAGGCTTGGTGGTCGAAGGGCGTTATCGAATCAACAAAAACGTAATTCAACCCCGGATTGCCGGCGACGCATCCCCTGATAGCAGGAAATCCGTCGCCCGGTTTGTCCGGTGTTTTCAACGCCAACACTCTTAACCCGCCAACCAGGCGCTTGTGCTCGATCCGCCCCAGGAAGTAGAACATACCCGACGCGTTGCGCACGTGAACGCTGCTGTTCGCAAGCATTGCCCATTGACCCGGTGGAAGCGGCACGTCAAAGCCGTCGACAGCAATGGACCGATTATAAGTACGGCCCATCAACGCCGTGTCGAGACCCGAAGGATCCTTGCTCACCGGACTGCCCGGAACCGACATGGAGATCTGCGCATTGGCCGGGGCAACACTAGCAGTTTGTGGGCGCCCCACATCAACGCGGGCTTGCCGTGCCGACGAGTTTCCGGGCTGCTTTGCAACGGCGGGCGCAGTAGTTGCAACCGTTGGCGGAGCTACTACGCGCGGCGCGACCGGTTCGGCAGGCGGCTGATAGGCCACCTGCTCGGGGAGAGCCGGCGCAGGCGGCTTAGCATTGCGCATCATCGGGGGATATAGCAAAGCGGTCGTCGTAGACAACAAAGCCATGATCAGAGATGCGCGCCACAATGGGGCGCGCATCCACAAAGAACCGAACACTTTTCCTGGACGAGCGGATGCAGCCGAAGTCATAGTTCAGGCTTCGCAACGACACTGCCGTCCACGGAGAACAGCGCTACCTTTGAGTGACCGTGCTGCTTCGCGTCGATCAACGTATCGGCAAGCGACTCTTCAACAGCACGCACCAGGTCTCGCGAGGATGCTCCCGTGCCAAGCTTCTGCTGGCGGCGCATCATGTCGACGAGAATGTCGGGGTCGATCCCACCATCAGCCACGTCGAGTCCGTAGCTCTTGATCATCGCCTCAATTTCGAGCGCGGTCACCCGGGCAATATCGAGTCCTGACAGCGAGCGGAACACAAAGATCCGGTCGATGCGGTTCAGGACTTCAGGAGCAAATCCTTCTTCACGTAACGCGTTGGTCGACGCGCGGCGCAGTTCGTCGGGCTCGTTGGCGTAGGTCAAGCTGAGCGACTGAAGCGCGTCGGTCGCGGCATTGGTGGTAAGGATAAAAATCGCACCGGTCGTCGAAATCTGCTTGCCGTCGGATGCCTCGGTGATAAATCCATCGTTCCATGCCGTGAGGAAATTCTTGTGAATTTCCGGGTGCGCTTTTTCGATTTCATCCAGCAGGACCACCGCATCGGGTGTGTCGCGCAGCGCGGCGGTCAGCTTGCCGTAACTGTTTGAACCGACGTACCCTTTAGAGGTCCCAAACAACTGCGTGGCCGCGTGGGCACCGCTTGAGAACTGCGTCATATCGAAATGAAGCAGCGTGCGTTGCAACTCAATCGCGAGGCATTTGGCAAGGTAGGTCTTCCCGGTTCCCGGGGGACCTGCCAGGATGAATACGCCTACCGGCTTGCCGCGCTGCTTCAGCGCAAGCCGCCGCCGTATCTGCGCCGCGATGTCATCACACACCGCATCCTGGCCGATGACTTTGCTCTTCAGGGCATTCGCCAGCTTCTCAGCGTCTATGATTCTAGGCTCGGGTTCTTGCGCCAGTTTCTGCTCAAGCACGGACCGATTCGTAAGCCTGTCAAGTGCATCCATCAGCCAGCCTCGCTTGGTGAGATCGCGGCTTTCGTTCCGCTGTTTTTCATGGAAAATTCCTGCGAACGTGAGCAGCCAGAAGACGCCGGCAATACATAGAACGCTCCAGCCGTGATCATGTAAAAAGTCGGTACAGCGACCCACCATGGCGCCAAGCTGGCTACTATCAGGATGATGCTGCAACCAGAACTGTATCGCGGCGATCAGCGCCAATGCCAGAAAAGCGACCGGCGCCAGCCGCGTTGCCATTGAATTCAACCAGCGCATCAATTTACCTTGACGTTCAAGTTAAGCACCTGTCCAACGCTCATGATAGGAAGAACGGCCTTTGTCGGACCCGATGCGACGCCAACCGTAATACCGCCGCCGTCGCCATCGCGGATACCTGTCAGGCTGATCTTGCCGCTCAAGGGGACGGGAATCGCAAACGTTACGCCGTGGTTCGCCAGCACCACGGTCCTTGAATACCCTTCGCTATCGATCCGGACGGCGTCGCCATCTTCAACATCGGAATCCCAGAGCGTTATCCAGGCGAGGCGAACCGTTACAGCGTTGCTTGCGGCACTCGCGTACGCCGGTGAT
>Ga0302220_10001479_pt1 | contig 18336 bp, 15 predicted proteins | sample II_Palsa_E1_3_FD_194572 | JGI IMG/M metagenome (GOLD analysis project Ga0302220, IMG submission 194572) | Peat permafrost microbial communities from Stordalen Mire near Abisko, Sweden - II_Palsa_E1_3 | ecosystem: Environmental > Terrestrial > Soil > Palsa > Peat permafrost | place: Sweden...
ACAGCATTCGCTACGGCCGCCGCGACACCTGTCGCGCCGAGTTCACCGATCCCCTTGGCCCCGAGCGGACCCGAGTTCGCGTCAAATTCGTCGACAAACGCCACGTCTATGTCAGGCGGGATGTCCGCGTTCACCGGAATTGGGACGCCCGCGAGATCTTTTGCAAGCCAGCGCCCGAGTGTCGGTTCGTAGTGGCTAGCCTCCATGGCGGCCATACCCCATCCCCAGACAATGCCACCGATCATTTGTGATCGAGATGTCATGGTGTTGATGATTCGGCCCGCACTATAGACGCCAGTTGCTCGGCGAAGTCGCAGTAGTCCCAGCTCGGGATCAACACCGACTTCCACGAAGATGACCCCGAAAGATCGCGTGGGAAATCCCGGAGAGCCCATATCTACGGGCGCGTTGCCGGGTAAATCAAATGCGCCGTCTGATGCAAGTTCTCCCACTCCGGCTTCGCCCAGAATGTCGTGGATGGTACGCGACGTACTGCCGTGAGCGATACGTCCGCCCTGTAGCGAAACCTGATCTGCGGGCCAGCCGGCGAGCCTCGCCAGTTTGGATCGAATGTCCTGCGCAGCCTTTTGCACTGCGGCACCCGTGCTGATCGTGGTGCTTGAACCATAGGTGGGTCCGGCATACGGCAGATTCGTATCGCCCGATAGCGCAGTCACCTGCGCTGGGTCCAATCCGAGCACGGCAGCAACGATCTGAGGAAACACCGTGGCAGGACCCGTGCCGATGTCGCAAAAGCTGGACTCAAGTTGAGCCGTCCCGTCCGCGCGTAGCCTCACCCTCGCGGTCGAGTGAAACCGCGCCTGCCCTTGGCCGCAGTCCGCCATTCCGCATCCGATCCGCCAGTGACCGTCGAGCGTTCCGCCTTTCGGACGTCCGCGCCACTCGAAGCGTCTTGCACCTTCGTCGTATGCCTCTCGAAGCTTTTTCGACGACCACGGTTTGCCGCTCTCTGGGTCAATCTCCGTGTAGTTGGCCAATCGCAGATCGAGAGGATCGACGTTTAGTGACCTTGCCAGTTCATCCATGGCCGAGCCAAGTGCCCAGGACCCCGGACCATCCCAAGGTGAACGCATAAATGTCGGCAATACAATGTGACCACGGCGGATTCGGTGGGTAGCAGAAATGTTCTCGCAGGCGTAGAAGGACTTCGCAGCTACCGCGCCAAATTCCACGTAGTCGTCGGTCGTGCTTGTCACATTCACGACCTGATGGCTAATACCGAGAAGCTTACCGTGCGAATCCGATCCAAGGTGTACTTCCTGAGTCATCTGGGCTTGATAGCCGACCATGCCGTATTGCTGCTGGCGGGTCATCACCATCTTGACCGGCCGACCCGCGACACGGGCAGCCATGCTGACCAGGATTTCATGAGGCCATACAAAGGCTTTGGTGCCAAAGCCTCCGCCCGTATGTGGGGCGACAACCCGCACTTTAGAATTGTTGATTCCGAATGCCGCCGCCAATGTGTTCTGCACTGCCGGAAGATGCTGCACCGCATCGTACACAGTCAGCCTCCCACCCTCCCAGACCGCGAGAATGGCGCAGGGCTCCATAGGATTGCCATGACGAGAGGGTTGCGTATACTCGCCACCTGCGCGGAAAGCCGCACCCGCAATCGCGCCAGCCGCGTCACCCTTGTGGAAATCGAGTGCGCTCGATTTCGAATAACTACCTTTCTCTGGAGCAACGTCTACGATGGGTGCGGTATCAGGTACGACGAAGGGGTGCCTTTCATAGCGTACGCGTACGACAGTAGCGCCCGCTTCGGCTGCCTGCAGACTCTCAGCCAACACTATCGCGACTGGCTGTCCCTCGTAGACGATGTCGTCCGATTGCATTGGAATGAACCGCGTCGCAAGCGGCGGCACACTGATTTCGTCCAGCTTTTGATGCACGCGCGGCATATCAGACGCCGTCAACACGCTGACCACTCCGACTCGTGCGAGGGCGGCGGCCGTTTCTATCGAAACGACACGTCCTGCTGGAATCGTCGCATTGACGAACACCGCATAGAGTTGGGACGGCAAGTTCCGGTCGCCCGCATAGAGCGCGGCACCGGTTACCTTGATGGGGCCGTCATGCCGGGGGATGGATTGACCCAGATTACTCATCATGTCCTCGCTGCCGTATCGATGGTGCGCAATACTGCGTTGCGTGCGATAACAACCTTATAGCCGTTGCGCGAGAGTGGGCGAGCGTCGACAAGACCTGCGTCGACGGCTGCTTTTATACCTGCGGAGCCTAGACGCTGACCGACCAGTCTGCGCTCAGTTTCGTCCAACCTCCATGGCCGCATCGCCACTGAACCTAGCGCGATCCGTGCATTAGTGATGACGTCCCCGTCAAGTTCGAGCGCCACGGCGGTCGACACGGTCGCGTACTCGTAGCTTTCGCGCTCGCGAATCTTCAGGTACGCGGATTTTGGCCAGGCTCTCGGCAGTTCAACCGCTGTAATCAACTCCCCACTCCCGAGGCGGTGGTGCGCCGCCGGATTTTCGCCCGGCAGCACGTGGAAATCGCGGGCCGGAATTCGGCGACCTCCCCCGGAACGCTCGGTTATAAACACCGCATCGAGGGCCGCAAGCGAGACCGCCGGGTCGGATGGTTGTACAGCCACGCAGTCCTCGGTCCAGCCGAAAATGGCGTGCTTCTCGTTGAAACCATGCAGCGCAGCACAACCCGAACCTGCGACGCGCTTATTGCAGGGTGTCGGCTCATCCGCGCGGAAATAGGGGCATCGCACACGTTGTAGCGGATTTCCGCCTATCGTCGCCAGATTCCGGATTTGCGCTGATGCAGCCTTCAATATCGATTGCGAGAGGACGGGATAGTCACGCATGACCTGTGGATGCTGCGCGATGTCATTCAGCTTGCTCAACGCACCGATGGACAGCGCACCAGACGGTGTCTCATGGATCCCCGACAGGCTTTCAATCCGGCCGATATCAATGATCTTCGTTGGTCTCTCGATTCCAATGCGCATCCAATTCAATAGTTCGGTTCCACCTGCGAGGAACGCTGAGCCACTGGAACTGGCAAGTGCCAGTGCTTCGCCTGTCGACGACACCCGCTCGTATTCAAACGGCTCCATGGGCCCCTCCCTGCAATTCAACCGACGCCGTCTCGACAGCCGCGGCGATTTGAGGATAGGCCGAACACCGGCAAAGGTTTCCGCTCATCCACTCCCGGATTTCCACATTGGAGCCGGTATGTCCCTCTTCAATACAACCGACCGCAGACATGATTTGTCCCGACGTGCAGAACCCACACTGGAACGCATCGCATTTTATAAAGGCACGCTGCACCGGATGCAACGAATCGCCAGTCGCCAGTCCCTCGACCGTCGTCACGCGCCGGCCCTCCAGTGTGGCCGCGAGAACGAAACAGGAGTTGACTCGTCTTCCGTCCAGCATAACCGTACAGGCGCCGCACTCCCCGCGGTTGCAACCTTTCTTGGCACCGGTGAGTTGTAACTGCTCCCGCAATAGATCGAGCAACGTCACGTCGGAGCGCACTTCGATACGATGCGCAACTCCATTGATCGTGACGGATATGTGGACCAGATTGTTTACACGCGGAACGTGAGACCTGCTCTCCGCCGACGTAGGAGCCGGGGCGGCCTGAACGCCATTTAGCGCCACTGACGTCGCGGCGGCGAAAGTTGACCGGAATAGACCGCGGCGAGTCATCGTAACGCCGTCCCCCCGCTGACATTCATCGCCGTTGGCCAAGTCTGGCGGTGTTTTTCGCTCATCTGTCATATGGACTCCTGAGTGGCTGAATTACATGCACAAACACAAGGCGCGCTTCGAATTCATGGAAGACAACCATTCAAGAGCCCGTCGAGACGCGTCCAAAGCGGGGGCTGCTTTTATTCTGTGCGCACGACACCAAAGTTTCGATAGCGCTTATGTCATTTATAAAATGACTATTTGTCATCATGTCGAAGAATCAGCGACGGCCGACATCTCAGACGCACGTATTCGACCATACGCTCGACGATACGCATCGGACTCAGGGCATTCGTCACCATGACCCGCACAAACTCTTCCGTCGAAACCTCGCCGATCGTCTCCTGCGGGTCATTGGTCACGCCAGCATTCACAAAAAGAAGATCAAAGCATCTATTTTCAAAACGCGCGCATAGCTCGTCTACTTCGCCAGGCTTCGACCAAAAGCCGTTATCGTCATCCCGTCAGGGCTTTCGACGTGAAATCGCACATTAGAGTCGACCTAGGTCGAGCGTCTGAACGCGCTCGACCGACCTCTTGATACGATGATATTGCGTAAAAAATAAATGTAAATATTGATATTCAAAATCAATATATTGACGTGCATCTGTAGCTCTTCGCTGAAGCGGCTACTTCAACCTAGAAACGCATCTACGTCCTGTCTGAAGCCGGACATAGCGCTCGTGGAACGATCCCGCATGCGCACTGCGTCGGAATCTTGTGCGCGTGACATACGCCACCTAAAAATCGTTATTGCGACAGACCCCAGCGTCAGGACTTGGCCTCGTGCAAAAGCCATTTTTGTACAAACAGAGAACGCAACCGTCCCGTATAAACCTCAGCGTGCCACGCATCTGGATTTATCAACAACGCCGGCTCTACTGCAATAGCGGTGCGGATCGTTTACGATTAGGATTTAGATGAGCGCAGGGTAGGCAGATCGGCAAGCTGAGGCTGCGCAATCTAGCGGAACGTTGTCCGAGCGCACCCCTGTCATAATCGAGCCCATGAAAATCCGCGCGGCGTTCGGAGCCGCTGCCGATCTGGGCTCTCAAGTCGAATACACATGCCATACCTGGGAATTGGTCTTCACGTCATCGTCGCGGTGTGCTTTGCCGTGCATGCGATGCGCACCCGGCAGAACATGTACTGGCTGCTGATCCTGTTCGCTTTCCCCATGCTGGGCAGCGTGGTGTATTTCTTCGCCATCTACCTGCCGAGCCTGCGCCAGTCGCGCGGCGCCCGGATGGCCACGCGGGCCGTCACGCAGCTGGTCGACCCCAATCGTGCCGTGCGCGAGGCGCGCTCCGACTTCGACCGCGCGCCCACCGTTGAGCACCGCATGCGCCTGGGTGCAAGCTTGTTGGCGGCCGGCAAGGCAGGAGAAGCGCTCGAGCACTATCAGGCCGCCGCGCACGGCCCCTTCGCCACGGATCCGGCGCTCCTGCTCGGCTTGGCACGGGCGCAGTTCGCTATCGGTAATCCTGCGGCAGCCGGCGCTACCTTGTCCACCTTGTTCGCTGACAACCGGCAGGCGCGTCAGCAGGCCGAACCGGCCTTGCTCTATGCTCGCACCCTGGCCGCACTTGAGGCGTCGGGCACGCGCGCGGCCTTCGAGCAGGCTCTGGCCTGCGCCAGCGACGCGGCACCCCGCTGCCTGTTCGCTGACTGGCTAGCCCGGCAAACGGATGAAACAGATCACCGACGGGCCAGGAGCTTGTACGCGGAAATCGCGCACGACGCCAAACACTGGCCGCGCTACGCCAGGGAACACAACCGGGAATGGCTGCAGCGCGCACAGGCAGCGCTGGCTACGACATCGTCGCGCTGATGAGATCTAGAAATTCCGGCCATACTGACCGGCACGTCACTCGCCTGGAGGCAAAATCATGGGGTTCGATTTCAACGGTAAACGCGTCGTCGTCGCGGGAGGCTCACGCGGCATCGGCCGCAGCATCGCGCTCGGCTTCGCGCAGGCAGGCGCCGCAGTGTCCGTCTGTGCACGCAATTTGGCAGGATTGAAAGCGGTCGAGGCCGATCTGGCGGTGTACGGCCATCCGGTTCATACAGCACCTTGCGATCTCGCTGACGGCGAGGCTATCAGCGCTTACATTGCCGCCGCCGCCGAGGCGCTTGGCGGCATCGACATTTTGATCAACAACGCGTCCGGTTTCGGAGGCGGGGATACCGAAGCCGGCTGGGAGGCCGGCATCCAGGTCGACCTGATGGCAACGGTGCGCGCGGGTCATGCCGCATTGCCGTTCCTGCGGCAGTCGGCCAACGCTTCCATCGTCAATGTGACGTCGATCGCAGCGCTGCGTCCGTCGTCACGCACCCAGTCTTACGCGGCGATCAAGGCCGCAGTCATGCACTATACGGCGTCCCATGCGCTGACACTCGCGCCGGATCGGATCCGTATCAACTCGGTTGCCCCAGGCTCGATCGAATTTCCCGGCGGATCGTGGGAACAGCGCAAGACTTCCGATCCCAAGCTGTATGAGCGGACACTGCGTTCGGTTCCGTTCGGCCGGCTCGGGACCCCCGAGGAGATCGCCAGCGCGGTGCTGTTTCTCGCCAGCTCGCACGCGGGCTGGATCACCGGCCAGACCTTGGTGGTCGATGGCGGGCAGGTGTTGACGTAAGCGCAAATACGCACACGGGGATGGGCACGGGTTCACCGCGCAAAGCAGCACCCTTACAGCGGACAGCGCAGCGAGCCTCATCGGCCAGTATGGCGCGTAGCCCCAGGGTCCCGGTTCAATCCGTATTTCTTGATCTTCTGATACAACGTGCTCTTTGCTATGCCAAGCTGGATAGCCACGCGGGTCAGGTTGCCATGGTATTGCTGGATGGCCAGACGGATCGCCTCCGCTTCCGCTATTTCCAACGAAGAGACTTTTTGAAGCGGGAGCGAATGACCGGCACGGGGCGCAATGCCGGGAGAGTCGGCACATGCCGCCGCCCGGATTTCGGGCGGCAGATCATCCATTGCGATTATTCCGTCGCGGGCGGTGAGAACGGCACCCTCGATCGCATTGCGCATCTCGCGTACATTGCCGGGCCAATCGTAATTCAGCAAGTGTTCGTATGCCTCATCGTCGAAAACGGCACCCGCCAGACCGTACCGCTCTACCGACGTGTTCAACCAATGGTCGATAAGGTGCGCCAGATCCGCCTTGCGTTCGCGTAGGGGCGGGATGGAGATGTTGGTGACGGCGAGCCGGTAATACAGGTCCACGCGGAATTTCCCCTCGGCAATGTCCCCACGCAAATCGCGATTGGTGGCGGCGATCAGCCGGAAGTTGACCTTGCGTGGGGTATTCTCGCCCAACCGGTATAGCTCCCCTTCTTCCAGAACACGCAGCAAATGTGGCTGGATGTCGCATGGCATTTCGCCGATTTCGTCCAGGAACAGCGTGCCGTGATTGGCGGCTTCGATTTTTCCCACCATGCCGCCTTTGCGTGCGCCGGTGAAGGCCCCCTGCGCATAACCAAACAATTCGCTTGCCAGCAGGTCACGCGACAAGCCGCCGCAGTTCAGCGCGACGAACGGACCATCGGCAACCGCACTCGCCTGATGGATGCCACGAGCGAATAATTCCTTGCCCACACCCGTTTCGCCCAAGAGCAATACTGAAACCTTGGCTTTGGCAAGTTGCTGCGCTTTTTGCACGGCCGCTCGCAACTCGGGACTGCCGCCGACGATACGCGAGAACGCTGCGGCTGACTTGTACTCAGTGTCAGGTTTAGAGTCAGGCAACCATGCTGGGCGCAGGCTCGGGGCCGGCACGATCAGCAGAAAGCCAAGGGTGTCGGTGCCTTCCCTGATGCGCTCAATTTGCACACGCCGCAGCCATTCTGGTGACCGGGGCGGCACAATGCCATCCGCCATCCTTGCGACATCCGGGACCGGGAAGGCGTTCTCCAGCCTGTCCGGCGCGCCGACACGCGCAAATGCGCGTGTCGCCTGGGAGTTGGCTCTGACCAGGTGCCCACTCTCATCCACCACAGCGACGCCGTCCGCGCGCCCGAAGCAACGCTCCATGCAACGCTCCACCAGACGAAGGCGGCGCTCGAGCGCGAGTTTGGCAAACTGACCCTCGATACGCCCGGCCATCGAGACGATAAATGCCAGGCTATGTGGGCTATACGTCCGTGCGAGCCCCGAGACATCGAGCACGCCGAGTATGGTGCCGTCAAGCGAATCGCGGATCACCGTGGCGGAGCACGTCCATCGCTTGATACCCGCGCAGAAATGCTCGGAGCCGTGAATTTGCACGGGTTGCCGCAGAGCGAGTGCGGTGCCGATCGCATTTGTGCCACAACTGAATTCGTTCCAATTACACCCCGGCATTAACCGGGCCTCGCCTGCCGGTTCGACGATGCGCGTATCCCCGGCCAATTCAAGGATCATGCCCTCCGGATCCGTAAGCAGCAGAATTGTCCCCGTCTGTGAAAGTAACTCGCGGGTCTGCTGGATCAGCGGCACGCCGGCGTGGACCAGACGTTCGTTTTTTGTGCGCAGGTCTAAAAGCCGCTCTTCTTCCACCGGCGGCGGCGCGCACACAGTGCCAGGGTCCACATGACCTTTCACGCACCTCTGCCAGGAATCGCCGACGACGCCACGCAGGATGCCGGTGCGCGACTTGCCGTCAAGAACCAGACGCTCCCAAGCCGACATGACGCTGGCGTCCCGATCCGGATCAGCAAGCCAGTCCATCGGCGTGCTCCTCTCCTCCATGGTGCCTCCTTGTGGGGCGAGGTACCCCACCGACCGAAAGTCCGCCCCGCCAGGTGCCGTTTTCAGTCTTCCCATTGCGCGTGTAGCCCTATCGACCGCGCTGATACCAATCTTACTCCCTGCCAGGCGTGGACGAGGACGGGAGCCCATCGCAAACCGCTCGGGTTCGATTGGCGCGACAGGCTACCGTTCGAATTCCGGTCTCACTGGGCCGAACGTTCGAAAATCGGACACTAACGTAATCACCGCACCGCCTTGAACAAGCACGTTACAAACCTAAAATATAAACATAATCAAATACTTGAAAGTAAAATCGCGATCTTTCCGGTAATGGCACGGTTCATGCGTTCGATGAGAGGCAAAGCAGTAGCTTTTGCATTGCGCCTCTTTCCGACGCCGTTCGTGCCCTACTTCAATGCTTGCCCCGCGGTTCAATGCATGAAGGGGGAGCCGGATTCGGCGACGAATGCCTTCATGCCAAAGCCACATAGCGGGCACTAAACAGCGCAGCGAAACCAGCTGAATAAGGTCGAAGGAGCAGGAAGATGAACACCAGTGAGAGGTCGTTACGGTTAGTGGTCGACAAGTGGTTTGCGCCGACTCCGGCGATGCCGGCTCGCGTAACCGAATTCGGTCGCTTCACCTCGAATCAGCGACGCTATGTACGCATCGAGGCAGTGCGACCGGAAGGGCTGCTCGTGATTTTTTTCTTCCGGCACGATGACGGGTCCTGGAACGTCTTCCCGCCAATCTCAGAGATGCCAGCGATGCGCGCATGCCAGCTCGCGGCATGAGCTACACACCGCGCGTGAGCCATTTTTGAAATATTGATCAGTATACCTATATGATCATCATCGAATTGATGCACAGGACCACCGTGAATAAACGTATCGGTAAATACGGCGCGCACGTTACACAATGGAGTTATCAAATATCTGGAGGAGACTATGACAACCATCCTACTTGCCGGCATGCTTGGCTTCCTTATCATTCTGACGGTCGCGTTGACACTGATGCGCGCGGCAATCAAGCGGAAGCCCTTCCCTGCCGATGGCTGAGAAGATCGACCTGTCTGGGATCGGCTGAAAAATGAGGTAATGGGAAATCGAGCGTACTGCGCTGACTTTCACACGCCTCGGTAAGGTGGGCCCTGCGCGGCCATCAATGGCGAACCCGCCAACAACGTTCGTGGAGACCACTGTGTTTGACGACTCGAAATACCTGTTGCACTCCTACCCATGGGGCTTACTGGATCTGGGCGGGTGGACACGCGCCTGGTACGACCAAGCCGTCGAAGCGAAGTTTATCCATCCGCCCTATCACCCCGACACCGAGACCATAAAACGTCTTTCGGGTTACTTCGATGCCGGTCTTTCTCCCGCCGAAGCCGCTCAGGCGCACTTCGGCCACAAGCACTAAGGTTGGGAGCCGGCCCTACCTCGTAGACACGCAGGTGCGGCCAAGCCGAGTCATGGCGGTCTTTTCGGAAGTTCGAGCGGTAAATTCCCGCCGATACTAGTGGCAAGGGCGTCCCGATTCGTGCTGCGCCCTCGGCGCGGGTGCAGCCGCCCCGGCACCGGCACCTGCGCTGTTACCCATTTCGTCATAACGATCGTGATGACGCAGCCAGTCCGTCATGTTGTGCTCCTCGTCGCGTCCCTTCGGCGTGAGGTCGAGCAAGTCGTAGGCACCGAGGAGCGGCTCGACGCCGCGTCCATACGCGGAGAACGTATGGAACACATCGCCCGCCTCGTCCTTGTAGAACACGCTGACACCCGGCAGCTCGTCGCTGTCGAAGCCCTGCGCCGTGGCGTCGATCATGTTGAAGTTGTAGTACACCTCGCCTTTGGCCCGCTGTTCCGACGTGCACGACACGTGATAGTCGTAGTTGAAGTCACTGCCGTCCGACGACACCCAGCGGAAATTCCAGCCCATGCGTTTCTTGAACGCTTCGATTTTCGCAAGCGGCGCGCGCGACACCGCGACATAGGCCACATCGCGCTGCTCGACATGCAGTAGCGCACCGTCGACATGATCTGATACGAACGAGCAGCCCGGGCATCCCTCTTGCCAGTCCGGCCCGAACATGAAGTGATAGACGATCAACTGACTGCGTCCATTGAACAGTTCAGCCAGCGTCTTGCGGCCATGCGGCGTGTCGAACATATAGGTCTTGTCGACTTTCACCCACGGCAACGCGCGGCGCTTCGCCGCGAGTACGTCGCGTGCGTGGGTCAACGCCTTCTCCTCGGTCAGATGCGCCTGATGCGCAGCGAGCCATTCTTCCCTTGAAACGATCCGATGCTGTTCCATTTGTGCGTCCTCCTGCAGTGATCACGAGCCACTCCATTGGTCCGGCAGCAAGTCGGCACGCGACGGTGCGGCCAACGCGGCGAAGGTGCGGTCCAGCGGCTTCATGTAACTTAGCCATGAAGTGAACTATAGAAATTCGCCCTATGATTTCAAGCAGACCACAGAAATTTTTTCAGGGTCGTGCCAGCAATTTACTTGGTCGATTCGGAAAGTGATACACAAAAAAGATCCCGGGCGATCGCCAGAACCCAGGAATGACAAGGAAATTGGGCGGCGAGAATTATACGGAATTTGGTTCCCCCCGCTAGATCGGAAGGCTTGCAAGCCACGCCGAGTCAAATTGACGCATGGTTGGCACGTGGCCTGATGGCTAGGTGTGGGGAGGATTGCCGAACAGCTTGCAGCCATGCCGACGACGCGGCTGGTATATGTCGCTGACTGCACCTGATTGCACCGGTTCCGCAGCAGCCATGAGTTCGCCAATTGGGGTGAGTCCCTTGCATTGATCACCGGCCACTCGCGCAGAGTGCCTCGGCAAAACACAGGCACCAGCCCGAGGTGCACGACGCAAACGTTGCGCGCAAATGTTATAACAACGTTGCTCGCCCCTTCCGATCATCGCGGTTCATCGCAGCCGTCTGAATCGCTCATCGGGCGGGAAAAAACGCCTCGCCTGGCATTTCAATCCAGCCCGAAAATTCCACAACCGACCGCAAGTCACTGCGCGTCGAGCTCATGGCGTTGATCGAGGCGACGGGCGAGGACGGTCAACCAAATTTCACGCAATCGAAGAAGGGTTTCATGCAGAACTTCACGTTTCACAATCCAACCAAAATCATGTTCGGCGAAGGCCAGATCGCAGCGCTCGACGCAGAAGTGCCGCGTCAGGCCCGGGTGTTGATCACCTCCGGCGGCGGCAGCATCAAGAGCAACGGCGTTCTCGCGCAAGTGCAAGCGGCGCTGGGCGACCGCGTTTCGTTTGTGTTCAGCGGCATCGAACCGAACCCCACCTACGAAACCCTGATGCAAGCGGTGGCCGTGGCACGCGAGAAAGATATCGACTTCCTGCTGGCAGTGGGCGGCGGCTCGGTGATCGACGGCACGAAGTTCATTGCGGCCGCGCTAAAATTCGATGGCGAGCCGTGGGACATTCTAGCCAAACAAGCTGCAGTGCATGATGCGATGCCATTCGGCAGCGTGCTGACGCTGCCCGCGACCGGTTCGGAAATGAACAATGGCAGCGTCATCACCTACCGCGAGAAGGGTGACAAGCTGTTCTTCACGAGCGCCGCGACCTATCCGCGCTTCTCGGTGCTCGACCCGACGACGACCTATTCGTTGCCGCCTCGGCAAATCGCCAACGGCGTGGTCGATGCGTTCGTCCATATCGTCGAGCAATACCTGACCTACCCGGTCGATGCAAAGGTGCAGGACCGCTTTGCCGAAGGGCTGCTGATCACGCTGACCGAAGTCGGCCCGCAAGCGCTCGCCGAGCCACACAACTACAGCGTGCGTGCAAACCTGATGTGGACGGCGACGCTGGCGCTGAACGGGCTCATCGGCGCGGGCGTGCCGCAGGACTGGGCCACGCACATGCTGGGCCACGAGATCACCGCGTTGCACGGACTCGATCACGCGCAAACGCTCGCCATCGTGCTGCCGGCGATGCTGACCGTGCGCCGCGAGCAGAAGCGCGGAAAGTTGTTGCAATACGGCGAACGCGTCTGGAACATCACGCAGGGCAGCGAAGAGGAGCGCATCACCGCGGCGATCGATGCGACCCGCGCCTTCTTCGAGCAGATGACCATTGGTACTCGCCTGCGCGACTACCAGATCGACAACAGCTCCCTTGGCCAGTTAATGGCAAAACTTGAAGAGCACGGCATGACGGCTTTGGGCGAACACGGCGACGTGACGCCCGAAGTTAGTCGCGAGGTCTATCAACTGGCGGTTTGAACCCCGGCGGTTTCGCCTAAACGATCTTGTTGGAATAACTGGCGCCGGGGCAACCCGGCGTCACTATCAGGCGCAGTTCGGCTTATCGCGACATCATATTGATGCTGACGTTATGCATGATCCAGACCGATCCGCCGATCAGGATCACCGCTGTCATCACGGTGAATCCGAATGCCATCACGTTCCATTTCTGCTGCGACGATGCATTCATGTGCAGGAAGCACACCAGATGCACGACGACCTGAACGAGCGCCAGCGCTGCAATCACCGCAATGGCGGTACTGGTCGCCATGCCGTGCTCCGTTACGATGAGAAACGACGCTATCGTCAGAATGACCGACAACACGAAGCCGACGATATAAGAGCCCAGGCTGCCATGGCTCGCGCCGGACGACTTCACTACATGTACATTTGGGTTTTGCATTTATGCCACGCTCGCAAGATAAACGAAGGTAAAGACGCAAATCCAGACGACGTCGAGAAAGTGCCAGAAAAGACTCAGGCAAGTCAGCCGGCGCAAGGTCTTCTCGGTTAGCTCACCTTTCGCGAGAACCTGGCAAGCCAATATCACCATCCAGATCAAGCCGAGCGATACGTGCAGGCCATGAGTCGCGACCAGAGTAAAGAACGAAGACAGGAACGCGCTGCGATCCGGCCCATTCCCCTGCGCGACCAGGTTCGAGAACTCGCGGATTTCAAGGCCGATAAACGCCAGGCCGAGAAGGAACGTCACTGCGAGCCAGAACAACAACGCCTGCTTATTGCCTCTGTGCGCGCAGAGCATCCCGAAACCGAAGGTGATGCTGCTGACCAGCAGGATCGCCGTTTCAATCGCGACGCCCTTGATCTCGAAGAGGTCCTTCGCCGTCGGGCCACCGGCGAATTGGTGGCTCATGACTGCAAACACCGCGAACAAGGTCGCAAAGATGATGCAGTCGGTCATCAGATAAAGCCAGAATCCAAAGACGCTGTGCGATTCGGGATGATGGTGCGCTGAATGATCGTCGTCGAGATCCAGCGAGATGGTTTTTTGCAGCATTACTTCGCCTCCTGTGCAATCGATACTCGCTCACGCGACTCTCGTCCCCGTGACTCTTCGATCATCCGCACGGTTTCTGCGGGGATGAAGTAGCCGTCGTCTTCACGACTCGAGTGCACGATCACGGTTACCAGAATGCCGATCAAGCCCACGATCGCAAGCCACCAGATATGCCAGATACCCGCGAAGCCGAGCGCCAGGCAGAATGCGGCGATGATGAAGCCCGAGCCGGTATTGGACGGCATGTGTATATCTTCAAACGCGGCCGACACTTTCGATTTACCCGTTTTCTTCATATGCATGAAGTGATCGAGTTCATGGATATGCGGAATCACGGCGAAGTTATAGGGTGCCGGCGGCGAGCTCGTCGACCACTCCAGCGTACGGCCATCCCACGGGTCGCCCGTGACATCGCGGTTTTCGGGCAGGTGGCGATCGCGAATACTGACGTAGATCTGGGCCACTTGATGTGCAATGCCGATGGCAATCAGGACCGCGCCGACTTCGGCGAGCAGCAGCCACGGATGCCATTGCGGGTTATTGTAGTGATTCAGGCGACGCGTCATGCCCATGAAGCCTAGTACATAGAGAGGCAGGAACGCGACGTAGAAACCGACCAGCCAGAACCAGAAGGCGCGCTTGCCGAGTTTCTCGTTGAGCTTGAAACCGAAGGCCTTCGGGAACCAGTAGTTGAATCCCGCCAGGTAACCGAACAGCACCCCGCCGATGATCACGTTGTGAAAGTGAGCGATCAAAAACAGGCTGTTGTGCAGGACGAAGTCGGCGCCCGGAATCGCCAGCATCACGCCCGTCATGCCACCAATCGTGAACGTGATCATGAAGCCGATGGTCCACAGAACCGGCGGCGAGTATTCCAGACGTCCCTTGTAGATGGTGAACAGCCAGTTGAACACCTTTACGCCTGTCGGGATCGCGATGACCATCGTCATGATGCCGAAAAAGGCATTGACGTCGGCGCCTGAGCCCATCGTGAAGAAATGGTGCAGCCAGACAACGAACGACAGCACCATGATCGAACACGTCGCATAGACCATCGTCGCGTAGCCGAACAGCGGCTTCCTGGCGTAGGTCGCGATGACTTCCGAGAAAATGCCGAACGCGGGCAAAATCAGGATGTACACCTCCGGATGTCCCCAGGCCCAGATCAGGTTGAGGTACAGCATCGGATTGCCGCCGGCCGTATTCGTAAAGAAGTGCATGCCGAGGTAGCGGTCGAGGCCGAGCAGCGCGAGTGTCACGGTCAGGATCGGAAACGACGCCATGATCAGCACGTTGGTGCAAAGTGCCGTCCACGTGAACACTGGCATTTTCATCCAGGTCATGCCGGGCGCACGCATCTTCACGATGGTGACGAAGAAGTTGATCCCAGTGAGCAAGGTGCCGATGCCCGACAACTGCAGACTCCACAAGTAGTAGTCCACGCCGACGCCCGGACTGAATTGCAGTTCCGACAGCGGCGGATAAGCGAGCCAGCCAGTTTGAGCAAACTCACCGATCACGAGCGACATGTTGATCAGGACCACGCTGATCGCTGTCATCCAGAAACTCAGCGAGTTCAAAAACGGGAAGGCGACGTCGCGTGCACCGATCTGAAGTGGCACGACAATATTCATCAGGCCGATCATGAACGTCATGGCCATGAAGAAAATCATGATCACGCCATGCGCCGTGAAGATCTGGTCGTAATGGTGCGGAGGCAGGTAACCGGGCGCGTGATAGGCAATCGCCAGTTGTGTGCGCATCATGATGGCATCGGCAAAGCCGCGCAGCAGCATGATTAACGCAATGACGATATACATCACGCCGATTTTCTTGTGGTCGACGCTCGTCAGCCACTCATTCCAGAGATAACCCCATTTCTTGTAGTAAGTCACGGGGATCAGTACGGCCAGGGCCGCGATGACCATCATGGCGCCCGCGCCCATGATGATCGGCTGGTCGAACGGGATTGCCGCCCATGTCAGCTTGCCGAATAGGTTGCCCACGTCTTACATCCCCTTCATGTCGCGATCCGGGGCTGTCATGCTTCGGACATTCCCATTGTTGTACTTCGCGATGATGTTGTTGAAAAGTGCCGAATCGACGTGCGAGAAATACTGAACCGGGTCCTTCTCGCTCGGTGCTGCCACGCCGAGGTAGACGGCGGCATCAAGTTGCTTCGACGACGCCTTGACTTGCTTGACCCAGGCGTCAAAACCCGCGCTGGAGGTCGCAATTGCGCGGAATTTCATGTCTGAAAATCCTGGGCCGCTGAAATTGGCCGATAAACCGGCGTAATTGCCTGCTTCATTCGCTATCAAATGAAGTTGCGTTTGCATGCCTGCCATTGCGTAAATCTGGCCGCCGAGCTGGGGAATGAGGAACGAATTCATCACTGAATCCGAAGTGATTCGGAAATTAACCGGCGTTCCCACAGGGAATTCAAGTTGATTAACTGATGCGATACCGAGATCCGGATAGATAAACAGCCATTTCCAGTCCAGCGCGACAACTTCAACGTCAATCGGCTTTACATTGGATTCGAGCGGTTTATACGGATCCAGTTCATGCGTGCTGTTCCAAGTGAGTATCGCGAGATACAAAACGATCAGACTTGGAACCACCCAGATCACAATTTCGATTGTGGTCGAGTGCGCCCACGTCGGCAAGTAGGTGGCCCGTTTGTTGGACACACGGTAGCGCCAGGCAAACAGCAAGGTCAGCGCGATCACCGGGATCACCACAAGCAGCATGGCCCAAGTCGAATCGAGAATCAGTGATTTCTCGGAGAGGCCGACACTGCCCTTGGGGTTCAGTACCTCGAGGTTGCAGCCCGAGAGGAGGAGCGCAGCGAAGATCGCCAAGCTCCTAGGCCACCGTGCCGATGTTTTTCCATTCATTCCTTAAATCCCGTATTGGTTTTCCAATCCGGGCACATACTATATTAGTAAAATTGACTGATCACCCCCATTTTTATCAACGATGCGTTTCAATTATTGACGTGTGACATTTTGTCTCACTTTCAATCTGGGACATTTTGTCGCAGTAGCTATTTTTAAAAAGATTTAATTTAGATTCTCTTTGCAATAAATAAGTATTAAATTATAAAATGACTGCCACCCTGCCGGGCCATTCCAAATTTCAACAGACCCGTCAAAACTCATTTAAAGATTTCTCGCTGAATGATTGACGTGTTGCCCACCGGTTGTTACTTCGATGACTGCATCGCGCGCCTGGCAGGGTGCGAATGATGCTCAAGCCGGTTGAGCCAATCCGCGACCTGCAGCGCCTCGGCCAAGGCACCCTCGATTAGCAAACCTTGCAACTCCTGCTCGATTCGAGCCTTTTCGATATTTACTTCTTTCGCAGGTCAATTTCGAAATTTACTTGTTCGAGTTGGGAATTGATTCGCAAAAAAAATCGTGGGTGATCGCCAGAACCGAGAAGTTACAAGGAGATTGAACGGCGAGAATCATACTGAATTTAGTTCCGCCTGCTTTTACGCAGCGTAGGCTGATCCGGTGCCGGGTTTCCGGCGCAGGAGACGGCTATGGCGGCGCCCTCTTCTATCGCCGTTATGACCGGCTCTCCGAGATGGATCAAGGCGCGGTGGTCGAGCACAAGCGATTGGGTCACGTCCTGCAAGTGGCGCAGTTGGTGCAAGCGCAGCGTGACAACCGGCGCGCTTCGGATTCGCCCTCGCGGACCAATCAGGGTGCCGCGCCACGACCTAAAATTCGTGCGAACGGCACCCGCAAGCAGCCCGAACTGACGGCCGACGACTTGCACGCCATCATACTGAGAACCGCCGAAACTCGGGCAGGCTCGGTGCTAAAACGGCTACTTTGAAGCGTTGATTCTCAACCCACAAACGGACATCTGAATTCAGCCTAGACTCCACCGTATCTCGGTTTTGTCGAACAGCATGTGCTAATATGGGATTTAAATTTTCCCAAATGGCAATGGAGCGCGAACAATGACTGCCGTAGCGAAATCCCCTGGACGCCCTGTAGCCGGTAAACGCCCCCCCGCCCAATTGCCGCATGCTGCGCCGAAACCCAAACCTGCGGCTCATGCACATGCAACGCAGAAACCCACGCCTGTCCGAAAATCGCCACGGCCTGGGAAAGCATGGATTGGTACGGCTCCCGAAAAACATCAGGCCGTGTCCTTTACCGGATTGGTTCAATCACAGTTGCCAGACCTGTTCGCCCAGGTCCAGGGCGGCCTACCTCCGGCGATTGTTGACCAGGGTGCCGAGTACCTTGGGCTATCGAAAAGCGAGTTTGCGGACATCCTGCAGATGAGCAGCTCGAGCCTTTCCCGCTGGAGCCGCGAAAAGAAGGTGATGCCGCAGTCGGAATCGGATCGGGTTGCCCGGGTCGCGCGCGTCACCTTGATCGTGGAGGCCGCGCTCGGGAGCCACGACGACGCCGTAGAGTGGTTAAACAGCAAGATTCCGGCATTGGGTAACGTGAAGCCCCTGTCCATGCTCGGTTCGGACTCAGGCGTGAAGATCGTCGAAGATCTACTCG
>Ga0302220_10001483_pt1 | contig 18310 bp, 20 predicted proteins | sample II_Palsa_E1_3_FD_194572 | JGI IMG/M metagenome (GOLD analysis project Ga0302220, IMG submission 194572) | Peat permafrost microbial communities from Stordalen Mire near Abisko, Sweden - II_Palsa_E1_3 | ecosystem: Environmental > Terrestrial > Soil > Palsa > Peat permafrost | place: Sweden...
TCCCGAGGCGGCAGCCGATAGAGGAGACAGAGGATTCTGCGTGTGCTGACCCGGAAGTTGTATCCCCTTGCCCCATGCCCGAACCCTAGAATCACGGCAATGCAGCCCTCCAGCCAGCTTCGAATCGGACCGTTATCCGCAACAGCCAAAAGGGCATCGGGCCCCGTGCGTGGCCTCTTCGTCTTTGCCGCGCTGCTTCTGGCTTTCACCCCGGCCCTTCGCGCCCAGAACGACTTTCAGGGCGACTCGCAGGGTGAACTACGATCCGGCTCTCAGGGCGAATCCGCGAGTGCAGCCTCGTCCGAATCCTCGAACGACCCGAAGGTCGATCTCACGGTCGATCCCCGAATGGATCTCAGGATCGATCCACAGTCCCACCACGAAATCAGCCTCACCGTAGCCGAACAGTACCTTTTCGCCGCTGCTAACCAGGAACGCGCAGCCCTCGGCCTCTCCGCCCTCCGCTTCGACCCCGTCCTTACCGAGGCCTCCGTCCTCCACGCCCGCGAGATGGCCGACCACGCCACCATCTCCCACCAGTTCGACAACGAGCCCGACCTCGCCGACCGCGGAGCCAACGCCGGCGTGCACTTCAGCCTCATCAGCGAAAACGTCGGCGAAGCCCCCACCTCCGTCATCATCCACGACCTCTGGATGCACTCCCCCGGCCACCGCGCCAACCTCCTCGACCCCGAGGTCGATTCCATCGGCATCGCCGTCGTCGACCGCGACGGCCAGCTCTACGCCGTCGAAGACTTCGCCAGCATCGTGCAGACCCTGCCTCTCAACGAGCAGGAACAGGCCGTAGCCAGCATCATCGCTCAATCCGGTGTTCCCGTAGCCGACACGACCGCCGAGGCTCGCGTCACCTGCACCATGTCCACCGGCTATGCCGGACGCAGACCCTGGTACATCCTCCGCTACACTGCCTCCAGCCTCAACGAGATCCCCACGCAACTCAAGGCCCACCTCGCCTCCGGCAAGTACCACCAGGCCGTCGTGGGTGCCTGCCCAGCCCACGACAGGGGCCCCTTCACCTCGTACAACATCGCAGTCCTGCTCTACCCCTAGAGAAGGTCAGCAAAACAGACCGCAGGCAACGCAGTGATCCGATCGAAAGAAAAGATCAGACCCCGGCAGCAACCTCAACTCCCGCTGTCGCAAGCTCCTCGGCCGACGCCGGCTGTGTCGGTTCCATCTCCAGCAAATCATTAAATCGGTTGAAATAATTGAAGAGCCCGATCGCAGCCATAAGCTCCACAACCTCGCCTTCACTGTAAAAGCTGCGCAGCCGCGCAAAATCTGCCTCGCTGTAATGATGAGCATCGAGCGTCATCACCTCAGCCAGATGAATCGCCACCTTCTCGCGCTCACTGAACTCCGCGCTTTCGGCCGCATCGTGCAACGCCTCAATCTGAGCTTCGCTCCAGCCCAGCTTCCGCGCAATCGTCGTATGCGAAGCCAGACAATATGGCGTGCGATTCAGCTGAGAGGTCCGCACAATCACCAGCTCCTTCAGCGCTTTTGGCAGCGTTCCGGTATTGAGCACCGCTTCCATATGCGCAATGATCGTCTCGAAGATCTCCGGTCGATGCGCCATCGTGCGAAACATATTGGGCACATTGCCCCGGTCTCGAAGATAGCGGTCATAGATATTCACTGCTCCCGGCAAAATCTCATTGCGCTGCAATCTGGAGATTCGTGGCATAAAGTCCTTTCCGATTCACTCTTCCGCATCATACCGCCGTCGTCTCAGCGCTGCCACCACACAACACCCTTTGACCCCCTCATCCGCATTTGTTATAAATGTCTTAGTGCACGCATCAAGTTTGCGTCCCCGCACACTCCTGAGTAGCTCAATGGCAGAGCATTCGGCTGTTAACCGAAGGGTTGTAGGTTCGAGTCCTACCTCAGGAGCCAATTTTTTCCAATACTTACACCGCCTCTGATTCGCAACTTGGACGCAGTTGAATCGTAACCTTGCGTCTCCCCGCTCCGAACATCCCTTAGAATCTCCTGCGTCGTAGATATTCCCGGTCGTCGTAATGCTGGCGTGACACAGGTGCGCCTGTACATCCTTCATCGACCCATGCTTCTGCGTGGTGATCCCGAAGGTCCGGCGCAGCACCTGGAACGTCATCAGAGCGGGATCAATCCCAAGCTCTTCTGCCAACGGCTTCAGGTGCCGTTGCAGGAACTGCCGTGGGCGCATGGGGATCTGCTGCTTGAACTTGTTGCGACGGATGGCTGGAAACATCAAGTCATCTGGAGCCGTGTGCTTACACTGCCTTCTCCACAGTTCGATCCACCGTTGGATCATCTCAGGGACAGTGACCAGCGCACGACTTTCGTCCGTCTTGGTTTGATCCTCATAGACCTGGCCTTCCCAGGCCGTGTGTTTTACCAGGATCGAATCACCGAGGTAAGCTCCCCAGGTCAACCCAAACATCTCGCTCGTACGCATGGCACAGAACGAGGCGATTCCCATCAATGCGAGATGCTTGGCGCTGGGAATATTCGTGAACAGAAGCCTCGCGTGCTCCACTTCCAAGACGCGGCGATTTGGCGCGCGCGCGTCTGGGGTGTCTTTACCTTGTTCATTGGGTTGCGGCTGATATACCCATCTTCGAAGATCGCCTTGACGGAAACCTTGCAATGGAGGACAACGGCCCGCGAGTAGTTCTTTACCAGCTTTTCGAGAAAGAGGGAGCAGGTATGCCGTTCAATTTCGCCAAGTTGTTAGCGCACTTCTTGCCCCCGGTCTCCGAATCACGGAAGTAGGGTGCGGTATCGACCGATCCGCTGTTTACGGCGAGTTCCAACCAGGGAAGCTGCGCCGTGCTGTCCTCGGTTTGCCATGATTTCTCCTCTATAGGGTTCGGGTTGTCGCGACTGCCGGGTATTGGCGATGTTCAGATGATAGGTTCTGGCGATTATGCCATGCGCCTCTGGCTCGACCCGAACCAACTTGCTTCGCGCGGTCTGACCGCAGCCGACGTGGTTAACGCTGTGCGCGAGCAGAACGTGCAAGTATCAGCTGGCCAGCTAGGCGCTGAGCCCTCGCCGCAGACAACCGACTTTCTTATCTCGATCAACGTGCGGGGCCGTCTCCGCACGGAGCAGGAGTTCCGTGACATCGTTCTCAAAGATGGCGCGGACGGCCAGATTGTGCATCTCTCCGATGTGGCACGCGTAGAACTCGGTGCCAGCGACTACACCATGGATAATTACTCCGACAGTCAAAAAGCTGTGGCGATCGGAATCTTCCTCACCCCTGGAGCCAACGCTTTAGGGGTCGCCGATGCAGTGTATAAGCGGCTGCACGAGTTGTCTGCGGACTTTCCTTCCCGCATGGCCTACAAGCCAATCTGGGATCCAACTGTCTTTGTGCTGGAATCGATTCGTGCAGTTGAGCATACGTTGGTGGAAGCTGTGGTGCTGGTGGTGCTGGTAGTAATTCTGTTCTTGCAGACCTGGCGCGTCTCCATCATTCCGCTCGTTGCAGTGCCAGTCTCTGTGGCTGGCACATTCGCATGGCTATACCTGTTGGGCTACTCGATTAACACATTGACACTCTTCGGTCTGGTACTTGCGATCGGCATCGTCGTCGACGACGCCATTGTTGTGGTCGAAAATGTTGAACGCCATATCCAGGACGGCCTAAGTCCGCGCGACGCTGCCCACAAGGCGATGAGAGAAGTATCTGGCCCCATCATTGCTATCGCGCTGGTACTGTGTGCAGTATTCGTGCCTATGGCCTTTCTCTCCGGTGTCACCGGCCAATTCTACAGGCAGTTCGCGGTAACCATCGCGATCTCGACAGTGATATCGGCGTTGAACTCACTCACTTTGTCGCCGGCACTTGCTGCAAAGTTGCTCAAAGGGCACAATGCACCCAAAGATCTATTAGCACGCAGCATTGAACGCACATTCGGGTGGCTGTTTCATCCATTTAATCGCTTCTTTGAGCGCAGTTCGGACAATTATCACGGTACCGTGGGTCGCACGTTACGTCACCGTGGAGTCATCTTCGGCGTCTATGCGGTTCTGCTGGCCGCGACCGCCTTGTTATTCAACAAGGTGCCGGGAGGATTCATTCCAACCCAGGACAAACTGTATCTTTTCTCCGGAGCCAAGCTGTCTGAGGGTGCTTCGCACGCCCGTACCAATGCGGTGACAGCAAGATGATCGAAGTGGCGCACAGCGTGGATGGCGTCGATATGGTGGCCGCTAACTCAGGCTTCAGTGCTTTGCAGCAAGTGAATACGCCAAATCTTACAGTGGCCTACGTTATCCTCAAGCCGTTTGATGAGCGCCGTCGCAGCGCGGCGGAGATCAACGCAGAACTTAACGACAAGTTTGCGAAGATCAAGAATGGCTTCACCTATGCGTTGATGCCGCCGCCCATTCAGGGGCTTGGCAATGGATCGGGTTATTCGCTGTATCTGGAAGATCGAGCTGGGCTCGGATATGGCGCTCTGCAGAATGCGTTGACCGCGTTTCAGAGCGCCGTTGCGCAAACCCCTGGAATGACCATTCCGGTCAGCTCCTACCAGGCCAACATCCCGCAACTTGAAGTCAAGGTGGATCGGGTTAAGGCTAAGGCACAAGGGATAGCGTTAGCCGACCCATTTGACACTCTGCAAACCTATCACGGCTCGGTCTATATCAACGACTTCAATACATTCGGACGCGTCTATCGGGTCATGGCGCAGGCCGATGTTAGTCATCGCCAGCGAGCAGAGGAGATCGGCAATCTGCGCGTGCGCAATACACGCGGTGAGATGGTGCCTATCGGCTCAATCGTAACGGTAGTACCGACCTATGGTCCCGATCCGGTCATGCGCTATAACGGCTACCCGGCTGCCGATCTTATTGGTGATTCCGATCCCAAAATGCTCTCGTCTGGACAGGTGGTCACCAAACTGATGGAGATCGCCAATAAGGTGCTGCCTCACGGCATCGTGCTCGAGTGGACAGATTTGAGCTATCAGCAGGTGACACAAAGCCACGCAGCTGCTGTAGTGTTTCCACTCGCCGTGATGCTGGCCTTTCTCGTGCTTGCCGCTCTTTATGAAAGCTGGACGCTGCCGCTTGCAGTCATTTTGATTGTGCCCGTCTGCATGTGCGCGGCTCTTCTTGGCGTGTGGCTCACGGGAGGCGACAACAATGTGTTCGTGCAGGTGGGTTTAGTAGTTTTGATGGGCCTGGCCTGCAAGAACGCAATCCTCATCGTCGAGTTTGCTCGAGAATTAGAGCTTCAGGGTAAAAGCATCGTGGAAGCTGCGCTCGAAGCCTGTCGCATGCGTCTGCGTCCGATCGTGATGACCTCGATCGCATTTATCGCCGGTTCGGTTCCATTGCTCCTGGGGCACGGCGCCGGTAGCGAAGTTCGTGCCGCGACTGGCATTACTGTCTTCTCTGGAATGCCCGGTGTGACACTGTTTGGTCTCTTTCTGACTCCCGTGTTCTATGTAGCCCTGCGTACATGGGCGAAAAAAGCAATTCGTGAAGAATGGGAAGAAGTTGCCGAGGAATTGGAGGAGAGAAATGCTTAATCGCAAACTAATTCTCGCGACGGTGCTCTCTCTTGGGCTTACCGCATGTTCCGTCGGTCCCCACTACAAACAGCCAGCGCTCGCACTTCCGCAGCAGTTCACAGCGCCGGATACAGCGACCGCTAACGTCAGTCCCCACGCGGACGCGAGCGATCCAGAGTTCTGGCATAGTTTCAATGACCCAGAACTCAGCTCGCTTATACAGTGATCTCTGGGTTGAAAAAGCGATTATTTCGCGGATAGCCAAACGCTGGAATTCGCTGAGCTTCTGCCTTCCCACGCTCGTGCTCATCGCAATGCAAGTTGGGAACTCGATTTCTTCGGTCGCGTCCGTCACAACATAGAGGCGCAACGCACCTATATAGATCTTCGTGGACGATAGGAACTTCTTCGGATAGCTCAGGAGAATGTTGAGAACGAGCGGGAAACGGTACGGCTGGTTGAGGCAGCCTACTCGGCTGGTAGAGGAACAGATTTCGATACGGCGAGATCACGCGCTCTTCTCGAGACAACAATCTCGCGTATTCCGGAGCTGCTCTCTGCAATTGCGCTCAATCAACATCGCCTCGCCGTGCTATGCGGGCTCCCCCCAGATGCTCTCGTCTCTGAACTTGAAGTGGCAAGGCCACTACCTGGCCTTCCTGGAAGGATCGATCCCGGAACACCGGCCGATCTTATACGCCGTCGCCCCGACGTAAGCGCGTCGGAGGAACGCCTGCATGCCGCGACAGAACGAATAGGCATTGCCACTGCTGACCTTTTCCCGCGTGTCAACTTCGCGGGACTTCTTGGATTCAACGAACTTCATGGGGATACACCGTTTGACGGAATCAGCGCTGTGAACATGGCGGCACTCAATATCGATTGGTCCTTTCTTGACCGAGGAAGAGTTCGCGCTCGAATAGCGGCAAGCCGAGCCGATGGCGATGCGCAGCTTGCTCAGTATCAGCAATCGGTTCTCCTGGCTCTCGAGGACGTTGAGAACGCTCTTGTGAGCTATGCGAGATCGCGGGACCGTGACGTTCAGCTCCAACTCGCTGCCAAGGATAGTAAACATGCAGCCGATCTTGCTAATATTGGGTTTCAAGAATGGAGCGACCGGCTTACTGGACCTGCTGGACGCGCAAAGAGTTGAACTCCAGGCCGAAGATGCTTATGCGGAAAGCCATTCCAACAGCGCCCTCTCTGCCGTTCTACTGTACAAATCGCTTGCCGGCGGATGGCCGCAAACTCTTCCTCCGACTGCGAGGGGCCAAAGACCCTGAGGCGTACGCACTCTTTTCTTATAGAGAAATCTAAAGGAGGAATGAAATATGCCGCCACTGTATTCCACGAAAGTCGGTGCAAAAGGAGGCCGTCATGGATCAATCCGGAGTGACGATGGGCTTCTCGATCTCAGCTTAGCGCTGCCGAAGGCTCTGGGCGGGAACGGAGGCGCAACGAATCCCGAACAGTTGTTCGCTGGAGGATACGCTGCTTGCTTTGAGAACGCTCTGTTGCGAGTGAGCCGAGAAGCCAGGCACCATTTCTCTGACGACCAAGTTGAGGTCGTAGCCGAGATTGGCCTGAGCCGCAACGAACAGGGAAACTTCGTCTTGTCGACATCTCTCGCTGTAACGCTGATCGGAGTCGACCAGTCGACGGGAGATGAATTCGTACATCACGCGCATCAAATTTGCCCTTACTCCAATGCGATTCGAGGAAATGTGGACGTAGCGACCTCAGTCACGGTGCGTTAGGGCAGCAGTGACATGCGGTCCTACAAATCAGTTCTTTGGCCTGCTCCACGCGATATCGAGTCGCTGCAGCTGCGCGGAGATGCCGAAGGAATGCTGTGTAGTAGGTAGGTATCAGTTTGGGTTAGGAGCGGGTTGGTGGGAAGAGGAACATTTTGGCGTGATGCCGCTCCATCAACATGACCTCGCGAGCTATGGCTAGGCTGGTCTTTCGGGACGTTGTCGCGAAAAGGGAGGGAGGACCCAAAGCAGATCGTGATGACTTGAAGGCGTTTGATGATCCGGTTTGTGTCTTTAGGCGCATGGGAGCAACTAGCTCCATGTGTATGCGCTGCCTCATGCTCATGCAAGAAGAGTGGTGCGTCTGATGTGTTCACTTCAGGTACGCCCTCACAAGATCAATCATGTCCTCTGCCAGTTCGTGCTGATTGGTGGTCTTCCTCTCCGGCGACAGCAGATGTAACCGGATGTGATCTTCGAGCACTTCCGCCATAAGGCTGTTGATTCCGCCTCGGACATTTGCGAGGAGCATAAGAACGTCCGCGCAGTCGTCGCCGCCCGTTAATGACCGCTCAATTGAATCGACTTGCCCGCGAATCCGCTTGATTCGGGCAACTAGTTTTTGTTGTTCCTTATCCATTGCGTAAGCTCCTTGCATACCCTATAGGGATATGATACAAGATGGAAGTCGCAAGTTCCACGCGCAGGAGAAACTGAAACACCTATGAGCATAGATACCGCACAAGAGCCTCCGAGTACCCCGAGTGCCTGCCTGTGCTGTGAAGAGCGTTTCGGAACGCGTCTTTAGCTCCTGCTATCGACAATATTCCCGCCGTTCGTCACAGCATACGACCTGTGATTTGAGCGCGTGAGATCGTGGCCCCAAGCGGCGAACTTCACACCCTCCCCAACCGATGACCAAGCAAGCGTCCCATGACTGCGCCACAGTGCGCAGCTATTGACTACTCGTGTTTGGATCGCGCAAGGAGAAAACATGAACAACACAATTTTTGCTGCCCGCAAGCCAAGCCCGCTCGTTCGTATGTGGCGTTCTTCGGGTGAACCGGGAAGTCCCCTTGTCTGTATTTGGGTAATGGCCGAGGCCGGAAAACAGCTTTCTGACTCTGTGACAGACGAAACAGGAGGATTACTCCTGTGCGCCTGATCGAGAAAGAAGTAGAGACTGTGGCTACTCCTGCAGCGGGCTTCGTGGTCCGCAGCGTATGGCAGCGACGCATCCTGACCTTTTTGATGGTGTTTGGCCCCGGCTTGATTGTCATGGAAGCGGACAACGACGCTGGCGCAGTTTCCACCTACATGCAGGCCGGCGGTCAATACGGCCTCCACTTGCTTTGGCTGCTCGTGGTGTTGCTGCCGATCTGCTACTTCGTTCAGGAGATGGTTGCTCGTCTCGGCATTGCAACCGGCAAGGGCCATGCTGCGATGATCTACGAGCGGTTTGGCAAGTGGTGGGGGCGGTTCTCGCTCATCGACCTGCTCGCCGTCAACTTTCTCACTCTCATTACAGAGTTCGCTGCGATCTCGCTAGCTCTTAGCGCCCTCGGCATCAGCCCTTACATTTCAGTGCCGGTATCCTCCATTGGCTTGACGTTGATGGTTGTGACCGGAAGTTACCTTCGCTGGGAGCGGATTGTCATTGCGCTTTGCCTGATGGATATGACCTGGTTCGTTCTCGCGTTCATGGTGCATCCGCATTGGGCGATGGTTGCCCACCACTCATTTGTGCCGACCATGCCAGCCGGGGGTATCACCAGTAGCCTCGTCTTCCTGGTGATCGCTATCGTCGGCACGACCATCGCTCCGTGGCAGCTCTTCTTTCAACAGAGTTGTGTCGCGGAGAAGCGGCTTCGCTTTGCCGATCTGAAATGGGCTCGGCTTGACACCCTCATCGGAGCCATCTTCACCGTTTGCGTTGCTGGCGCAATGATGCTGGTTGGAAACTACGGATTTGAACATAAGATCGTGTTTCAAGACCCGGCCCAGCTTGCGTTGGCACTCGGTCCGATGGCCGGCAACTTCGTTCGCAATGGAGTTCTGCTCCTGATGGTGAACGCCGCCGTTCTCGGAACGACGGCGATCTCGCTCGCCAGCGCATGGGCGTATGGAGAAGTACAGGGGTGGGAGCATTCCTTGCACAAGAAGCTCTGGGACGCGCCGGGCTTTTACGCAACCTACATCGCTTGTGTCGGTGCGGCAGCCGCCTTTGTGCTGATTCCGCATGTGCCGTTGCAGCTTGTCATCATCAGCGTGCAGGTCTTCGCTGGACTCATCCTGCCCTCCGCCATCATCTTTCTCCAACTCCTGCTCAACGACCGTGAGTTGCTGGGAGAGCGGTGGGTCAATCGGCCCTGGAACAACTACATCAACTGGACGATCATCGTCGTCCTCTTCGCCCTATCGCTGCTGTTAGCGGCGCAGGTGATTCTTCCTAATCTTTTTACGAACTGAGGTGAATGAAATGGCTACCTTCAAAGTGACACCAAACATGACGGAGTTTCACGTGATCCATCCGCTCGACGATATGGCCGAGCAGAAGTGCACGAGCGAAGGCCTGGGCAAAATCCGGATGACCCGCACGGTACGCGTGTCCCTGTGCATCCTTCGTGGGTATTTGGTTGTGATAACTCTCATGCTCGGATATCACGTGCTGGATCTTTCCGGAGTTTTTACAAAGCTGCGCTAAATCGCACCATAAAGTAATAAGGAGTAAGCAATGCGTCTTCTCATCTCTATTGCGATGGTAATGCTGTGCGGCGACATCGCGTATGCGCAGCTGCCGGAGGCGCCGTCACAGCCACTGCTGACCGTCTCTCTACACTCAGAGACGGCGCCCTGGCTGCCGGTGGGACAGGCCAACATCATCTTCCAGGCGCACCCGGAATTTCCCTCGCCATATCAAGGCACGAATTCGGTGCTGGCGCTCGGTGAATACAAGACCTTCATGCTCGGCACGCGCTACACCGCATTCGAGCCCAACCCCCATCCCAGTTACAACACCAACCAGATATACGACGAAGAAGAAGCCCGGGGTATGAGCGAGGCTGTGGGGATTGTTGTCTTCACCGAGTCTTCTCCTGCGACTACTGCGCAGTCCGAAGGAACTACTCCAACTCCTTCGGAAACCGAGGAGTCTGCCGATGAGCCGCCGCAAAGATACAACTTCCATACTCAATACACCCTTACCGGCATGGGGTACCCCTCTTTCTCAGCCAAGTACTCAATCCCTGCCTATTTGTACAGCGGGACCGGAAGTAGCCTGCCGACCCAGGGTCAAGCTCGCGAAACTCAATCGGCCGACGCGTACTTCGGGTATCGATTAGGGCTCGACACCGAATTTCACATCGATACCTTGTTCTGGCAGGGCTTTGGTTTGAACAACACCTTCGGAATCGGCAACTTTCCCGATGGGGAAGCTTTTAAGGTAGGCGTGCGCTACCCACATTTTTCCATCGCGCGGTTCTTCCTGCGGACGACCATTAATTTAGATGGCGACAAGGGAGAGGAATCAGTCGACGACGACCTGCTTACACTTCGCGGCAAGCAGGATACGAATCGCATTACGATCACAGCGGGCAGATTCAGCGTCAAGGACATCTTTGACAACAACCAATATTCCAATGACCCGCGCGAGCAATTCATGAACTGGGCCTTAATGGCCAACGCCGCTTACGATTACCCAGCCGACGCCTTGGGCTTTACCACCGGCATCGCGATTGAGTGGAACCGGCCAAAGTGGACCCTGCGTTATGGATGGTTCCAAATGTCGAAATACAGGAACTCGTTCACTGCCGAAAGCATGTACCTCACGCTACCGACCGAAGTGAATGCAGGCGACGGCAAGATCTTCCAGGACTGGGGAATGGTGACCGAGCTTGAGCACCGTCACACCATCAGGACGCATCCAGGATCGGTTCGCCTTCTGACCTTCGACGACCGCGCGAACATGGGCAGCTACAAAGCAGCAGTTGCCCTCGCCAATGAACCCGCCACGCTCGCAATCTGGGGCACACCCGCCAGGTTCCTCGCGAGTGCAAATGATGTGACGGGCGGAATCGACGATACGCACGCCTTACGCAACACCTGGGGCTTGGGGCTGAACATGGACCAGGAGATTACCAAGAACATCGGCGCGTTTTCCCGTATTGGTTGGAACAGCGGCCAGAACGAATCGTTTGAGTTTACGGACTCAAACTGGACAGCGACGTTTGGCGCAAGCATCAAGGGCGATAGGTGGAAGCAACCAGACGACATCATCGGCGCGGCCTTCATCACCAGCGGCATTTCAAAAGCTGCCCAGGAATACCTGGCGGCCGGCGGCATCGGTATCCTCACTGGCGACGGCGCTCTGAACTACGGCCCGGAGAAGAACGTGGAGATCTACTACGACCATAAAATTTCGAAGTACTTCCGCAGTGCCCTGGACTACCAGTTTGTGGATGATCCCGCTTTCAACAGAGATCGAGGCCCAGTCCCCGGTATCTTCGCTTTCCGGCTGCATTATGAGCACTAGGCCTGCCGAGGACGATTCAAGGCCTTATGCCGAGATCGATGCGCCGATTAATGGCTCTGGTGCAAATAGCACGCCGAAGCGAATTGCAGACGTTGCGGAGAGATCGATTACGCAGCGAGTACTGCATTCCAGAGAGCCGGCGCAGCCTGGCGCTTGAATTGGAACCTGTCCACATGAACTGGCCCTTGTAAATATGCCGAAGCAGCTCTATCCCTGCGATGGTGATGGCGGCTGATTCGAAGTTCTTGAAGCCGAGCATGGGTCTGGTTCTGAATTTGATCCCACGATGGTCCTGCTCGATGAGGTTGTTTAGGTACTTCGAAGAACGTAGCGGTGTCCGTTTCGACAACAGGCCGTCCTCTCGTATCTCGCGGACTGCGCGATGTGACGCTGCATAGCTGTCGAGGGTGATCGTCTGCGGCGAACGACCTTCGTGCTGGATCGCCTTCCTGAAGAAGGCTTTTGCCGCGACCACGTTGTGTATCCGGCTGAGCCTGAAGTCGACAGTCAACCCAGCCTTGTCCACCGCCCGATAAAGCTAGGTCCATTCTCCGCGCACCTTGATATAGGTCTCGTCGACTCGCCAGGAGCGCCCAGCGGATCTGCCAAAGCGGTTCGAGCGCCTAATGAACTCTGGAGTAAAGCGACGAACCCAGCGGAGGATTGTCGTATGGGCAGGATTGAGCCACGCTCGGCCATCATCTCCACCAGATCACGAAAGCTGAGTTTGTAGCGCAGATACCAGCACACGCACAAGGATAATCACCTCACGATCAAAGTGCCGCCCCGCACAACTCCTCAATACTGCTCAGCCTGCCCATCGTTAGTCCTCAATCCCCAATGACCACTCTATCCGGCGGCACCTCGCTATTTGCACCAGAGCCGTTACAACGGCTCACGATTGGCGGCGGTGAATTGGTGTCGGCGAATAATAAGCGAACATTTAGACTCGTTGTAATTTGCACTGGAAATTGGGCGATTTTCAGGCTCTAATGGAAATCCCATAACTAAGCAGGATCCGAGGAGTGAAAGATGGCGCGTCCCTATTGGTCAGGTCACATACAAATGTCTCTCGTTAGTTTCGGGGTTCAGCTCTTCACCGCAACGGAATCGAAGAGTGCGATCTCATTCCATCAGATAAGCCGGAGTACGGGTGAGCGCGTTCGTCATCAGAAGGTGCTCGATAGTTCGGTTTCGTCCGACAGCGAAGCACCAGCCACAGCTGTTGGGAAAGATGAGATTGTAAAGGGCTATGAGTACCAGAAGGGCCAGTACGTCATCATCGAGCCGAGCGAACTTGAGAATCTCAAAGTGCCGTCAAAACACACAATTGCTGTGACGCAGTTTGTGGACGTATCTGATTTGAGACCTGAGTTTATTGAGAAGCCATACTTTGTTTCGCCTGAGAATGACAGCCAACTAGAGGCATTCACCACGATTAGAAGGGCATTGCTTGAAGCCGCCAAAGTTGCGATCGGTACGGTTTCGTTCTCTGGTCGTGAGAATATAGTCGCGATCAGAGCTGCTGGTGATGACAGCAATGGCGGCATGATGGCTTATACGTTGCGCTATGCGAACGAACTGAAGAATGACAGAGAGTTTTTCCGCAATCTCAACAATGTTGAGATCAATGCGGAGTCGCTGGAACTAGCCGAACGTTGATCACAAAGAAAGCTTCGAAGCTAGACCTATCAAAGTTTGTCGATGGGTACGAGGTGGCGGTGAAGGAGTTGGTCGAAGCGAAGCTGAAGCATCTGCCGATTCCAAAGGATGAAGGAGCGCAGCCTTCGACTGGCAAGGTCATCAATCTGATGGATGCTCTGCGAAAGAGCCTTGGTTCTGTCGAAGCTAAGGTCGGCAAAACTGCGAAGAAGCCCGTTGCGAGTGTGAAGCCTGATGCGAAGAAGGGAATCGGACTTGTGAAGCCTTCGTCCAAGGCAACGGCGAAACGGAAGACAGCATAGTAAGCTCACCCGATAGAAGTGGCTCAAAGCGTCTGTGCTCGCTATTTTTGATTGCGAGAAGGTAACTCGCGAAACTGGAAACCACCCAACCCAATGACATGCCAAGCACAAGAATGGCGAGCGGCATGCCTGCGGTTTTAGAACTTTATGCCAGGGGTGCAGCTGCTGAAGTGGTGTCATGCTGTTAGCGCGGCACCTCGTCGTCCGTCGCGACATACCAAGGCACGTCCTTCATCTGAAACATCTCCGGCAATGTGCTGTGACATGCGAAAGAACAATCTTCGCAATACGAACACTGTGCTCTATCTCGTTTTCCCATTCCATATTTGCGAGACCGTCACTATGAGTAGGCGGCCACCGGGCCGTTCGGATGGCGAGCACCAGACTGGAAGCGTTTCGGGCATCACGTGGCTTCTACATTGGGAGAGGATTTTCTGCTTCGATGGCTGCTGACGCGGCTGATTTATCAAGACTTATACGTCAAATTGGCTGCCTTGTTGGTGATCTATTGGCAGTCGCGTCAATTGTTTCGGCTCCATGAGTCAGCTTAACCACTACGCTTTCAATAAGTATTTGTGCTCTCCAGAGAGTACAAGATCGCTGTGCTGATTGAACACGGTGACCGCAGTCGTTACGAGCCTGTTCGGACCTTCATTATTGAGCGCAACAATCTCTAGCGCTGGATACAACGTATCGCCGGCATGAACCTCTTTCAGAAACTTGCAAGAAAAGCTCCGTGAAGGCTATGAAAACCCATCCTATGTAATGAGGAAAGAGAGTCGCTCCGGGTGCAGTAAAGGCCAACACCCTGAAGTCCATGTACCACCGGCGCTGCGTATCCGTGCCTGGCCGTCCATATAACGTCATAATGCACAGGATGGTTGTCAGCCGACACAGTCTGGAATGCGGATGCGTGAGCATCAGTGAGCGTGCGGCTGGGCGCACGGAAGATTGCGGCCCGCATCTCGATAAACCGCGTTCGCGTGACATCCTTTCAAAGGCTTCTGCAACAGAAGACCGGCGACGACCATCAGCACCAAGGAGAGGGCTAATTCACCAATCACCAGAGCATGGCGCAAGCGCGAGCGCTGCCGGGAACCTCTGGAACCTCGACCCTCCTGCCTGAGTGTCGCCGTCAAATTAAGGCGGCTGGTGAGCCACGCGGGGGCCAGGCCGAAGATGGTTCCGGCGACGACGGAGACGACAATGGCAAACGCCAGCACGCCCCAACTAATGGATATGTCATTGAGATGCGGCAGGCTTTGGGGAACGAACTGCAGAAGGAATTTCCGGGCGCAGAAGAGAACCGCGAAACCGGTGAGGCCGCCAAGCATGAAGAGTAACAAGCTCTCTGTGAAGATCTGACGAATGAAACGCATTCTTGCGGCTCCCAATGCCTGGCGAACTGCCATCTCATGTCCGCGCGCGCTGGCGCGTGCAAGCAGTAGATTGGCCGCGTTGACGCAGCTAATCAGCAGGACCAGGCCCACCGCGCCGAACAGTAGGATGAGCGATTGTCGAACGTTGCCGACAAGACTCTCGGCCAGGGGAATCAGGCGGATGTTCCATGTGGCTTGCGCAGGATAATCCGCGGGATATTGCTTCGTCAGCGATGCAACCAGCGCGTCGATATGTGCCTGTGCCGATGCCACCGGCAGACCCGGTTTCAAACGGGCAAACGCCGTACCAAATCGCGAGTTGCGCAGCGCAGTCGGAAACGGCACAGCGGCAAAACCGGCTGCCGACCACGCCTCCGTATTCCGCTCCTCGCTGGTCTTGCCCTGGTCGCGAAAACCAGGAGGCATCACGCCCACCACGTGATACACATCGTTATCCATGTGCATCGTTTTCCCCAGAATGCGCGAGTCGGCTCCAAACGCCCTCTTCTAGAGCCCGTCGCTGATCACCGCCTCCAGATTGAAGCCTGGCGTGTTGTCGCCCGGATCGAACGTGCGCCCCAACTGCGCGCCCACACCCAGCATCGCAAAGTAATTCGGTGTCACAACCTTCGCCGCGATACGCGTGGGCTGCGCGCTGCCGGTAAGATTCGAGGAGCCGAAAAAGTCGAGGGCCACGTATTGAAAAATGCCTGAGTTCTCCAGGTCCTTCCCCTCAGGAATCGAAACGCTAACATCCTGTGCGCCCACACCCGGAAGATCGTCCCCAATGCGCACCAGTTCGCTGGGGTTGGGGTAGGGCAAAGGGTGCAGCAGGGTTGCGTCGATGACGCTATAGATGGCGGTGGTGGCTTCAACGCCCAGGGCCATGGTGACGATGACAATCAGCGAAAATCCGGGAGACCGGTGCAGCATTCGAAAAGCGTAGCGGAGGTCGAGGTGAAAATTCTCAGCAAGCAGAAGACCCTGCTCGGCGTTGTAGTGCTGGGCCGCGCCAAGCTTCAGTGCTGCCTGCCGCCGCGCCTCGGCGGGCGACATGCCGGCGCGCAGATTCTCGTCTGTCTGGAACGCGATATGTTCGGCGAATTCATCCTGGGGGCGCTGGTCGGCGCGCCTTCCGGCGATGAAGTTCGAGAAGCGAATAAAAAAGCGGCGCAGAAATCTCATGGCAGGTCCTCTGCTTTGAAATCAAAAAAGCGCGCGATGATAGCCGCACGAGGCGCTCCTACTTAGACCAGGGCGGAACCACGCCGTTGGTGCGCGCGTACGCGATCGACTGCCCCAGATGCTCGTGTTGATCTTCGAGAATCAGCATCAGCCCGCCCTGCTTGGTCATGTCTCTTCCGAACAGTTTCACCGACGCCTGCAGATCGTTGTCGGAAAGTCCCGTAATCGCTTTTTGCAGGTTGACGTAAGAAGCCTTCAGAGCTTCCTGCAATTTGTCCGGATCGGTGATGGGCGCGGGCTGTGCCCCCGTATTCGGTGTGCCCGACAGCACGCTGGCGAGCATGCCGTTCTCCATAACGATCAGGTTGAACACGTCGGCGACGGAGCGAACGCCCTGACCGGGCTTCCAGTCGTACTTGCCCGACATAACGCGCGCGAGCCCAGTGAATTTGTCGGAAAGTGTTCCGGCATCTTTTCCGAATGCGGTCTGAATTCCTGCCGACTGCGCCTGCGCCAACGGCACCATCAAAGCCACCGCCAGCGCAAGTGCTCCGTACTTAGTCAGAATCTTCTTCATGTGAAACTCCCTTTACGCCAATCTGAACAACTCGTACTGCTCGTAACGCCGAATGCAGGTCTCAACGCGGCGTTTTTAACTCCTCTGCGCCAGCAAACCGGGTAGCCGTTTTCAGCACTGCCTGGCGGCGCATCCTCCGGCCCCCCAGATTCATTCCTTTACCAGTTTGCGATCGACGGAATCTCATCCTTTCCCAACCGTTGCTGCCCCAGTGGCTCGGAGGATAAGAGGGTCCATTGGTTGTCGTTCAATTTTCTCCAGCCATCCCGTGCAACCAGCACAATGTAGACCTTGCTCGTTTTGCCATTCTTGTCCTTAGTCTCGACCTCTCCTTTCTCGAATAGGAGTACTGACCAGTCGTTGCCTTTGGGTTCGACCGTGAGCACGCTGGCGTCAAATCGCGTGATCTTGAGTGAAGGCACGCTATCGATAAACTCCTTCCGCGTTAGTTTTTTGGCGGAAGTTTGGAAGTAGAAATCCGGAGCCAGCATCCTCCCGATCGTGTTCATGTCCTGCGCCACACGCGCTTTAGCGTACTCGGCTTAACCGGCTTGAATCGCTGTTCGCGCTTCTACCGGACTGATAGCAGGAGCACTTTGCGCCTGGGCTGTAGCCGTTACGATTACCGCCAGTACCGTGGAGGCCAAAATGCGCCCTCCCAGATTCATGTAAGTTACCAATCTCGATTTCATTCGCTTCTTCTCCTCGTGTAGGCACTGTCGGCCACAGCGTCATCGCAACGCCGATATGGTCCTGCTCACTGGACAATATGCCGCAAAGAACCAGTGTTTGCAGAAAATGTGACATGCGGTGTCAGAAATCAGACAAGCGGTCAGAGTTGGCCGGCAAATGTTGTTGTCACGGATCCGTCCGCAGGGCACACCGGAATTCAAAGTGGGGCAGCGGTATGCAGCACAAACATCTGCGCGGTTGACGTGATCACTTGGCGTTCTCGTCGGCTATGTCCACAGTGATGTCTCCTTCAAAGGTTCAGCTACAATCCGTAGTGGAGGATCGATACTCCCATTGCTCCAGGCCACACCAGATAGGGGACGGACAAGATGGATTTTGATCCTGTGCGCATGGACGATGGTAGGACTGTTGTTTGCCGCACAACGGATCGTGGTGGGGAAGGTACGGGGTGCGCACGTCAACTGGGTGATCGTGGCTGCGCTCGAACTTGTCTATTGGTACATTTGGGCGGCGTACACACCGCTTGTGATGGGTCTTGCCAAACGGTTCCCGTTGACGGGGCCGAGGGTCGTACTTCACATAGCGCTCCACACAATCACGTCGCTCACAATGGCTCCCGTGGCATCCGTCACCGAATACTTTCTGAGCCGTGGACTTCTGCACTCAGTCTTTCGCATCACTGGTCCT
>Ga0302220_10001486_pt1 | contig 18304 bp, 17 predicted proteins | sample II_Palsa_E1_3_FD_194572 | JGI IMG/M metagenome (GOLD analysis project Ga0302220, IMG submission 194572) | Peat permafrost microbial communities from Stordalen Mire near Abisko, Sweden - II_Palsa_E1_3 | ecosystem: Environmental > Terrestrial > Soil > Palsa > Peat permafrost | place: Sweden...
GCGCATGGGACCGCATGGAGGCCACCTACAACCCGCGCTACTACTTCGACCTCCGCAAGGAGCGCAAGAACGCCGCCAAGGGCGAGTCAGCCTACACGCCCTCCGTCGCGCTCATCGCAGCTCTGGGCGCAGCGTTGAACTACATAGCCGCCCAGGCCGCCACACCGGAAAAACCCGAAGGCGACCTCGCCGCAGGCCGCGTCAAACTGGTCGATAACGCGATCACCTGCGCCGCCATGACGCGCGCCGCAGCCACCGCACTCGGCCTCAAACTCTTCGCTCCCGTAGGCAACGAAGCCGCCGCAGCCACCGCCATCGTAGCCCCGGAAGGCAGCGACTCCGGCACGCTTGTCAAAGGACTCAAGTCACAGTTCGGAGCCATCGTCACCGACGGCCAGGGCGAGATGAAGGGCCAGCTCTTCCGCATCGCCCACATCGGCTTCTTCGACTACATGGACACCATCGCCATCCTCGGTGCCCTCGAACAAGTCATCCACAAAACCAAGTTCCCCGCCCCCAACTTCACCTTCGGCAAAGGCCTCATCGCAGCCCAAACCTTCTTCGCCGAACACGCCAAATAACCTTTACTACCTCCATCGTCAATCGATTGCATATGATCCGTGCCTTTTACCAGGATCGGATCATATGCAATTTTTGTTTGAAGACGAACCGAAGCATCGTTATATTTGCCTCTATCTTGTCGCGCTTTGGAGAGAATCGATCCATGCATAAACTCGGCCTATTTTTAATGCTGTTCGTATTTGCCTCCGTAGCGTTCACTGGGATGACATTTCCAACCGTCATGCCTAGGTTGACCAATAAGTATTATTCCGCCGTGGGTATGAAGACGAGAGTAGAAGAAAGTGACTACAGCAAAATAGGAACCCGCGGTGCGTGTCTCATTTTGTTTCTGATAGCAGTGGGTTGGATGGTTCGACAGGCGCTCGCCAACTAACAACCGCAACGTCTCAACTGGGCGGACGCTTTATTACCTCCCATCAAAATTGAGGTAGTCGCTCTCGATGTCCGTTCAAAAACTTTTCGCGACAAAGGTCGCTCTTGCCTTAGCCCTACTTGTCGCCCACTGCGCCGCCGCTCCCATCTACACCTACAAAGTCATCGCGAAGTACCCGCACTCCACCGACAGCTACACCGAAGGCTTCTTCTACCTCAACGGTCTCTTCTATGAAGGCATCGGCCTGAACGGCCACTCCGGCATTGTGGTGTCGCAGCCCGAGACCGGCACCCCGGTTCAGCGTTTCGATCTACCGTCGAAGTACTTCGGCGAAGGCATCATCGACTGGGGACCGAATCTACTCCAATGGACCTGGCAATCCCACACCGGTTTCGTGCTTGATCGCTTCTCCTTGCGAATCGTGAACCAGTTCCACTACGACGGCGAAGGCTGGGGCATCACCCGCACCGCTAAGGAACTCATCACCAGCGACGGCACCGCCACCCTCCGCTTCCGCAACCCGAACACCTTCGCCGAGACCCGCCACATCGTCGTCAAAGACGGCCCCAAAACCATCGACCAGCTCAACGAGCTCGAGTACATCCACGGCGAAATCTACGCCAACATCTGGCACACTGACCGCATCGCCCGCATCTCGCCCACCGACGGACACGTCATCGCGTGGATCGACCTCACCGGACTTCTGCCCGACAATCAGCGCATCAACGACGAGTCCGTTCTCAATGGCATAGCCTACGACGCAAAGAAAGACCGCCTCTTCGTCACCGGCAAGCAATGGCCCACCGTCTTCGAGATAAAAATCGTCCCAAAATCGAAGTAGCCCCCTGCTACTCTTTCAACAACAAGCCCAACCACCCACCATGCGCAGCTCAACCCAAGTCGCCGCTCCCCTCCTCGCCGCAGCCGCACTGTCCATGCTCACTGGCTGCCAAAAGCCGCAGATGCAGCGCTGCGTCGACGAGAACAACCACGTCGTCGACGACAGCCTCTGCGCCAATCTTCCCGCAAACCAGCAGGGCGTGCAGCAACGCCCCGACGGCCACGGCAGCTTCCTCCCCGTCATCATCCCCTACCGCTACTACTACGGCGGCTGGGGAGGCTACGGTCTCGGCACCCTGGTTGGTGGTGGCGGCTACACTCCTGTCGCCGGTCGCAGTTACGCCAACCGCTCCGGCGTAACCATCCGCGGAGGCTTTGGCAAATCCTTCTCCGAAGGCGGAAGCCACGGCAGCAGCGGCGGTGAAGGCGGCGCAGGCGAATAACAGCAGCGACCACCAAACCCAGGAGTCCCATGCAGCGCATCACCCTCACCCCCCGCGAAGACTGGCAGCAGAAAGTCGAGTCCGTCGGCCTCACCTTTCACACCCTCGAAAACGGCACACCCTACTGGGACGAGTCCGCTGCCTACAGCTTCACCGCTGCCGAGATCGACACCCTCGAATCCGCCGGCAACAAGCTGCAGGAGATGTGCCTCGCCGCCGCCCAGCACATCATCGACGAGCGCCGCTACGCCGAACTCGACATCCCCAACTTCGCCATTGAAGCCATCGAGTGGGCCTGGAACAACGAGCCTCCCGCCCTCTACGGCCGCTTCGACCTCTCATGGGCAGGCGCACAAAGTGGCCATGCCCCCAAACTCCTTGAGTACAACGCCGACACCCCCACCTCACTCCTCGAAGCCGCTGTCGTCCAATGGCACTGGCTCAAAGACATGCCGTCATCCCTCGTCAGCACCAAGCCCGATCAGTTCAACTCCATTCACGAAAAGCTCATCGCCAAGTGGAAGGACATCGACCCCTACCTCTCGAAACCCATCTACTTCGCCGCGCTCGACAACCCCGAAGACCAGCTCACCGTCACCTACCTCCGCGACACCGCCCAGCAAGCCGGCCTCGAAACCCTGCAGATGTTCATGAACGAGATCGGCTGGAACGACGAGCAGCAGCTCTTCCTCGACCCCGACGAGCAGCCCATGTTCTCCCTCTTCAAGCTCTACCCCTGGGAGGCCATGCTCCAGGAGGAGTTCGGCCCTCACGCCATCGACACCTATCCCAGCACCCGCTGGATCGAGCCCATCTGGAAGATGCTTCTCTCCAACAAAGGCATCCTGCCCATCCTCTGGCAGCTCTACCCCAACCACGAACTGCTCCTCGAATCCCACTTCGCCGAATCACCTTCGGAGGCCGCCCGCAACGCAACCCAGCTACGCAACTACGTCCGCAAGCCGCTGATGTCTCGCGAAGGCGCAAACATCACCCTCGTCCGCGACAACTCCACCATCGCCACCACACCCGGCCCCTACAACGGCAAACAAATTATCCAGGCCCTCGCGCCCGACGCGGTGTTCGACCACCGCCACACCGTCCTCGGCCTGTGGATGATCGACCAGGACTGCTGCGGCATGGGCGTCCGCGAGTCCTTCAACCCCATTACCGACAACCTCAGCTCCTTTGTCCCCCACTTTTTTGTTTGAAAGACGATGTCCTGCCGGACGGGCCTCCTGCGCGGAGCGCGGTCACTTCGTGACGGGTATACCGCTTCGCCCGGCGCTCCCAATGGTCGCGAATTACGCTCATTCTTACCATCGGGAGGACAGGCGTGCGAACGCCCGCCCCACGCGCCCATAACCCTGTCAAGCCTACAAACCAGCTAACCCTCACGAAACAAACCAGATCGCGATTGCGCATGAGTTTCACCCCATCCCGTAAAATAGAAGCAGAGACAGAGCCCCTGCCATAGGTGAGGGGCTTTGCCTTTTAAACTGGAGAGGAGGCCGAAATAACGATAACCCATGCCGATGCAATACTTTGCAAAGAGCACAGGCTCTAAAATCAAGACTTTACCCTTTGAAGTCTAAAGAAAACCCAAAGGGGGTCCAAACTTAACCACAAAAGAATGAATACTTTGCACACAAAACACCCAGGAGGGGGGAGGTACCCGGAGGCCATTCACCGCCGCCACCGCGAGGCGCCTCTCCTCGGCCACACCCGCAATCCCAAGTACACTGGAAATTCGCAGCGTCGTTCGTGTCTTCCCGTCCCAAACCGCACTAGCGGCCACATTGCCCAAAAGCAAGAAGAAGAGGAATTAGAAGGTCCATGAAGATCGTTCTCGCCGAAAAAGTCTCCCCAGCAACCCTCGCCGTCTTCCAACAAGAACCAGGCTGGCAGATCGTCACCCCAGACCAGATCAAAAACGGCCTCGCTGCCGAACTGGCCGACGCCGACGCCCTCGTCGTCCGCTCCGCAGTTCAGGCCGACGCTAAGCTGCTCGAGTCCGCTCCCAAACTCCGTGTCATCGGCCGCGCCGGCGTAGGCGTCGACAACATCGACACCGACGCCGCCACCCATCGCGGCATCGTCGTCATGAACACCCCCGGCGCCAACGCCGTCGCCGTCGCCGAGCTCACCCTCGGCCTCATGATCTCCCTCGCCCGCTCCATCCCTCGCGCAAATTCGACCATGCACGCCGGCAAGTGGGACAAGAAGACCCTCCAGGGCCAGGAGCTTCGCGGCAAAACCCTCGGCATCGTCGGCCTTGGCCGCATCGGCCTCGAAGTCGCTCGCCGCGCCGCCAGCTTCGGCATGGAGATCATCGGCTACGATCCCTTCGTCGCCCCGGTCATCGCCCGCGAGAACAACGTCACGCTCGTTCCCATCGACGACATCTTCAAAGAGTCCGACTATCTCACTCTCCACGTCGGTCTCACCACGCAGACCGAAGGCCTCATCAACCCAACCTCGATCAAGATCATGAAGAAAGGCATCCGCATCATCAACTGCGCCCGCGGCGAACTCATCGTCGAACAGGCCCTCGCCGACGCCATCAAATCCGGCCACGTGGGGGGAGCAGCGCTCGATGTCTTCCGCCAAGAGCCGCTCAAAGAGTCGCCCTTCTACAATCTCGACAACGTCATCCTCTCGCCGCACATCGCAGGAGCAACCGACGAAGCTCAAGAGGCCATCGGCATCCAGCTCGCCATGCAGGTCCGCGACTACCTCAAGCTCGGTGTTGTTCAGAACGCCGTCAATCTACCTTCGCTCTCGCACGAAGAGTACAAAGAGGTCGCGCCCTACATTGAGATGGCAGAGCGCCTTGGCCACTTCCTCTCGCACGCCACGCACGGCAACCTCGAAAATATTCAGATCACCTACACTGGCCGCATCGCTGCCGGCAAAACCGATCTCATCCGCAACGCCGCCATCGCAGGCATCTTCAGCGGAGCGGACGGCGGCAGCAACGCCAACCGCATTAACGCCGCAGCCATCGCTGCCGAGCGCGGCATTCGCATCCAGGAAGACAAGAAGGAGTTCACTGTCGGTGGCGCAGGCTCGGTCCTCAAGATCGTCCTTCACTCTTCCGACGGCGACGCCAGCGCCTCTGCGACGGTTCTCCACGGCACCTCGCCGCGGCTGCTCACCTACGACGGCATCGACATCGAAGCTCCGCTGCACGGCACTCTCGTTTCGATCCGCAATCACGACGTACCCGGCGTAGTCGGTCGCATTGGCACCATCCTCGGCGAACACTCCGTCAACATCGCCAACTTCGCCCTGGGCCGCGCACACTCTACGCAAAGTCACCGCGTCCCGCAGGGTCAGGCACTGGCCGTCGTCCAGATCGACGTCCCCAAGGCCGCGTCCGCAACAGCAGCCATCGAAGCCCTGCGCAAAGTCGAAGCCATTGCCAGCGTTCGCCTCATCGAACTAGGCAAACTCTAACGCTCCAACAAACGGATGAGGCCTGAAATCGCATCTTCAAGCCTCATCCCGCATCCCATTAAGTAAGAAACAGAGAAAGAATCTATGCCGCTCTACGAGTACGAATGCACTACCTGCCACAAGCACACTGAAAAGATCCAGAAGTTCTCCGACCCCGAGATCACCGTCTGCCCGCACTGCGGCGGCCATCTCGAACGGGTCATCTCTGCGCCAGCTGTCAGCTTCAAAGGCGGCGGCTGGTACGCCGACGGCTACGGCAACGCCAAACCAAAATCCTCAGGCGACAGCGCCAAAGGCAGCAGCGATACAAAATCCAGCTCCGACTCGAAATCAACTTCGGATTCAAAGTCCGGCTCTGAATCGAAGTCCAGCTCCGACAGCTCATCCAGTGCGCCAGCCGCTGCTCCTGCTTCTGCGCCCGCCGCAGCCTCAAGCTCCAGCTCATCGTCCGACAAAAAGTAGCCGCCCCGCGCGGCTTCTTGCCTCACCGTAACGTTCCTCTTCGCATCGCAGCGATCTTCCGCTATGCTCTGACTAACTCCTTCAGTCATTGAGCGAAGCTGCACCAGCCGCAATCCCGCAGCTCGGAAGATCTGCAACACATCCAGCGCAACAGGAGACCAGTCCCCATGGAGCAAGCACTCGCCCCAGTCGATGAAGCCCCCGCCGTCGCTCCACCCGGTCTGCGCGCCAACATCCTCTCGCCCATGGAGACCCTCGCTCAATCCCTCTCTACCATCGCTCCCACCACCACACCGACGATGACCATCCCTCTGGTCTTCGTCCTCGCCGGCAACGGAACATGGCTCGCCTACCTCTTCGCCACCGCCGCCGTCCTGCTCATCGCCCTCTGCATCAGCCGCTTCGCCCGCTACACCTCCTGCTCCGGCTCGCTCTACACCTACGCCACCTCCTCGCTCCCGCCTGCCATCAGCGGCATAGCCGGGTGGGCACTCCTTCTCGCCTACATCGCCACAGGCGCTTCCGTGGCAGGCGGTTTCATCAATTACGCCAACGTCTTTCTTCTCTCAATCACGGGCAAATCAGCGCCGACCTCCCTGCTCGCAATCCTCTGCGTCGGCGTCTCCACCTTCATCGCCTACCGCGACGTGCAGGTCTCCGCACGTCTCATGCTCTGGATCGAAGCCATCTCGGTCGCGCTCATCGCTATCGTGCTCACACTCCTGCTCTGGCATAACGGCCTCCACCTCGACCACGCCCAACTCCACCTCGAAGGCGTCACGCCTTCAGCAGTCCGGCTCGGCGTCGTCCTTGCGCTCTTCAGCTTCGTCGGCTTCGAGAGCGCCACAACCCTCGGAGCCGAAGCCTCCAACCCACTCCGCACCATCCCCCGCGCAGTCATCCAAAGCGCCATCTTCACCGGCCTCTTCTTCATCCTCTGCGCTTACCTCGAAACTCTCGGCATGCACACCGCCCATCAGAACCTGGGCGAATCCACCGCTCCCATGCGCGTCCTCGCCAATCTCGCCGGGGCGGGCCCCCTCGGACCCTTCATCGACTTCGGCGCTCTCGTCAGCATGTTCGCCTGCACGCTTGCCTGTATCACTGCCGCGGCTCGCGTCCTCATGCGCATGGGCCATAACGGACTGGTTCACCGCCGAATGGGCCGAGCACACCACAAGAACGCCACTCCAGCCTCAGCGGTGCTCGTCTCCGGTCTATTCACCGCGCTGCCCGTAACGGTCCTCGCTTTGCGCGGCGTGGCCGGCACGGACATCTACGGCTGGATGGGCTCACTCGCTGTATATGGCTTCCTGACCACTTACGGCCTCGCCGCTATCGCGCTTCCTCTCTACCTCAAACGCAACCACCATCTCACCAGTGCGGCGCTCGTCATCTCCATCGTCACAACGCTCGCCATCGTACTCGCGTTGGCCGGAACTCTTTACCCCGTCCCAGAGCGCCCGTACAATTGGCTCCCTTACGTATACCTCTTCTACATTTTGTGCGGCATGGCCTGGTTCGCGATCTCAACACGCAAAGTCATTTTAACGACACCCTAGATAGTCGTCGGATGCAGCATTATCACCGCGATCTCCTCGACCCGCTCCATAGAGATTCCGCTGCGCTGTTCAATCGCAAGCGGATGTTCTTCATCCACAACGGTAAACTGCGGCCGCCGCCCCACCGGCTGAGTCTGCACACTTACCTCAAGGTTGAACGTATCGCCAAAGATCGGCAACTGCGAGTTCAACCAGCCCGGAAACGGCGGCTCCTGCTCGCGTCCTTCAGCGGTCCAGAGCTCATTCGTCCGGACAAAGTTCTTCGGACTCACCTCAGCCCAGATTCCCCATATAAACGGCTCCTCCGACCCAATCACCCGCACCAGAATGCGGCCGCGCAGATAAAAATCCTTGCCATCAATCACGCACTGATCAGGAGTAATCACCACCCGCTGCTCTAGCTCTTCGGCCGGAATTGCACCCGCAGCCATCGGAGCCTTGACACTGTAACTCAACTGCAGAACATGACGCTCGCCACAAACATTGCACTTAAAACCACTCTCCGACTCAATCCCCATCTCTCCATCATTCCACAGGAGAGACTTTTGAAGAGAGCGTCATCTCACAGCGAACAAGGCCCTACTCCTCGCCGATATCCTCGTTCCATATCTCAGGCTTTTCCGCGATAAACCCAGTCAGCAGGTTCGAACACTCCTGCGAATCGAGATCAATCACCTTTACTCCAAGCTCCTTCAGCCACTCCACCCCACCGGAGAAGTTCCTGCTCTCCCCTACTACTAGTGTGCGAATTCCAAACTGACGAATCAATCCACTGCAGTACCAGCAAGGCGCCAACGTCGTCACCATAACCTTGTCTTTGTAAGATCGTTGCCGCCCCGCTCGGCGAAATGCATCCGTCTCTCCATGCACCGACGGGTCGTCCTGTTGCACTCTTCGATTTCGCCCTGAAGCCAGCAGCTTGCCACTACCATCAAACAACGCCGCACCGATCGGGACACCACCCTCACTCCTACCGGTGCGAGCCTCCTCCAACGCAACCTCCAGCATTGCGCGATACTTCTCCAACTCGTTCATCCTTATCCTTTCTCTGGCGGCGGCGGAACCTTCTTTCCTTCCTTCCGCGCCTCCGACAAACCAATCGCAATCGCCTGTTTTGGATTGGTCACCTTTTTGCCGCTGCGACCACTCTTCAACGTGCCTTTCTTCATCTCGCGCATCTCAGTCTCAACGTTCTTGCTTGCCGACGGACTGTACTTGCGCGTGGAACTCTTCTTCGCCGGAGTTTTTTTTGAAGCAGCCTTCTTAGTTGCCGATTTCTTAGCCGTTGCTTTTTTCGCAGTCATAAAACCTCCTCAGACTAAGAGTCATCAAGGCCTCTGTAACGTTGCATAGCTAGAGCTATGCGCTTCTTAAAAGATATTAGCTTCGTGTCAACGATTCCGCCTTCGTCGCCACAACACGATTCCCGCGAGAAGTCCGATCGCCGCTACTCCAACAATTCTCAGCGTCACCTTTCGAACCCAGGACGGCGTTCGCTCCAGCGATCCGTCCTGCCATGCTGCATGCACAATCTCGAGGTCAGAAGCCAATCCTGGAATCGTGATCGCATTGAAATCAGTAGCCGGCAGCGAACCGAAGATACGCGCTGGCTCCGGCGCTCCACCCTCCCGATCCTTCGGAATAGCTTTGATCAATTCGTTGATCTCCGCATCTCGAGGATCGTCAAACAGCTCGCCATCCGCGGTGTTTGGAAAGAGCGTGTCACTCCCCGTCAGCTTCCTCTCAATCGCCGCAACCCCGTCCTGACAAACCCCCAAGGGGTAATATCCCCCAAACGGCAGCTCAGGCCGCGCAAGATGCTGATGCACATATGCAATCGACATCTTCCCAACCAGACGCGTTACCTCTACTGCATCCGCGTCGCGATACTCATGCGCATGACGACCCAGCACCCACGGCTGATCCTGTGTATCCATCGTGCGGAACTCTGCCTTGCCGTCGATGCCGAAGTACCAGCTCACATTCGCATTCACCTTCGGCCCGCGAATCTCCCACTCATACTCTGCATGGCTTACCGGCACCAGCAAAGGACGCCTCGTCCCCGGCACGCGAATCTGCGAGTCCACCCAGAAAGGCATCATCACGTCGTGACCTTTGTAGTGAAAATGCCCAAAGTTGGCAAAGTATCGCGCATCCGAAACCACCACCTGATGCCCACTCGACATCAACGCCTGAATCAAATCCTGCGGCGTCTCTGCGCTCTTCCCTGCAACTGTAACCGTTACAGGAGCAGATCCGTCCAACCCATTCAGGCTTAACCGATTTAACACATCTGCCAGCCGCTGACTCTCCGCGTGCATCGGCGCCAGTGTGGCGTTCGCCCCATCGCCTCGCACCACACCAGCTCCAAGCTCGCTTACTAACCCATTTGTCGTAAATCCGGGCAGCTTTGAAGGCTTGTCCAGGCTGATATTCTCGGCTTTCTCCAGCGAATAATCGCCGAGGTCGACATACTCCTTCAACTGGTCCGTCGTTACAGCACTCGCAGGTACTCCGGGATGCCGTTCCGCGACGCTCGCCACAGCTGGATCCTTGGCAACGACGCGCCCAGCGACACGCACCGTGGGGTTGATCGCCTGCATCGTCCATCCCGGGAACCTATCCACCCCCTGCCAGTCTTTGCCAAGAATCAACTCTCGCAGCCGCTTCACCAGCGTTGGCGTCATCAGCGCCGGGCCCTTCTTCCCATTCTTATCAAGCTGCGCGAGTATCGCATCGGTGAATCCGGGAGCGGCCGACAACTCACGCATCATCTGCGATAGCAGCACCGTATTCGCCGGCATCGGCTCTTCTGGCACGACATACGGAGCATCGCTTCGGCACCCAAACAGAGCAAGCAAAATACTCACACACACCCCGCGACAGACATTTCTGGATAAACGCAGACGCATCTGCCCATTAGAAACCATGTCCTGCTGGATGGGGGAGCGAGTTTCTCTCGACCAACAGGAGGCGCGAAGGAGTCTATCGCACCCAGACCGGTACACACGCCACGAAATGGCCGCCCTTCGCGCAGGAGGCCCGTCCGGCAGGACCCCTCTCGTTATAGTGGCCCGAGCGCGTCCAGTTTCTTCGTGACCAGTTCATTCAGCAACCCGGGGTTCGCCTGTCCCTTCGACAGTCGCATCACCTGCCCAACAAAAAACGCAGCAACAGTCTTCTTTCCACCTCGATACTGTTCCACCTGCTTCGCATTCGACGCGATCACCTCGTCGATCATCTTTTCAATCGCGCCCGTGTCCGAGATCTGCTGAGGCTTCTCCCGCTCATACACCACAGGAAAATCCTCGTTCTTCTCAAATGCACTATCCAGCAGCTGCTTCAGCATCTTGCTCGACAGCTCACCGGATTCCGCAAGGTCCGCCGCCATAACAACTCCGTCCATCGAAACCGGTGACTGCTCCAACTCTAGCCCCGCCACGCGCAGGCGCATCGTCAACTCACTTGTCAGCAAAGAAGCCACGCGCCGAGGACTCTTCGCCTTCTTCGCCGCGACCTCAAACCGATCCGCAAACTCCCGCGTTGCCGTCAGCGTCGCCGCATCCTGAGCTGAGATTTCATACTCGCGAAGCATGCGCTCCCGCCGAGCCTCCGGCAGCTCCGGCATCATCTTCAGAATCTCTGCCTGCCACTCCGCACCAACCACTAGCGGCGGCAGATCCGGCTCAGGAAAATACCGGTAGTCATGGGCCTGTTCCTTACTCCGCATCGAGTAGGTCCGACCCTCAGCGCTGTTCCACAGCCGACTCTCCTGCACCACGCGCCCGCCATCTTCCAACACACCAATCTGCCGTTCGATCTCGTACTCCACCGCAGCGCGAATATAGCGGAAGCTGTTGACGTTCTTCACCTCAGCCTTGGTTCCGAACTCCTTCGCGTCCTTCAGCATCACGCTCACGTTGGCGTCGCAGCGCAGCGAGCCTTCTTCCATATTGCAATCGCTCACGCCGGTGTAGAGCAGAATCTCTTTCAGCTTCGTCAGGTACTCGAAGACCTCATCCGCAGTCCGAAGATCCGGTTCACTCACAATCTCGACCAGCGGCGTTCCACAGCGATTCAAATCGATATAAGTCTTCGAAACCGAATCCGCGAACCCATCATGAATGCTCTTCCCCGCGTCCTCTTCCATATGCAGCCGCGTCACGCCAATCCGCTTCGTTACTGCTGCGCCACTCGCATCGAACGCCGGAACCTCAACCCATCCATGCTCTGCAATCGGCTTATCGAACTGCGAGATCTGGTACCCCTTCGGAGAATCCGGATAAAAATAGTTCTTTCGCGAAAAAATACTCGTCTCGCGAATCTCGCAGTTGATCGCCTTCGCCGCCAGCACCGCAAACTCCACCGCACGCCGATTCAGAACCGGCAGCGCACCCGGCAACCCGAGACAGGTCGGACAAACATGCGTATTCGGCTCGCCGCCGTACTTATTCACGCAGCCGCAAAAAGCCTTCGACTTGGTCAAAAGCTGAACGTGAACCTCCAGCCCAATCACAGGCTGGTACTTGGCAAGAATCTCAGGCGTAATCTGCGTCAAAGTAGGCATTTTCACCTTTGATTCTAACAAGCGCAGAGGCTCTTGAGCGGATGGCCTATCGGACGCACGCAAGATGATACCGACCATCAGAAGGATCGCAACTTATCGCTGTGCGAGACCAAGGTACACGCGTCAGTAAGTGACCGCCCCACGCGCAGTGGGCCCGTCCGGCAGGATGTTCTATCGAAACAAGCTAACATCGCAACAGATATGGAACCCATCACCCACCTGATGACAGGCGCTGTCCTCGCCCGCACTGGCTTCAACCGTAAGGCCGCCTACGCCACCCTCGCAATGGCCCTCGCAGCCGAAGCTCCCGATCTCGACACGCTCTGGTCGATCCGAGGACCCCTCGCAGGCTTCCAGCACCATCGCGGCTGGACCCACACCTTCCTTGGCCTGCCACTGGAAGCGGCTCTCATCGTCGCTGCCGTATGGCTGTTCCATCGCTGGCGTCTGAGCCGACAAAAAAATAAACCCGTTCACCCACCCAAGCAAACCGTGCCAATCCGGTGGGGCCTCCTCTATTGCTTCTCCCTCATCGCCCTGCTCAGCCATCTGCTCCTTGACTGGACCAACAACTATGGTATCCGCCCCTTCTTTCCCTTCAACCCCCACTGGTACGCAGGCTCCATCGTCTTCATCTTCGAACCGGTCATATTTCTTCTCCTGCTACTAGCTCTTATTGCCCCATCCCTCTTCGGACTCATCAACAGTGAAGTAGGCGCGCGCAAACCAGCCTTCCGCGGACGCGGCTGGGCTATCTTCGCTCTACTTGCTATCGTCGCTCTCTGGAGCCTGCGCTTCGTCGAACACGCCAAAGCCGTCCAGCTCGCACAATCCGCTGATTACAACGACGCTCCCGTCTCACGTGTATTCGCAAGCCCCTACCCTATCAATCCCTTCCACTGGCAGACCGTAGCCGAGACTCCGCGGTTCTACCAACTGGCCACCGTGGACACGCTCAATAGCGTCGTCACTACCAGCACCCAGGCCGACGTCATCTACAAGCCTCCCACCACGCTCGCCACCCTCGTCGCCAAACGAAGCTGGCTCGGCGAAGTCTACCTCGACTGGTCGCAGTACCCCGTGGTCACCGACATCGGCACCAACGACGAAGGCTTCACTACCGTCACCTTTCGCGATCTGCGTTTCTTCTACGACACGCCATTCCTCGCCGGGCGCGAGAATCCCCCACTCTCAGGCACCGTCATCCTCAACGCCGACCGGCGTATCGTTCGCATGGAGTTGGACAACCGCGTTCAGCACTAGTTAATTCAAAGCAGCGCTAGTTTTCTTCCACCGGAAGAGTAGTACCTCGCCGCCGATCAAACACCTTCCGCAGCACAAAAACCAGCAGCAACACAATCAGAACTCCGCTGAACCCAAGCACATAACTGAGGTGCGCGTGAATAGCCTTCGTGATCGTGTGCAGAATCGTTGGTCCGTACGTGATTGTGATAATGGCCCAGATTAAAAATCGGATGAACTTGCCGATACAGATCGCACTGAAGAACCAAAGCGGCTTCATCTCGAAGACACCCGCGGCAAACTCGAACAACTTCACCGGCGTAGGTGGCGGCATCATCGCCGGAATCATAATCGCCAGGAACTCCTGCTTCTCAAACCGGTCGCGCATCTGCTCATACCTTTGCCGGTTGATCCGTTTCAGCAGAAACAGCTCGCCACCCGCACGCCCCAGGTAGTACGGCAACAAGCTACCGATCGCTGAACCCAACGCCGCCATGAAGCAATAAAGCAGAAAACGCGACTTATCGTGCACCACATAGTCGATCAGCAGTGCATCAATCGGCACCGGAATCGCCGCCGAATCAATCACGGCCAGCGCGCCGATACCCCACACGCCAAGCGGCTTCAGTGCCGCAAGCATCACAACATTCAATTTATGCAGAAGTGCAACAGGAGAGATCTTCACGGGGTCCTTCTCATTCTACCTTCCGTCGCCTCTACCAGGTTGATCGCTCTCGATGAATCCGTGATGATCGGTCCGTCCCGCCAGCAGATCCAGAGCATGCGGCAACACTGGCAAAATCGACGCCAGCGAACTCCTCGCACCAGACGGGCTCCCCGGTAGATTCACGATCAACGCATCTCCCAACGTGCCACAAACAGCACGGCTCAAAGCAGCAAGCGGCGTCTGAAGCAGCCCATCGGCTCTCATTCGCTCCGACAACCCCTCCACCAGCCGTTCACAGACCATCCTCGTAGCCTCCGGCGTCACATCTCGCTTTGCCAACCCGGTCCCCCCGGTCGTCACGATCAGGTCTACAACTTTCGCGTTACGTCTCAATGCCTCAGCGATCTGCTCCAACTCATCCGGCAGCATCTCGCTCAACACCTGACCCACCCCTGCGTCCTCCAGCAGCTCGCAAACAGCTGGGCCCGACAGATCCATCTGCTCCCCGCGGGAACATCGATCGCTGATCGTTAGCACAACCGCACGAACATCTGGTGCAAACGTTAGAGTCACCCACCAAGTCTACGGTTTCATCCTCCTCATCAGGAAGTTTCTGCCAGCGGTTCTTTCCCAATAAATGCGTCAAAGATGAGAAAATAGGGAGGACTATGCAACCCGGTGCACTCTGCCGGGGAAACACGGTCCATTCCGCGCCGAAACTTTCGCCTCCCGCAGCCGTCAGACCACATAGCCCATGCCTTCACTCGAGACCCCGCCCAAATCCGCACCGCCCAATCAGCCCGTCAAGGTGCGCACCGGTCGCTTCGGCGAACTCGAAGAGCACGAGCTCATTCACCTTCTCGACTCCCTCGACGACGAGCGTTCCAAAGCCCGTTTCCGCGAGTCTATCTACATCTCTATCATCATCTACTTGGCCATCGGCTGGTTCCTCTTCTATGGCCCGCGCGTTCTCTTTCATCAGCCCCGTCTTATTAGCCCCGCACAGGTGCTCAAAGAGCGCGAGCTGACCCGCCTCGATAATCCGGCGAACATCGCCAAGCTCGCGCCCAGAACTCCGAAAGCTCCTCCGCCGCGGCCTGTCGTAGACCAGAAGATGCTGAAGCAGTTGCAGGCCATGCGCAAGGCAGCTCCGCCAGCGCCAGAGGCTCCCGCTCCACCAAAGCCTGCTCCACCGGTCACACAGCCCCAGCCGACTCAGCAAGCAACCCCATTGCCCCCGGCCCCGCAGCCTCAACCAACCCAGCAGCCTGCTCAACAGGCCCTCGTTGAGGCGCCGAAGCCCGTACCAACCCGGCCGAACTTCGGCAATCCTAACCAGACCGCTGGTGACGCCATCCGCCAGGCCGCCCAAAACGCATCCCACGATCACGGCAGCAGTGGAGACTACAGCGGCGGCCAGTCCAGCGGACGCACAGGCTTGGGGGAGGGCGTCCAAGTCCTATCCGACATGCAAGGTGTCGACTTCGGCCCATATATTCGGCGCATCCTTGAGGATATTAAACGCAACTGGTATCCCCTCATCCCCGAAGAGGCACGTCCACCCCTCAACAAACAGGGCGAAACCCTCATCCGCTTCACCATTCTCCCGGACGGTCGCATCGCGGCCATGAACCTCGACGGCAGCAGCCAGGACCAATCCATCGACAAAGCCTGTTGGGGCGCCATCACAGGAGAGGGCCAGTTCCCTCCACTCCCTGCCAGCTTCCACGGTCCAAATCTGGAACTCCGCATCGACTTCTTCACCAACAAACCGCTGCCAAACCGGTAAGCAGCAGATTGCCGTGCTAGCTTCCTGCTGATCTATCCAGGCATTTCGATCACCGCAGGCGAGCAGTCTCACTCTGCTCCACCATCGGTTCGACATTCTTCAGAACTCGCTGCAGTAGCCTGATTAAAGTCTCAACCTCCCGCTCAGTAAATCCCTCAAGCGCCAGCTTGTTGCCCTCGCGCAAAACCTCTCTGGCAGCAGGCAGCTGCTTCAAAGCGCGTGGCGTCAGGGACACAAGGCTACTGCGCTTGTCGTCAGGATTCGCTGCTCGCCGAATCAGCCCATCTCGCTCCATCCGAACCAGCAACTGAGCCATCGTGGGCTGCTCAATGTGAGCCATCCTGGCTAACTCCGTCTGGGTCGAAGACGCGCCGTCTTTCAACGCATACAGCACCGGCATCTGGGCAGCCGCAAGGCCAAGCCGTTGAAACCGTTCGTCCGCCCATCTTAGCGACAGCTTCGAAAGTCGATTGATCAGATGTCCAGGCGTTCGAAAAAGATCTGCGTCCACACTTGCCTCCAGATAGATAGTACCCTATGCTATATACATAGGCACCTATGCAGTAACAAAACGGAGAAATTATGATGCAGAAACTGAAAGTCGGGATCGTCGGCGCTGGCCCGGGTGGACTGACACTAGCCCGCATCCTCCATCTACACGGCGTTTCGGTGACGGTGTTCGAGCGAGAGCAATTCTCTTCAGTCCGCCCGCAAGGTGGTTCGCTGGATATGCACGCGGACACGGGCCAACTAGCTATTCAGTACGCTGGCTTGACCACCGAGTTCAAACACATCGCCCGCTACGAAGATCAGGAGGGACGCATCTATGACAAGCACGGCAAGCTACACTTTCTCGATGCCGACACCTCTGCCAAAGATCGTCCAGAGGTAGACCGCGGCCACCTACGGCAGATGCTGCTCGATTCGCTTCCGCCGGAGGTCATCCAGTGGGACCATGAGCTGACCGCCGCCATTGAACGGCAAGACGGAAAGTTCGAGCTCACCTTCAAAGATGAAAAGAGCCACTCCTTCGACCTGATCGTTGGTGCCGATGGCGCATGGTCTCGCATCCGCTCTCTTGTCTCGGACGCTCGCCCCATCTACAGCGGCGTGATGTTCGTAGAGCTGGGCATCGACGATGCCGATAGGCGTTATCCAGAGCTGGCTCAACTCGTCGGGCGCGGCTTGATGTTTGCCCTCGGAGACAGCAAAACAATCATGGGCCATCGTGACGCAAACGCGCACCTCGGCATCTACGCAGCGATGCGTGTACCGGAAGACTGGGTTCAGACCAGCGGACTCGATTGGTCGTCAAACGAAGCTGTGAAAGCCAGCCTCAAAGCCCACTTCAGCGGCTGGTCACAGGATCTGCTCCAACTCATTCAGAGGTCGGGTGGCAGCGGCGAACGAATCGCGCCACGGCCAATCTATGCGCTTCCAATCGGCCATCGCTGGAATCATCGAAGTGGCGTCACTCTCATCGGCGACGCAGCCCACCTGATGTCTCCCTTCGGCGGCGACGGAGCAAATCTTGCCATGCGAGACGCAGCCGACCTTGCCCTTGCTCTCGTCGAAGACGAGGATTGGAGAGCAGCGGTTCAAAGAAGTGAGACTGACATGTTCGCGCGCGCGGAACCCGCCGCAGAAGGCGCGTGGAGCGCCATCCAAGACACCTTCTCCGAGAACGGTCTCGCGCACACACTTCAAGTCATGGAAGAACAGACCGGCGTAGCGCGACTCAGTTGATCAGCCCGCTGATTCACCGCGCATAAGAAAACGTGCCACACAAGTCCGTCGAATTTGCGATCTCATTCAACGTAAATACCGGCATCTTTGAACCTGAGAAAAATGCAATCTTCAGAGACCGCCCAACAACGTAAGTGGCCATCCACTGCACATCTTCAGTGCCGCACAAAGTATTTTTGTGCACGAACTTCTTTGCACCCGGGATGTTCAACCTGAAGAGATTGCCACTACCGCCAGCACTGCTGTCCGCATCGAAGACTGCGCTCACCTCGCCCGGTTCAAGAGAACGTATCTGAGCAATCACAAAAGCGCTGAAGTTGATCGACATCTTCTCCCCACCAAAGGCCACATCGCCCGTAATGGACTGTGCCGTAGTACTCTCTGCGCGCCACAAACCTTTTTCCTGTGCGACAACAGGAATACCGCAGGCCAACAAAAGAAATGCAACCGCGCAGATCGTCTTTTTCAGCATCATCTCTCAAGGATCACATCCAATCTGTCCTTTGAGCAACTGTGGCGAAGCCTACACGGACCTTGTCATCTATCATCAAGGAAGCGTCAGACAAAACACC